>Ga0310697_10002471_pt1 | contig 19592 bp, 21 predicted proteins | sample 172DNAGHGlowgp2_FD_203883 | JGI IMG/M metagenome (GOLD analysis project Ga0310697, IMG submission 203883) | Sheep rumen microbial communities from Palmerston North, Manawatu-Wanganui, New Zealand - 1728 DNA GHGlow gp2 (v2) (version 2) | ecosystem: Host-associated > Mammals > Digestive system >... | reverse complement strand
CCGCGATTGCGAAACTCGCGCCCAACGCAAAAATCGGCGAAGGCCTTTCGGTACATTACTCCGGCGGTTCGAGCCTCTCGAAAGATGTGGCCAAGTGGCTCGAGAAAAACGGCGTGAAGACGAAATAATGTATATTCCTTGATATGCCTATTTCCGCCAAAATCCGTATGCCGCTTGATATCGCGATGACGGTCGCGACGCTCGTGCTGATGGGCGGCAACTACTTCTTTGAATCGACTGCCGTTCACGAGATTCTGGGCGTGGTGCTGCTTGTTCTGTGGGCGGTGCACATCACGCTGAACCGGCGATTTTTCCTTTCGCTGTTCAAGGGCCGCTACAATGCATTCCGCATTTTGCAGGCGGTCGTGAATTGCGGAATTCTTCTGTGCGCGATTTTCCTGATGATGAGCGGCATCATGCTTTCGAACCATGTGTTCGCATTCCTCGGAATTGAATCGGGCGCAAACTTCGCCCGCACGGCACACCTGCTTGCAAGCCACTGGTATTACGTGTTCATGTCGCTCCATATCGGGCTGCATGTAAGCCTGATTGCAAACCGCTTGGGACTTGCGGGCGTATTCAAGTCAAAAGTTGGACTTGTCGCAACCCGCGTGCTTGCCGCTCTTGTGGCTGGCTACGGAATTTACGCTTTCGCCATTCGCGGACTTTGGAAATACTTGTTCCTGCAGCAGCCCTTCTTTTTCTTTGATGCGGAACGCGGCTACGCCCTCTTTTTCGCGGACTATGTCGCCATCATTGTGCTGTTTGCCGTCGCGGTGCATTATGTGGCGAAACTCATGAAGGTGTAGATTTGTACATTATTAGTACAATGAAGCGTATTAAACAAAATATTCTGTCGATGATTGCGGTCGCGTTGATCGCGATTCTTTCTGCTATTGTCGAGGGTTCTTTTGTTTACGATTACGGCACCGAACTTGGTCAGGTTGCAGAGAGCGATAAAGTTTTCGCTGCTCACGATTTTGCCGATAATCCGTTATACCTGTCTCGAGAATCAACAGCTGATGCAACACTGCTTACGCGCAGTTCGGCAACGTCCAAACAGGCTACACCGTTTGCGACTAAAATCGCGCGGTCAACTATTTGCATCCATTGCGGCTTCCCTTTACCGCTAGTTTATCAAAAACCTAAAGAATATTACGTTTACACGCTAGAGCGAATGCTCTGTTAGCAAGTTCTTTCTCCAAGCCTTAAGCACTAGTAAATGGCCGCGGCCCTTACCGGGTTCGCGATATCATTCATTTCAAAAAAAGAGAAAGAACATGGAAAACATTTCCAAGATGGAGATGGCTAACGCCCTCTTCAATAAGCCCTATATCAAGATCGAAAAGAAGTTTTTCGGTTTCAAAACCAATGTCACCTACACTAGGACGAATTCGCCCGTTGTGGGAATATGTCTGGAGTTTAGCCCTACGGAAGGGCAAAAAGTCCAGACGATTGTCGGGGCGCCTTCAAATGATTTGGAGGCGACAATTCAAAGAATTGGCCACCCTAAAACAAGCGGCAACGGAAACTTTCGCCTGAACCTTTGCTACTCGCAGGACCGCGAATTTGCGGCACTGCAATTGCAGCAGTTCTCGGGATTCGAGTACCATACCGTAGGTGAAATCCGTTTTGCCGAAGGTGAAGAAGCGCATAAACTTCTCGCCGTTTTCGTGAAATAAACGGACATGTCGTCAAAAAGGCTCCCCTCGGAAAAACGAGGGGGCTTTTAATTCAATTTTTCATTACTTCGCGGCTATAGTCTCGTTCAGGCTGCCGCTGCGGAAGCCCTGCAGGTCTAGCGAGATGTAGGTAAATCCGATTTTCTTGAAGGCTGCGAGAATCTGGTCGCGCCTTTCTAGAACCTTGTTGAAATCTTCGGGCAACACCTCGATGCGCGCGAGGTTGCCATGCAGGCGCACGCGGAACTGCTTGAAGCCCAGTTCAAAAAGCAGTTGCTCCGCATTTGATATCATGGAAAGCTTTTCCCGGGAAATGGGTTCTCCGTAAGGGATGCGGCTTGCGAGGCAGGCGAAGGAAGGTTTGTCCCATGTGGGTAAATCCAGTTGGTGCGAAAGTTCGCGGATGTCCGCTTTTGTGAGTCCGCATTCCAGGAGGGGGCTTCTGATGCCTAGTTCCTGGAGGGCGCGCATTCCCGGGCGGTAGTCGTGAATGTCGTCGGCATTGCTGCCTTCGCAGACGGTTGAAAATCCTGCGGCCTTTGCGCGTTCTGTAATTTTCGAAAACAGGTTGTGTTTGCAGAAGTAGCAGCGTTCCCTGGAATTTTCGGCAAAGCCTTCTACCTGCATTTCGTCAACTTCTATCAGCTGCTGCGGGATTCCGTGCAACTTGCAGAACTCTCGGGAAAATGCGATTTCGCGCTCGGGGACCATTCCCGCCTGGACTGTGTAGGCGACCATGTTGTCGCCCAGCGTGTCGTGGGCGACTTTCGCAAGGAACGTAGAATCTACGCCGGCAGAAAATGCGATGGCGATGCGGTCCATTTCGCGCAAGAGGTTTTTCAGTTTTTCAAACTTTTGACTCAAACTTTCCATATAAAGGAAAATACAAAATTGCGGCTTGACAATTCACTTTTAGTGCAGTTTCTTCTCGACCGCTTTCTGGATTTCGCGGATGGGAACGCCCGCCTTGTCGGCACATGCTTGCAGGTCGTCAAATTCGGGTTTGTTTTTTTCGATGTCGCCTAGGACGGATTTCTTGACGCGAACCTTGCCGAATTCCGTTTCGACTTCGAAGGTGTTGCGGGCCATGCAGGTGCGTTCTACGGGGAATCGGCGCACGCCGACGGTCGATGTATGCAAGAAAATGGCTTTCTCTACGGCGGCCAGGTGATCGCTGTCGGCGAGAGCGCACAGGAGTGTGCCCATGCGGTTTTTCTTCATGTAGCAGGGGATAAAATGGACGTCGCGGGCTCCCGCCTCGAAGATTTTATCTATGGCGTAGCCCAATTCTTCGGGAGTGGAATCGTCGATGTTCGCTTCAATCTGGAAAACGTTGCAGTCTGCGGGGGTGCAGCCTGTGGTAGTGGATGTTGCGTCGCCGCCTTTGTCGTTTGCGCAGTCCTCGATGATTTGCGCCCGCAAGAAGTTCGCGCGCCCGAAATCGCGCTTGCCGAGACCTATGCCCGATTTTAAAATTTTGTAGCCTGCGGGGAGTGTTTCTTGTGTCCGGAGGGCCGCCACGATGCCCGCTCCCGTTGGGGTGACCATTTCGCCCTTCGTTTCGGTGATGTGAAGCGCGATGCCCGCTGCTTCTGCAATGTGCGCTACCGCCGGAACGGGAATCGGGAGCATTCCATGTTGCGTTTCTACAAAACCAGAACCTTCGTTGAGCCCTGTAACGATGCAATTTTCTATGCCAAGGTCATCGGCAAGGACGGCGACCGCCAAGATGTCGACGATGGAATCGATGGCACCCACTTCGTGGAAATGGACTTCTTCTACGGGCACGCCGTGAGCCTTTGCCTCGGCTTCGGCGATGATGCGGAAAATCTTCTTTGCGGTTTCAAGGGCGCGGGGAGTGACTGCCCCTGCATTTGCGGCGCGGTCCAGAATCTCGTAAACCTCGGACAAGTGCCGATGTTCGTGATGAAGCAATGTCGCTGATAAGGTTGGTGAGCCTGTCGAACCAGTCGAAGCGCCGTGACAATGTTCGCCATGTTCATGGTGATGATGATGCTCTACATATCCTTCTTCGTGAGAATGCACGTGGTCTGCGTCGTGGTCATGGACATGCACCGCAAAAGAAAGCCCTGCAATGCTGTAACTCTTTGAATTCTCCACATGGACGTGGACGCCTTCTAGATTGAGCCCAGCAATCGCCGCATCCAGTTTTTCGCGTGATGCGCCAAGTCCAAGAAGTGCGGCAACCGTCATATCGCCGCTGATACCGCAAGATCCATCAAGATAGAGATATTTCATAAAAATAGTGATTAGTGGTTAGTGGTTGGTGATTAGGGACGATGGGTAAAAACTCGATTATTTTATTTGTAGCATGCGGAATGCGGCGATGGCCGCCCCGAAACCGTTATCGATATTTACCACCGTCACGCCCTCGGCGCAGGTGTTGAGCATGGTGAGCAGCGCGCTGATCCCGCCGAAGGATGCCCCGTACCCGACCGATGTGGGCACGGCAATCACGGGCGCTTTCACGAGTCCGGCAATCACGCCGGGGAGCGCACCTTCCATTCCGGCGACGGCGATGACCACCGAAGCCTTGCGGATTTCCTCCACCTTCGAAAGTAGGCGGTGCAGCCCCGCAATCCCTATGTCGTACTGACGCAAGACTTTTACGCCGTTAAATTCCAGCGTCTTGGCGGCTTCTTCGGCGATAGGCAGGTCCGCCGTTCCTGCGCAGCATATGGCCACAGTCCCGAGTTTTGCAACCGTTTGTGCCGACTTGCCGCCGGAACGTCCGCGCTTCTGCTTGGCAGGCGTTTCATCTGCCAACGAAATCGTCCGGGAAAGTTCGTCGTAGCAGATTTTCTCACCTGCATTTGCGATGAACTCCGCCTGCTCCTTGCTGCATTTGGTCCCTAATACGCGGCAGCCTTTGTCCCGGAACTTTCTAAGAATTTTCAGGAGCTGTTCAGACGTCTTGCCTGCGCAATAAACGGCCTCGCTGGTGCCTGTGCGCGATTCGCGGCTCACGTCCAGCTTGGCAAAACCGAGGTCTTCATAATTTTTGCAAAAATGGTCGGCTTTCATACCTTAAATATACTCATTAGAGCTTGCTCTAGGTCAAATGAGTTTTACATAAACATTTTTTTACTCAAATTTCTCTTATGGTTCGTTATCGGTTTATTTTATGTCATTTTGTGACAAAGTGATTTGCTATATTACAAGTCAGGCACTTTTCAACCACGCTTAGAGGACAAATCACGCGCTTTTAGTACATTACCCATTCATCTCTATTCCCAAAAAAATTATATTATATGCTGAAAATAGATAGTACACCAATCGGCCTACATGAAACAGGAGACATCGCTTTGAATTGTATAGAAATCTGTGCAGGAGCGGGAGGACAAGCTCTCGGTTTGTCGATGGCAGGTTTTGAACATGTCGCCCTTGTGGAATATGAAAGCGATTATTGTTCCATTTTAAAAAACAATCGAAAAGACTGGAATGTCGTTTGTTCAGACGTGAAAGATTTTTCAGGCATCCCTTTTCATAACCAAATAGACCTTCTCGCTGGCGGTGTCCCGTGTCCGCCGTTTTCCGTTGCCGGAAAACAACTAGGAAAAAACGATGAGAGAGATTTGTTCCCTGAAGCGTTACGTTTAATCAGGGAAATAAACCCCAAAGCAGTCATGCTTGAAAACGTTCGAGGTTTTTTGGATCCCAAATTCGATGATTATCGAAAAACGATTTTAAGGAAAATCAGGGCTCTTGGGTATGATGTACAAATAAAACTTCTGAACGCTTCTGATTACGGCGTTCCGCAGTTGCGCCCGCGCGTTATTATTGTTGGCATACGCAACGACATAGAAGCCGGGTTCCATTATCCAACGCCATGTCCAAACAAAACTTCTAGTGTAGGCCAAACACTTGCTGACTTAATGAAGGCAAATGGATGGAAATATGCCGACAAATGGATTTCGCATGCCAATACAATTGCTCCAACCATCGTCGGTGGTTCAAAAAAGCATGGCGGTCCAGATTTGGGGCCCGCTCGCGCTCGCAGAGCATGGGCTGAGTTAGGCGTTGACGGCATTAGTGTAGCGAACGAAGCTCCGTTGCCTGATTTCAAAGGAATGCCTCGACTCACCCCTCGAATGATCGCCCGCATACAAGGTTTTCCCGACAACTGGGACTTCGGTCCAAGGAAAACGGCGGCTTGTCGAATGATTGGAAATGCGTTCCCACCCCCGGTAGCGATGGCGGTAGGCCTACAAATCAAGGAGACTTTGGAAAATGGAAGCGTTGCTTGCTATCGAGCGAAAAAAGTATCATAAGGCCCTTTTAGAGAAAGGCGTTTTAACCATTGACAAAGACGGCGTCCCGAGCAATGCCGACAAATCCTCCAAGTTATCTATCACCATTGCAAATGGAATAGCGCAAGCATTAATGGCGGAAACTGCTGAAAAAGCAGTCGGCCAAACAGCGGGCGCTAAGTTTGAACTCGTAAACATGGAATTCTTGGAAGCCACATTCCCGAAGTTGCAGAATTTACGCCCCGGCAATTGGCATATTGTGAAACTCGGAAATCGCAATTCTATAAAGACAAGCAGTTTTGTCCAATACGAACATTTGGAATATCTCAGCGAATTGACTGAGAAGGATGCCAAACTAGCAGCAAGCATGGGTAATGACTACATGGTTGCGCCGGATGTAGTAATTTATCAGGATGCAATTGAAGATTCTGAAATCAATAAAAACCTGCTGATTGTTGATAGTACTACCTCAAAAATGGCCTACATCCGAAAGGAAACTGGAGGATTGCCTATTCTTCACGCATCTATTTCTGCAAAATGGACAATGAGAAGCGATCGTGCACAAAACAGTAGAACTGAGGCGTTAGGTTTAATCAGAAACAGAAAAGGCCACCTTCCCCACATTGTAGTCGTCACAGGCGAGCCAATGCCAGGACGTTTAGCGTCCCTTGCATTAGGCACTGGCGACATCGATTGCATGTATCACTTTGCTCTCTACGAGTTAATTGAAGCCGTTGAGAAAAGTGGGGCAGAAGATTCCAAAGAACTTTTAGACGTTCTTATTAAAGGGAAACGTCTAAAGGATATCAGCGATTTGCCTTTGGACTTGGTTGTATAAATCATCTTCTCAAAATAACTTCACCCATCTTTTTTGCGTATCTTAGTGGTGCAGCATTCCAAGTTATTTTTGCTGATATATTTTATCGCGTTAATATCGTTTATCGCATCATATATAGTCAAAAAGAAGATTTATCGCTTCAAAATGATGAGATAAACCTAGCGATAAAAAAACTTCGGGGCGTTGCAGAAAAGAGTTTCCGCTAGGAATAATCTGATTGCTAATAAGGTTTCCACTTGTCGGCGTCTTTTTCTGCGCCGACCTGGAACTTAGAAGAAGGTGCCGCAAAATCGATGTCGTCGGTTTGCGCAGGTTCCGATTCCGTCGCGGTCGAATCTCGTGGCGCGATGTTCGGGGCGTTTTCGGGATGGACTTCTTTCAAGGCGCGCCCCTTGTAACGCCTGGCTGCCAGGAGACCCGCTTCGAAGAGCAGGTACGTCGGGACTCCGAGTAGCAGCTGGCTAACAACATCGGGGGGCGTGAGGAGGGCCGCTAGCACAAGGATTACCACAACCACGTAGGGGCGCTTGCTGCAGACGGTTTCGTAATTCACGATGCCCGCACGGATAAGCGCGTAGGTCACCAGCGGGAACTGGAACATACATCCGAACGCAAGCGAAAGCCAGAGTGCGAGTGTTACCAGGTTAGAGACTCCGAATACGGGTTGCAATGTCGTGCTTGCAAAGCTCATGCCGAACTGCACAATCAACGGGAAGCAGACGATTAGGCAGAAGGCGACGCCTGCGATAAAGAGCCCGCTGGTCATGGCCACGATGGAGCGAATGAAGCGTTTTTCGTTGTCGTATAGGGCGGGGAGCACGAACTGCCACATGTTCCAGGCGATGTAGGGCGAAAACAGCACGCAGTCCAGCAGTGCAGAAATCTTGAGCTGCAGCAGGAACACTTCCATCGGGGAAAAGTAATGGAGCGTGACGCCGCCCTGCAGGGCAATTTGTTCACAGAACCAGTCCAGAACGTAGGGCGAAACAAGGAAAAGGGGCACGATGCCGATGGCAAGGGCGACAATAGAACGCAAAAGCGCCCGTCGGAGCGCTTCCAAATGCGAAATCAGCGTAGCCTCTTGATCTTGTTTGGAGGACATTAGCCTTTCTTATCTTCTGCCTCGGCGGCTTTTTCTACCGTCTTCTGCAGGTCTTCGGCTTCTTCCTTCAGGGCGTCTTTCGCCTTCTTGTACTCGTTCTGGGCCTTGCCCAGGGAACGTGCGAGTTCAGGAATGCGCTTTGCCCCGAACAAAAGGAGCACCACGACCACGATCAGGATTATTTCTGGAATTCCAAGGGACATATTTTACCTGCCTTTTCTTAGAAATATAACATAATCCGCGACGGTGACGAGAATTTATCTACGGTGCCGTCGCGAACTAGGCTACAGTTCGATAATCCTGTATTTGCGGTTACCCATCTTCAGCTTTTCCATGGCGGGCAGCTGGTGCAGGCCTTCGCGGGTCTCGATGCGTTCCTTGAGGTCGTGAAGTTCCTTGGGCGGGAGCTTGTAAACCATGTCAACGCTGGCCTGGTCCACCGCCACGATGTCTGTGGAGGCGAGAATGCCGATGTCGCGGCACTTGGGCTCCGCTGCAGAAAGCCCCGCGCAGTCACAGTCCACGGACATGCGGCGCAGCACGTTGATGAAGCAGATGTGCCCCTTGAAAAAGTCGCAGGTTGCCTTTGCGGAATCGGCCATGGTTTCCATGAACAGGGCTCCGCTGGTTTTCCATCCTGCCGTGCCGCCCGCTTCCATCTTGGTGGGGCCGCCCTTCACGTATTCGTGAATCATCTTCTTGCCTAGGCGTCCGCCCGCGCAACCGATAGCGATGTTCTTCATGGAGCCGCCGAAGCCGCCCATGGCGTGGCCCTTGAAGTGTGTCAGCACGATCATGGAATCGTAATTCTTGATGTGTGCGCCCATGGACATTTCCTTGAAGATGAGGCCGTCCTTTACGGGGAGCATCACTTCGCCGTCTTCGTCCATGATATCCACGTCGCAGAAGGTCCAGCCGTTCACCTTGAGGGTTTCGCGGTGAGCCTCGGTGGTGTACCGGTCGCCTTCGTACCAGGTGTTGGTCTCCACAATCTTGGAGTTGGGAACCTGTGCCTGGAATTCCTTGACCCATTCGCGAGGCAGGATATTGGGGCCGTTCTTTTCGCCGGTGTGGAGCTTGATGGCGACACGTCCGGTAATGCCCTCGTTGATTTTCTTGTACAACTTGATGAGGCCTGCTGCACTCAGGTCCTTGGTGAAATAGACGTTGGAAACGTCCTTTCCGGGTTCCTTCTGTTCCATGGATTTCCCTTTCGCGAAAGCGGGTGTGAATACGGCGGAAGCGAGCGCTGCTGCGCCTGCGGTTTTTAAAAAGTCTCTTCTGTCCATATTTGTAGTGGCTCGTGGTTAGTGGTTGGTGTGGACCTCGGCCTTGGCGAGGGTTTGGGCCTTGTACTTGCGTGCGATAATCATCACCGCCCATACTGCCGTAATAAAAACTGACATGGCAACGCCCACCGTGGACATTTCCCGGACCATCTCGGAAACACCTTCGGGGCTTGTGGCTGCAGTAAAGAAGGGATAACTCCACATGAGTTCTCCGTTCATGACATGGTCGATAATCAGGACGCCGGTCACGAGCCAGAGCATACGGGCAAGCAGGCGCAGGCTTTTATAGAAGGGTTGCGGAGCGCCAGAAACCGCGGCTTCAAGGTTCCTGGATTCACTTTTGGATTTGTCGGTCTGCTGCAACACGAGGGTTGCGATGGTGGTGACGACCGCTTCGGCCATGGGCACGACAAAACAGCACATAAAATCTCCTTTTGAAAATGTTCTATAAGAAATATAACACCTAGAGTTAACTCTAGGTGTTGAGTTTTTGTGAAAAAAGTTGAAAAATTTTATTTAGAGTTTGCTCTAACTCTATCATTTGGGCGAAAATATTTATATTTTGTAAATATGAGTTACTCCATAGGTGATGTCGTCAAGAAAACCGGACTTTCGGCCCATACCCTGCGTTACTACGAAAAAGAGGGCCTGCTTCCCTTTGTCAAGAAGAACACCTCGGGCGTGCGGGCCTACAGCGACGAAGATCTTCGCTGGCTTACCATGATTGAATGCCTCAAGGATTCGGGATTACAAATCAAGGAAATCCGCCAGTACATTGAGTGGTTCAACGAGGGCGATTCTACGCTTCCTCAAAGGCTGTCCCTTTTTGAAAACCGCCGCAAGATTCTTGAAAAGGAAATGGTCCGCCTTACGGTGGTCATGAACAAGATTCGCTACAAGGAACTCCTGTATCGGGAAGCCGTTCGGGTGGGCAACCTGGATGTTGCCGCCAACGAAAGACGACTCAAACACCTGAAGAGAAAGTTGTTCGAGTCCCCTGACGATTTTGACAAGTAGAATTTTAATAAGGAAACAATTTTTTTAACAAGGGAATTTATCATGAAGGTCGTTTTATTCAATGGAAGCCGTCGCGAAAAGGGCTGCACTTATACGGCGCTGAACCTCGTGGCTGGCGAACTCAAGGCCGCGGGCATCGAGACGGAAATCTTCTTTGTGGGCGGCCGCGTGCTGAAGGGCGAAACCGACGCCGTGGTTCACGAAGCCAAGGAAATCCTTAAAACAGCCGACGCCGTCGTTTACGGCTCCCCGGTTTATTATGCATCCCCGAGTGGCGAAATGCTGATGTTCTTGGACAGGCTTTACGGCATTGCCGAAGCGGAACTGCTCTTTAAGCCTGCCGCAACGGTTGCTTCTGCCCGCCGTGCCGGCACTACCGCAACGCTCGACGCCCTGAACAAGTACCCCACCTTTGCGCAACAGCCCCTGGTGACATCTCGCTATTGGAATATGGTTCACGGTTCTAGCCCTGAAGATGTGCTGAAGGACGAAGAAGGCGTGCAGGTGATGAAGGAACTGGGCCGCAACATGGCGTGGATCCTGAAGAGCATCGAAGCTGGCAAAAAGGCCGGTGTGGTGCAGCCTGTTGCCGAAAAGAAAATCTTCACGAACTTTATACGATAGATATAGTTTTTTCCTATATTTGGCCGCAAATGAAAGACCTTTTAGATTTTGATAGCGAGCATTTGTGGCATCCATATGCGGCGCTGAAAAATACTCCCGCAAGATTTCTCGCCAAGACAGCTCACGGAACAACGATTGAAACGGCCGATGGTCTGAAATTGATTGATGCCGTGTCTAGCTGGTGGTGCATGGCGCACGGGCATAATGCCCCTGAAATCGTCGAGGCGATCCAGAAGCAAAGCGAAAAGATGTGCCACGTGATGTTTGGCGGTTTTACGCACGAGCCCGCGATTGAGCTTGGCGAAAAGCTGGTGAACTTTTTGCCCGAAGGCTTGAACAAGATTTTCTTTGCGGATTCGGGAAGTATTTCTGTAGAATGTGCCGCTAAGATGGCGGTGCAGTACCAATATTCTCTCGGACGTCCGGAGCGCTGCAAGTTGGTCGCCCTGAAGGGTGGCTACCACGGCGATACCGCAGGCGCGATGGCGCTTAGCGACCCAGACGGAATGCATACGCTTTTCCGCGGAATCATGCCGCACCATTATTTTGCGGAACGCCCGAACTGCCGCTTTGACGAGACTTGGAACCAGGCGGATTTCGCTTCGATGAAACGCGTTGTCGAAGAACACAAAGATGAAATCGCTGCCGTGATTTGCGAGCCTATTTTCCAGGGCGGAAACGGCATGTGGCTTTACAATGCGGGTTACCTGAAATCACTCCGCGAACTTTGCAACCGTTACGGTATCTTGCTTATTTTGGACGAAATTGCTTCGGGCTTTTACCGCACGGGCCCACGATTTGCGATGATGCATGCGGGGATAACTCCGGACATCATGTGCATTGGCAAGGCGCTCACGGGCGGAAGCATTACGATGGCGGCCTGCGTTGCGTCCGAGAAAGTTGCCGAAACGATTACGAACAGCAAGATTCCTGCGTTTATGCACGGCCCGACTTACATGGCGAACCCGCTCGCTTGTGCTGCGGGAATTGCTTCGCTTTCGCTGTTCGAAAGTCGCGATTATGAAACGAGCGTTGCTAGGATTGAAAAACGTCTTAAACAGAATCTGGAGCCGCTCCGTGCGCTTGAAAATGCGGCGGACGTGCGCGTATTGGGTGCCATCGGCGTCTTAGAACTCAAGGCAAAGCCGAGTGCCGAGGACATTTTGAAAGTGATTCGTGAAACTGGCGTGTGGCTCAGGCCTTTCTGCAATTACGTCTATACGATGCCTCCGTTCATTACGACCGATTCTGAAATCGACCGCATCTGCGAAGCTATCAAGATGATTGGCGAATGTGAACCCGCGCCTGTCGTAGAAGGCGAAGACGAATTTCATGAGTGATATGGATTATTACAGCTTGAAAATGCGTGCCTCACAGCATGTGGGCGAAGGCGAACAGAAACACGAACAGCATATTTCCGGTGCCGAGCGCATCGTGAACCGGGATTCTGTTGAGGCTGTTTGTATGGCGATGGTACGCCGGGCCATGACGCATTCCAAGGGCGACCCGGATTTCATCAACGTAAAAATCGAGAAGGTTCATGAAAGCGATATCCAAATTCTGAAGGCCTTGCCGGTGACGCGCATAGATGTGGATACGTGGCAGGAAGGGCTGGAGAAGGCTTTTGGACTGATTGGTGATGCTGCTGCCGGCGTTCGCGAAAAACTTCCGGAACTCCTGCGGGCAACGTTCCCGATGCGTGGGGCGATGCTGTATGATATCGCGACGGGAAACCGCCTAGAACCTGACCACGAACGCGGCGTGCGTGCGACTTATATGGATGCACTGCATTCGAGCGAAGTGGATGGCTGCAAGAATCATTTTAACGAAGCGATTGTGCTTGCGACCAAGGTGGCGAATACTCCCGGAATGGTTGCAGAATTTTGCGTGAGCGATGACCCGAATTACGTGACGGGCTATGTCGCGAGCAAGGAACTCGGCTATGTGCGCATCATGAAGATGAAGGAAATGGGCGACGAAAACGGGGGCCGCATTTTCCTGTTTGATTCGCGCAAGGCTCGTGCCGAAGAATGTATTGAGTACTTGCAGAAGAAGAAAGTTTTGGTGGATGTCGGGGCATGAGTCGCATTCTTGACATTTTTACGAAAGACGCTTTGGATGCAGCTCGGGCGAATAACACCTACCGCTCAATGCGCTTGATGGAAACGCCGGAATCGTCGCACGTAAAAATCCGCATGCCCAATGGCGCTTCGCAGGAACAGATCCTGCTGGCTTCCAATTCTTACCTGGACTTGGCGAACGTCGACGAACTCAAGCAGGCGATGGCCCAGGCGGTTTTGGAGTGGGGGACAGGAAGTGGCGGCGCTCGGCTTACCACGGGCAACAAGACTCCGCATCAGGAACTGGAAGAATTTATCGCTAAATTCAAGGGCGAAGAATCCGCTATCACCTTCAATACGGGCTACATGGCGAATGTCGGTACGATTTCGGCTTTGTGTGGCAAGAACGACTTTATCTTTAGCGATGAACTGAACCACGCGAGCATTATTGACGGCATTCGCCTTTCTCGCGCCAAGTGCTATGTCTATAAGCATAATGACATGGCCGATTTGGAACGGGTTATTAAAGAGGCCGCGGCGACACTAGATGCGCGGCCCTTCCGTGGGCTTATCGTGACCGACGCTGTTTTCAGCATGGATGGCGATCTTGCAAATTTGCCGGAACTCCTACGCATCGCGAAAGAAAATGATTGTCTCTTGATGATTGATGAAGCGCATGCCACGGGCGTGCTCGGCAAGACCGGCCGCGGGCTTGCCGAACACTACGGCTGTGCTCACGCCGATGTTACCGTCGGGACTTTGAGCAAAGCCGTCGCCGCCGAAGGCGGCTTCGTGGCGGGCAAGCAACAACTGATTGATTTTTTGCGCAACAAGGCCCGCAGCTTTATCTTTACGACCGCGATGGCTCCTGCCGTTGCCGCTGCCGCCTGCAACAACTTGCACTACATCGATGCGCATCCAGAACGCGTGCAGAACTTGCGCGATAACGTGAAATTTTTCTGCGAAGCTTTGCAACGCGAAGGCGTGAACGTAGAACTGTCTCCTTCGGCGATTGTTCCAATAGTCATCGGTGACGAGGCCCGCGCTTTGGAAATTTCTGCAAAACTCCAGAATGCGGGAATCTTGATCCCCGCGATTCGCTATCCGACAGTCGCCAAGGGGCAAGCCCGCCTTCGAGCAAGCCTGATGGCCACGCATACGCGTGAACAACTTCAAACTGCCGCTACCGTCATGGCGGACGTGATCCGCCATCTAGATTCCGGCTCACGGGCCGGAATGACGTAATAAACGACATTTACTTAATAAAAAAAAGTGTTTACTCTATATGTCTAAAGGATATTTCGTTACAGCGACCGGAACCGATGTCGGCAAAACATTCATTACCGCCCTTCTCGTAAAAAAATGGCGCGATTCTGGCATTGATGCGAGCTACTACAAGGCTGCCCTCAGCGGCGCAGAACTCCGTGACGGCAAATGGGTCGCAGGTGATGCCGATTACGTGAAACGCATCGCAAATCTTCCCGATACGCAAGAACAGCTCGTGAGTTATGTCTATAAAGAAGCTGTCTCTCCGCATCTCGCTGCCCGCAAAGAAGGCAATCCAGTAGAACTCGCGAAAGTCAAAGATGATTTTGATGCGGCCCGCAATCGCCACGAATTCATTTTCGCCGAAGGCAGCGGCGGAATCATTTGCCCCATCCGCTATGATGACCAAAAAATATTCCTCGTCGATATCATGAAAATGTTGGACCTTCCGCTGCTTATTGTTACGACAGCGGCCCTCGGCTCCATTAACGCTTGCGTGCTCACGGTGGAATACGCTCGCAGCCGCGGCCTCGATGTCCGCGGGCTCATCGTAAACCGCTACGGCTCTAGCGGCAACCTGGAAATGGAAGACGACAACATCCGCATGATGCAAGACCTGACGAGCCTCGAAGTCATTGCGAAAGTCAAAGATGGCGACGCCGATCTAGGTGTACAACCGTTTTAGCTTGGATTGACTATTTCACGACAACGTTTGCTTCGAAGCGAATTCCATTGCCACGGATGATAGCGATGTATCGTCCAGCGGAAAGATTCTCAAATCTTGCTTCACCATATGTCGATTTGCGTTGTGTATAAACTTGACCCAATGGAGAAATCAAACTTATCTGAATGGATTGGCCGATTCCGCTAATTACGATGCTTTTACCTTCTGCATAAATGCGAGGAAGGGAGAAATTTCTTTTTAGAGAAACGTGCTGGCTAATTGAATCTCCAGAAACAATTTCAGTAGTGTCCTGCTTTGAACTATCTACTTTCGTTGTGTCGCCCACGGCATACAACGGGGCGAGTGCTTCGGCCCACAGATGGTGCATCGCCTGCCCTCCTTTTTTGTCGCCGTTTGGGTGAACACCATCGCTTGCGAGTTGTTCCGGATGCTTCTTGAAATAGGCAAAAAAGTCGGGTCCTTTCGGTAGATTATTTTCTTCGGTTAGCTTATCGATTGTTTCGAGAAATGCGGGGTTCACCTGCCAGCCGGCCTTTGTGGAATCCGTCGCGATGATGCGCGCGATAATGGGGGTGATTCCGTGAGCCTTTGCCGAATCAATAATGGTCTGCATGTTCTTCTTGTATGTGGCAAGGTTCCAGTCGCCGCCACCCCAGGCGTCGTTCGTGCCCATCTCGATTGCCCAGAATTTCACGTTGCCCGCATATTTCAAGTATTCGTTCAGATGTTCTACGACTTCGGTGCTGTTGATGCAGCCAATGCCTCCGCGAAGCATGGCTGGAGTGTATTTCGGGAATCTTGCATGAATAATTTGTGCCGTCGTCGAGTCGGTATCTTGCTGCTTGATTCCCATCTGGCTGATGCTCGTGCCCATGAAGAACCACGTGTCGGTGCCGCTCGTACTCATGTCGAAGGCCTCGATTTCGAGGATTTGTCCCACGTCGCCTTCGCTCACGAACTTGAACCACGATTTGCCAGCGAAGTCGATGTCGACACCTCGCGCCATTACGGGATTGTTCTTGACATTTGCCGCCTCGACCCAGTCGCCGTCGCTACCATTGGTCGAATTTGCTGAGGTCATGATCTTGAAATTCGAAAGCGCGACACCGCTATGCCCGCAGCCGCTAGTAAAGTTGGTGGCCCAGGCGCAATCGCCGTACGATTCCCAGTTGATTCGCAGTTTCGTAGGGCCTTCGCCTACGTTCAAGGCGATTTCCTTAGCATTGCTGCTCTTCCAGTTCGTTAGATAACCGTCTGTCAAATAATCTGTTGTTGTCGCCCCCGTATGCGCAGGCAATCCGCCAGAAACCAATTTGTTCGGGACTATGGCGGATGCCAATCCAACCCAACAAAATATTGCAGAGGCGACAACAATTTTTTTATTCATGTATCTCATACACACATCCTCACCAGAACTACCCTAAATTTATGTTCCTGGTGGCGTTCTAATACGTCTTTTTTTGGTAATGTGTAGACAAAAATGTCAACATATCTTTAAAAAATCAAAAAAATGTCCAAAAAAATTTTTTTTGATAATACAAAGATGGAAAATAACCCACTTACGATGCGTCGATATCGGCGGCGATATGTAAATCGTAGTCGGGGTAGGCTTCGCTGATTTCCTTGTGGAGTATGTCCAGCCCCTCTTGTGGCTTGATTTCGAAATTCATGACCACGTCAAAACGCATGGTGCGGTCCTCGAGGTTTACGTAAAAGCCGTGGAGTTGCAATGCCCAAGGGTGCTCCTTTACCAACTTCAACACGTTGCTGCGAATTTTGGCAGCTTCGTCATTCTTGGTGTTGTGTGAATACACGCCTACGCCCGTGAGAATCACGCCGGTTTCTTTGAGTACGCGAGCCTGTACCCTGCGGGTCAGTACGTCGACTTCTTCAACGGTCATGGTATCGGGAAGTTCCAAGTGCACGGAACCGAGAAACTTGTCTGGACCGTAATTGTTGAGAATGACGTCGTAAGCGCCGCGGACTTGCGGTTCTTCGGTGAGCAACGCCTTGATTTTCTTGACCAGGTCGCCATCGGCGCGCTTGCCCAGAATGTCGTCCAGGGTTTCGATCAGCATGCCTATACCCGACTTGATGATGAATCCTGAAATCACGAGGCCCACGTAGGCTTCAAGAGAAATACCCGTGAGAATGAAGACGATGGCTGAGGCCAGCACCGAAAGGGAGAGAATGGCGTCGAACAGCGCGTCTGCACCCGACGCCACAAGCGCGCCCGAGTTCACGCGTTCGCCCTGGCGCTTTACGAATTTCCCAAGCACGAGTTTTACCACTACTGCCGAGGCGATGATGACCAGTGAAACTGTGGAGTAGTCCGCTGCTTCGGGGTGGATGATTTTCTTGACCGATTCCACCGCCGAGGTGCCGCCGGCGTAGAGCACGATTGCCGCAACTACCATTGCACTCAGGTATTCGATTCGCCCGTAGCCGAGCGGATGTTTTTTGTCGGGTAGTTTATTCGAAAGTTTCGCGCCCACAATCGTAATGACCGAAGACAGCGCGTCAGAAAGGTTGTTCACCGCGTCGAGTGTCACGGCGATAGAGTTGGTCGCAAAGCCGACGAATGCCTTGAACGCCGACAGCACGATGTTTGCTGCAATGCCGATAATACTTGTCCGGACAATGACCTTTTGGCGGTTTTCCGTTTCGTTCATAAAATTGAATCCTTTTTTAGCGGAAATTAGAAATAAATGACCTTTGGGATTTTTTGTGGACAGCATTGTCAACGGAAAAAATTTTACATAAGAACTAAATCGCTTCTTGAAAAGTATTTTCTGGAATAGAAAATCAAAAAAGGAGTGGTTTTATGAATCATGCTCTATGGACCGGTGTGTCCGTTGGCGTTATTATGGCGTTGTCTGCTGTGACGGCCAATGCGTTTACCCTGACAGGTAAGGTGAGCGACGATGGCGGTAAGGCAGTCCGAGGCGCAGAAGTCTTGCTTGTTCAAAAAGGCCTCAATGCGAAAACAGATGCCTCGGGCGCATTCACGATTCACCAGGACGAAGAACCGTTGGCTCTGGCGAACAAGGCCTCGGTCGGATTTCTCTCCGTGAACAACGGCATCCTATCGTTTTCGCAGGGGCAAAATTCCCCGGTACAGGTGCAGATTTTCGACATGTTCGGAAACCGCCTGCTGAATGAAACTCTTTACGGCTCGGGTACAGTTGACATGAAGTCTTCCGTGAAAGCGCAGGGCAAGTACTTCGCGCGCGTCCGCGTAGGTAGCGCTTCGCAAACGTTCCAGTTTGTCGCCGATGGAAGTTTTAATGCGGCATTCGGCGCGAAGTCCGGAGCAAAGGCGCTTCTCAAGGTGGGCGATTCGGACAATCTGCGCGTTGTTGCCGATGGTTTCGACACCCTCAATGTAAAGCTCGACAATCTTGACACGAATCTTGCGCTTACGCTCAAGAAAACTGCTCCGCCGCAACCGCAGTACGAATACGGATGGGGCCTCAAGAACGACCCTGTTCCCACTCGTGGTTGTGGCAAGGACACTAAGCTTGATTACAAGTATCGTGGCGACAAACCCTACATTGACTTTAGGTGGAGCAAGGGTGTGCGTACTGTGCGCATCGACATGCCGAAAAGTTACGACAAGAGCAAACCGTACAAACTCATTTTTGGAATGCAGTGCATGGGCGGTTCAGGAAGCGCCGTGCAGGACGAGGGCTATCACGGCCTCAAGTGGATTGACAAGAACGAAACCGCGATATTCGTTGCGCCCGAAGGCAATGGAAACCAGCTGCCCTGGGGGCAGGATGATTACCTCCTGTTTGACGAACTCCTCGCATATCTCGAAGGCAACTTCTGTATCGATTCGAGTCGCGTTTTTTCCACGGGATTCAGCTACGGCGCCATGTTCAGCAATGGCCTTTCGTGGAACCACCAGGACGTGCTCCGCGCAGTGGCCGTTTACGAAACCGCGGAACGCAACATCTGGCTCCCGCAGCGCAAGAAAATGGGAATCGGCTGGATGGGCGTGCTCGGACTCGATGACGGCATGTGCACCCCTGAAATGGGCCGGAACGCGCGTGACATCATCTTGACGCTCAACTCCGAAGGCGGCAAGGCGAAGAACGAACGCGCCGAAGAAGCCCAACGCAACGCCCCGCACAAGTGCTACGACTACACGACCGTCGAGGAAAGATTCCCCGTTCGCTGGTGCACGCAGAGCGGCGGACACATCTGGGACCACAAGGATCCCGGCCAGCAGCAGTCCTGGGTGCCGCAAGCCACATGGGAATTTTTCGAGAAGTTCTAGCGGATAAATACATCATTCTGTTGTCAATTTATCAAAACGAATTCGAATAAAGCCCTATATTAAGCGAATTTTTCAACTTATTTTATAGTAAGTAAAGTTCGTATGGGAGGCTTTATGTCGTTTTCAATTAAGGGATTTCCCTTTTTTGCAGGTTTTGTCGCGTTTTTGGGCACCCTCGCCAGTGCGGCAACGATTAACGTAGATATCGGCAAGGAATACCAGCGCATCAGCGGCTTTGGGGCCGCCTCGGCATGGGCCGGTTCCATCACCGACAAGAATGCCGCCTTCCTTTGGGACTCCACCAGTGGCGCCGGGCTTACGCTGCACCGCATCCGTATCGCCCCGGACGGCACCACATCTGAAACGAGTATCGCAAAAAAGGCGAGTGAATACGGCGTCAAGGTCTGGGCAGCCCCGTGGACATCCAGATACACCATAAATTACGACGGTGACAAAAAGCACCTGGATTTCAATCA
>Ga0310697_10002470_pt1 | contig 19619 bp, 14 predicted proteins | sample 172DNAGHGlowgp2_FD_203883 | JGI IMG/M metagenome (GOLD analysis project Ga0310697, IMG submission 203883) | Sheep rumen microbial communities from Palmerston North, Manawatu-Wanganui, New Zealand - 1728 DNA GHGlow gp2 (v2) (version 2) | ecosystem: Host-associated > Mammals > Digestive system >... | reverse complement strand
ATATTTCCTTCATCGTCAAAGGCCGTATTTGTGATCTGATTATAGTAATCTCCATAGGAAATCCCATCGCCACCGCTCCAGTAATGCGCCCACTTCCACTCGCCTTGGGCGGAGGCGGTGAGGGTGATGAAAAGGGTGGCGAGGGTGGCCACGAAAAGGGATAGTTGGTTTTTCATATTGTTGGGGTTTAATGGGTTTGCAGTTAGTGGTTAGCAGTTAGCAGTTGGTCGGTAGGGGCAAGAGTTCGGTACATTGTATATGGATATATTTCCTTCACGTTAAGTTGGTCGCACGAAGTGGGGATTTCGTTACACTGGAAGTGAGATTTTTTTTATTTTTGAGGCTGCCCCACACAAGGCGAAGCCGCAGTGTGGGGCATGTCATGTCACAGAGCCGTCAGCAGCATGAAAATCCCGATCCCTAAGTAGTTGCCGACGGCGTAGCCGAGCAGCCCGATGGCGATGCCGGGAAGGATGACGGACTCGTTTTTCAGCACGGCAGCCACCATGGGCACGAACGGCGGGGAGTTGATGAGGGAGATGGAGGCGGTGAGGGTAAGGTCGCTGTCGATTTTGAGGAGTTTGGCGAACAGCAGCTGGAGCAGCAACGATCCGAACACGGCGAATGCAATGTACCATAATATAAATAGGTATCGGCTGAATTCGAGGTCGCGGACGCTCACCATCGTGGCCACGGCGAGGCAGAACACATACACGAAGTAGAGGCCCGTGTCGAAGGTGTTCGCGACCCGCTTGAGCGGTCTCCAGAACGAGAGCGCGATGGAGAAGGTGGTGAGCAGGAGGACGATGACGGCAGTGCTGTTGTCGATCGGGATGACGAGCGAGAGCGCGTAGGAGACCGCCACGATGACCGCGGCGACTCCGATGCCGGCGGCGCGGTTCGCCAGACGCCTCCAGAACGGTTTTGCGGAAACCGTTTCCACCGACGGGAGGTCGGCGCCCTCTTCAGGCGTCGGGGAGGGGACGCTGTCGGGGAACAGCCAGCGGACGAGTCTGCCCCCGAGGAAGACGATGAACAGGAGGTACAGACTGGTGACCACGAGGTCGTAGCCCGAGACCAACAGGAAGAGATTCTCGGGCAGGTTCACGGCTTTGGCCACGGGCGCGAAGTTGGGGATGCCGCCGGTGTAGATGCCGGTCATGGCGGCGCTCACCCGTGCGAAGTCGGCGTGGCTGAGTCCCGCGTCAACCGCCTGGCCGAGAAAGAGAAAGAACCCGCCGAGGGTGACCGCGAGGATGCTGCCCAGTCCGACGAGGAAGGCCTTGAGCGCGGCTTTCGCCGACCACGCCCGGAAGTCACAGCCCAGGAGCATCAGCGGGATGGAGAGCAGCACCGCGACGTTGGAGACATTGGTGCAGGTCTGCCGCGCACAATCTCCCACAATCCCGGTGTTCCCGACCGCCAGCCCGATGACATAGAGAATCACCATCGGGGAGATTTTCTCGAAGACGGGCCATCGCTTCGCCGCCAGCATCACGAGCAGCGGGATGGCGAGAAGGTAGAATATGGTCAATGTCATAGCCTACTGTTAAAGTTTCAAGATTCAAGATTCAGGTTTCAGGTTTCAAGTTTCAAGTTTCAACAGTCAACAGTCAACAGTCAACAGTCAACAGTCAACAGTCAACAGTCAACAGTCAACAGTCAACAGTCAACAGTCAACAGTCAACAGTCATTTAACCCGCAAAAATAGTGTTTTTCCGGACATGATGTTCGCGGTTCGAAAAAATCGTACCTTTGCCGCTCAAATTTAAGATTATGCGTTACCAACCTTTGTCAGCTGAATTTTACACCCGCAACCGCCGGAATGTGGTCGGCGAGATGGCGGAAAACTCTGTCGCCATTCTGGTTTCCCACGACGAATACCCCCGCTGCGGCGACACCACCCATCCTTTCCGGCAGAATTCGGAACTGCTTTACCTTTGTGGCATTGACCAGGAAGAAACCGTCCTGATGATGGCACCGTGGCATCCCAACCCGGATTACCGCGAGGTGCTGTTCATCAAGAACCCGTCGCCGGAGAAGATTGTCTGGTTCGGGCACCGGCTTTCCAAGGAGGATGCGAAAAAGCTCTCCGGGGTGCGGAACGTGATGTTCATCGAGGAGTTTGAGGGAGTTCTCAACGCGGTGATGGTGCAGACGCAGCACGTCTATCTCCACATCCCCGAGGACCCGCGCTTCCGGCAGGAACTCCCGACCCGCGAAATCCGTTTCGCCAAGAAGTTGAAGGAGGACTATCCGTTGCACGATTACCGACGCCTCGCCCCGATTCTATACCCGCTGCGCAACGTCAAGTGCGCCGAGGAGCTGGAGACGATGAAGAAGGCGTGCGAGATCACCGGCAAGATGTTCCGCAGGGCGCTGACCGCCATCAAACCCGGGAAATACGAATACGAGATTGAGGCCGAGATGACCTACGAGGTGATACGCAACGGAGCGACCACCCATTCGTTTGCACCCATCATCGCCGCAGGTCCCGACACATGCATCCTTCACTATATCAAGAACGACAAGCAGATGCGGGACGGCGATTTGCTGCTGATGGACTTCGGTGCCGAATATGCCAACTATGCCGGCGACTGCTCCCGCACCGTACCCGTGAACGGCAAGTTCACCCCGAGGCAGAAGGCTGTTTATGAGGCTGTTCTCGCCATCTATAAGGAGACTATTCCGCTCTTCAAGCCGGGCATGACCATCCATAAAATCAACGACTATGTTTTCAAGCGGATGGACGAAGAGTTGATTAAGCTCGGACTTTACACGCAGGAAGACGTTGACAATCAGGATTCTGCGTTTCCTTGCTTCAAGAAGTACTATATGCACAACACCAGCCACTTCATCGGATTGGACGTCCATGACGTGGGGCAGCGCGACTGGGTGTTCCAACCCGGCAACGTGCTCAGCTGCGAGCCCGGCATTTACATTGCTGAGGAAGGTATCGGCGTGCGCATCGAAACCGACGTCGTGGTGGCGGACACGCCCATCGATCTCATGGCGGATGTGCCGGTGGAAGTGGAAGAAATCGAGGCGCTGATGCGCGGTTAGCAGTTAGCAGTTAGCAGTTAGCAGTTAGCAGTTAGCAGTTAGCAGTTTCGGGGAAATGAACTGTTAGGTGTTGATACTTTCGCTGTGAGGTTTGTTGGGTGATTGTTTTTCTCTTTATTTTTGCAGATCTGTTGAAAATAAAAAGAAAAGTGTTTGACATGAAACATAGTATTGTACTAGAAAAAAGCAGGAACTTTGCGTCAAGAATCATAAAGATGTATCAATATTTGCAGCAAGAAAAAAGGGAGTTTGTTATGTCGAAGCAGATTTTGCGTTCGGGAACGAGTGTTGGCGCCAATATAAGTGAAGCGTTGTGTGCTCAGTCGAAAAAGGATTTTTATGCAAAGATGTATATCGCTTATAAGGAAGCTTCAGAATCTTTATTCTGGATTGATATGCTGTTCGAAAATGGATATATCACGGGTCCCCAATGTGAAAGTATTAGGAACGACAATTTAGAACTTGTGAAAATCTTGTCGGCGATAACGAAAACCCAAAATATCCCAAACCCCAACAACACGCCGAAAGAGCAACTGCTAACTACTAACTGCTAACTATGATATTAGATCACATCCTCTGCTGTCACACTCTCTCCATCACCGGTATGGCGAAAAATACCGGCAAGACGGTGACGCTCAACTATTTGCTGGGACAGTTGCGGGAACTGGGTAAGAAAGTGGCGGTGACGAGCATCGGCATTGACGGCGAGAAAACCGATCAGGTTACCCAAACGGAGAAACCTGAGATTGAACTTTACGACGGAACGCTGTTCGTGACCTCGGAGTATCATTATCGCCAGCGACAGCTTTTGTCGGAAATTATTGACCTTTCGGACGATAGCACTTCGTTGGGCCGTCTGGTGACGGCGCGGGTGTTGCATCGCGGGAAGGTGATTCTCTCGGGTCCCGCGACTACCGCCGGTGTGCGCAAAGTGTTGGATAGGATGGGGGAGCGCGGCGTTGACCTGACCATCGTGGACGGGGCATTGTCGCGCAAGAGCCATGCCGCCCCGACCATCACTGACGGGCTCATCCTTTCTACGGGCGCGGCCATCGCCCCCGACCTCAACACCATCGTGAAGAAGACTTCCGAACTATACGAATTAATGCAACTTCCTGATTACGAGACCAATATTGTCGACGAACTGCTGCAGGTCGAGAGCGGAATCTTCGCTTTGGAGGAGGGAAAACCTGTGTCACTGAACATCCCGTCGTCGTTGCTCTCTGACAAATACAAAAACGAACTTTTTTCCCACGGTAACCAACTGTTCATCAGCGGCATTCTCACCGATATGATGCTGAACTTCCTGAAGATGCAGCCCGAAGCGAGAGGTTGCGCCGTCGTCGTGAAGGACTTCACCAAGATATTCGTCTCCCCGATGACGCTGCGGCTCTTCCAAAGCAAAGGCGGGAAGCTCTATGTACTGAAACGTCCGAACCTGCTTGCCGTGACGGTCAACCCCGTGGCACCCAGCGGATTTTCGGTTCCTTCTAAAGTGTTGGTTGAGGCTATGGAACGGGTGTTTGAGGTGCCTGTATATGACGTGATGGCGGGTGTATAGATGTTAAGAAAAAAAAGTAGAGACGCGGAATTTTGCGTCTCTACCACAGGTTCATTCGTCAATACTGAATTATTCCACGTGTTTCAGCTTCTCCACCACCATCGGTCGGTCTTCGGCGTATGTCACGCCGAACCATTCGGATTTGGTGGGCAGGACGCGCACTTTGGCGTCGCCACTGGCCATCACGGCAGAGACGGCGTCGGGAATCGGGAATTCGGCCTTGATGTTGCCTTCATTGTCCTTCAGGAACTGCGCGAACATCGCCTCCAGGCGGTCGAAGAAGCGCGGGGAGAAGCCCCAGAAGTTCATGGAGACGGGCTCTTCGCCGGTGAGCGGGGTCACCACGCCGTCCTCGTCGTTCTGGATGCCGTCGGCTGTGCGGGCGATCTTGCGCATCTCCTTGACAATTGTCAGGTAGCCGTCACCATCGACTTGGCAGACCCCGCGCGACACCGTGCCATTCTCCGACAGGGTCTTGTCCAAACGGTAGCCGACCATTGCGAAAGCAGAGGGATCGTTGGCGGTCACGTCTCGCAGGTAGTCGCCCAGAATCTGGAAAGGCTCCTTGCCGTAGAAGTCGTCGGCGTTGATCACCGTGAAGGGTTCCTTGATGGTGTCCTTCGCCACGAGGATGGCGTGCGCGGTGCCATAGGGTTTCACACGCTCGGGTTTCGCGGAGAAGCCGGCGGGCAGCATGTCGAGCTCCTGGAAGACGTACTCCACCGGGATGACGTTCTTGTATCTCGGCAGGATGTACTCCTGGAAGTCGGCCTCCATGCTGCGGCGGATGACGAGCACCACTTTGCCGTAGCCGGCTTGCGCGGCGTACTTCACGGAGTAGTCAAGGATGGTTTCACCATTCGGACCCATCTGGTCCAGTTGTTTCAGTCCGCCGTAGCGGCTTCCCATGCCGGCGGCGAGGATTAGTAGGGTTGGTTTCATATTGGTACGATTTTGTTGTTTGTTCGAATATCCCATGGCTCGCTTCGTTCACCATGGGTATGTCCCAGGACTCGCTTCGTTCACCCTAGGTATATCCCATGGCTCGCTTCGTTCACCATGGGTATATCCAGGGCTCGCTTCGTTCACCCTGGGTATATCCCATGGCTCGCTTCGTTCACCCTGGGTATATCCCAGGGCTCACTTCGTTCACCCTGGGTTAGCATACTTCAGGCCTTCGGCCCTTTCTGGAATTATGGGTGTAGGGGTGAATAATTATTCGCCCCTACGAAGATTACATTAACATCACATCGGTTTGATACGTCGGGCGAGGCGGGCGCAGAGGCCAGGGAAGAAGCGTTTGATGTGGGCCATGATGAGTTCGGAGCTGCCGACGAGCTGCTCGCGCTTCTCCTTGGCGATGGCGTTGAAGATGATACGGGAGGCCTTCTCGGGGGTGATGCCGCCGGCCTGGCCCGCGTCCATCTTGCCGTGCTTGCGACCGTCCTTCTCCAACGAGTTGACGGAGATGTTGGTCTGCACGCGGCCGGGCGTGAGGATGGTGACACGGATGCCGTCCTTGTAGTTCTCGGCCGCAACGGTCTCGAAGAAACCGTAGAGGGCGTGCTTGGCCGACGAGTAGGCGCAACGCAACGGGAAACCGAAGAGTCCGGCGATGCTGGTGGTGACGGCTAATTGTCCGCCGCCCTGCGCGATCATCGTGGGTAGCACGGCCTTGGTGAGAATGACCGGTGCGTAGAAGTCGATGTCCATCACCTTGCGGATGACGGCCATGTCGGTCTCCACAGTGGTGCCGCGTTGACTGATGCCGGCGTTGTTGTAGAAAACGTCGATGCGCCCGTAGGCGTTGAGTGCGTCCTCCGCGAGTTGCGGTAGCGCGTCGGTCTGCCCGAGGTCGAACGGCAGGCTGGTTACATCTTTGGCACCCAAGCGCAGGCACTCCTCGCGCACCTGCTCTAACAGGTCGGGTTCTAACGCCGTGAGAATCAGCCGCGCCCCCGCCTCTGCAAACCGGAAGGCGGTCTCCTTCCCGATGCCGGAGGAGGTGCCGGTGATCCAAACGACTTTGTTGGTATAGTTATTCATGCCATTTTCTTTTTGAACGGCAAAAGTACAAAAAATCTTATTTGATGCGTAAATCCTGCGAAAAAGGCCGAATCTAAAATTAACTATTTGAATCTGAATTGTTAAATTATTTTCATAATTAATTGATTGTCAGAGGTAAAATAATTTCAAAAAACACTTGACAAATACGTTTTTACGGCAAAATTCATACCTCAAATAAAGGAAGCCAACCTTGAAATCATCCCTGTCAATTTCCATCATGTTATCCGTTTGGAGACCTTAGGAACATGTACACAAGGATCCGTTTGACCGTCTTTTAATCGCTCAATGTATTGAGGATCGTTAGGCGTTTATCACCAGCGATAGCAAAGTTGAAATTTACGAGAAGTACGGCTTGGATTATATTCAGTATGAACTGAACTCACAAAGATTGCTGTGTTACCTATATTTTACCGAAACCTTATCGCCTCCACAATGTCCATCGTGTGGCTGCCGGTGCCCTGCTCGTAAACGCCATAAACCACACAGTACTTAGGGGTTCTACAATCCTCCAACAACACCATATCTACCATGGTCGGATAAGGTTCTGTGCTGTAAACCATGCACTTACGATGTGCATTGATGTTGCCCTCCGGCAAATACCAACTGTTGTCAGACATCACCTCGCCAGGATATTTTTTGAACCCTTCGTCGGTCAGCTCTTCCAACAACGAATCTGTATCCAACCGGTTTTCTTCCACATAAACATCAGAATGGATCAGATACGAGCAATCATCATCGAACAGTGTGATAACGTCCTCACCATCAATACAATGGGTGCCGCATTTCAGTCCGGAGGGTTTGGCCAAACGAATCAACCCGTCTGAATATTCGTTCTCCTTCAAAGTGCTTTCATCTATGAATATTTCCACTTTTTCATAAAATATGTCTGGTAAGGGCACTCCATTTACGAGGCATTCTACTACACGGTAATTGAACAGGAAATACAGGACAGATAGTCCGAACAAAATGAGTCTTAATATCGGGGAAGAATGACGTTCTTCAATAGGGAAAACCTGCTTTACTTGATTGGAAAAAATCAGATACATTAAACAAGAAGTCCAAACACCCAGACGCCCCACAACCATCCATACGGACATATTAGTCCAAAACAAAGGCAGAGTACCCAGAATCATAAACAAGACAAATGCACGCAGTAGGTAAATCGTGTCTCCGCGCCGCTTACGCAACGACAAGAATGCCATCACCACAATGACGAGTGGCATAAGACAGAAGAAGATCGAGACCGCAATAAAGAGCTTCGAGGAGGGAAGGACACTGGAGAACCATCGATAACCGAAAATGGTGAGCGGAACATTGATTATTGTCACAATCGCGATAAACCACAACAACACCTTAAACGCTCCGTGAATTTCAGGACGTTCCCCTGTAGATTGATAATTGTCGGTCATATTAATACAGCATGAATTAAACTAAAAGCCTATATAACCCGCCAGCACGTCAAACTGCAAACTACTAACTGTTAAGCGCCCTATACACGACCACCGGCTCGTCGTCGCTCGCCTCGACAATGAACTCGTCCTCCAGCGCTTCGTTCAAACTGCCTTCCCACAACCATTTGAAAGAACGGTTGTTGACGGGGTATTTCAGTCCTGTAAAGGTGAGTCGCGTCTGTGGGTTGCGCGAGAAGACCGAAACCTGCATTCCCGGAGTAGAGGCGAGTGCGACCGAGCTTCGGAGCACGTTGAAAACGCCATGTTCGGTCAGCATCGCGAGAACCATCGCTTCCGAGTACATCGCCAAGATACTCAAATTCGCGATGAAATGGTCTTCGCGCAAACCACCGCACCCCATCAGCAGCACTTCTCCGTATCCGTTCGCCTGACAATATTTCAGGGCCTTTTGCAAGTCGTTGTATTCCTCGCTGCGGTCGGCATGGTACGGGATGTTGTGTCGCGACAATTCCTCGCGATCCATCGAGTCCCCGTCGCCTACGATGACATCCGGTATAATATTAATGGACGATAACTTTTGAAGCGCACCATCACAACAGATGATGCGCTTCATTTTCCGTAACAATCGCATTGACAGCCCAGACGATGGGACTTCACCGTTGGCCACAATAGCCGTAGTGAAACGCTCAAACTCCTTCAACCAAAAATCAATATGAGCTTGATCCATACTCAAATCAATAGAAGTACTTGGGTTAACAGCCAACCACTAACAGCTAACTACTAACTGCTAACTGCTAACTAACTAAATCCATCTCACGATATTGAAGTCCTGGTCGTGCGGCAACAGCTCATGGTTGGGGATGACACGCACTGCGCAGTCCCACATGCCGATGCGCTGCGCCATCTTGCTGGCAACGAATGTATATATACCGTTGTGCTCAACTTCAAAGACGAAAGGAACCTTGAACTCCAGTTTGGACCGCTTGCCGTGGTCGTCGGGTGAGACGAATATCAGCTCGATTTTCACATCCTGCGGACGCAAGTCGCCGAGACGAACATCCAGACGGCACTCTAAGCGGTCGCCGACGCTATAGGTACTCTTCTCGTTCTTCGTGTAGTCCATCCCCACGCATTCGATTTCGTGCCATGCAGCAAGTACATGTTCGCGCCATCTGAGCAGAACCTTGACATTCTCATTGTTGTTGGCGCTCAATGCGTGGTAGCGGTTCATCAGCTTATGGTAGAATTTGTTGTAGTAGTCATCCAACTGGCGCTTCATGGTGAAGTGCGGGGAAATCGTGGAGAAGCATTTCTTCATCATGGCGACCCATTCGGTGGGCACGCCTTGTTCGTCGCGGTTGTAGAAAGCCGGCGAAATCTGCTCTCCAATAAGGCTGTAGAGCACTTCGGCATCCAGCTCGTCTTGCAGACGGTTGTCCTCGTAGGTGATCTGTTCCTTCAAGGCCCAGCCGGCGCCTGGAACGTAACCCTCGGCCCACCAGCCGTCCAACACGCTGAGATTCAGCACGCCGTTCATGACGGCTTTTTCACCGCTGGTGCCGGAAGCCTCCAACGGGCGCGTCGGGGTGTTCATCCAGACATCGCAGCCGGAGACTAACTTCTTGGCCAATATCATGTTATAATTCTCCACAAAGACAATCTTGCCGATGAATTCGGGTCTGCGGCTCAGTTCGATGATGCGCTTGATCAAGTCCTGACCAGCCTTGTCGTGCGGGTGAGCTTTTCCGGCGAAGATGAATTGCACGGGCTTTTCGGGAATGTTGAGCAAAGCTTTGAGTTTCTCCTCGTTCATGAAGAGCAGGTGGGCGCGCTTGTAGGTGGCGAAGCGGCGGGCGAAACCGATGGTCAGCACGTCGTCACGAAGAGCCTTGAGGGTGGCATCGATAAGCGCGGGCGACTCGTTGCGCGTCCGCATCTGCACGGCCAGCATCTCCCGGATGGCGGTAATCATTTCCTGACGCAACTCTTGCTTAATCAGCCAGATGTTATTGTCAGGAACGGCTTCGATCTTCTTCCACACCTGCGGATTGGAACAGTCTTCGGCCAATCCTTCTCCGAAAACGCTGCGGTGCAGGGTCTGCCATTTCTTGTGCGCCCATGTCGGGTAGTGCACGCCGTTGGTGACGTAGCCGATGTGTGACTCCTCGGCGAAACGGCCCTCGTAGAGGTTGGCGAACATCTCCCGCGAGACGCGGCCGTGGATGCGGCTCACGCCATTGATTTCCTGGGAGAAGTGGCATGCGAGGATGCTCATCGAGAACTTGTCGAAAGTGTCGCTGTCGTGCTTGCGGCCGAAGCCCATGAACTCCTCCCAGCTCACGTTAAACTGCTGGGAGTAAGTGGCGAAGTAGGTACGCATGAGATCCTCCGTGAAGGCATCGTGGCCGGCGGGGACGGGCGTGTGCGTGGTGTAGAGCGAGGATGCTTTCACCAGCTCGACTGCCACCTGACGGTTCACATGCTCGCTCTGCATAACTTGCAGGATGCGTTCCAAATTCAAGAAGGCGGCATGGCCTTCGTTGAGATGGTAGATGGCCGGATTCTCGCCGATGGCCTTCAACATACGGACACCGCCGATGCCGAGCAGGATTTCCTGTTTGAGGCGGTTTTCGACATCGCCGCCGTACAGGGTGGCCGTCACCCCGCGATCTTCCTGCCAGTTTTTATCAAAGTCGGTATCAAGCAGATACAACGGGATACGGCCGACATCCACGCGCCAGATGCGGGCGTATAGGTTGCGACCTGGCATGGCCACGCTGACCATGAGCCAGTTGCCTTCCTCGTCCTTGTAAGGCTTGATGGGCAGTTTGGAGAAACTTTGCGGTGGGTAGAGGTTCACCTGTTCGCCATACGCGGAAATCTGCTGCTGGAAATAGCCGTAACGGTACAGCAGACCGACGCCGAGCATGTTCACGTTGCAGTCGCTGGCCTCCTTGAGGTAGTCGCCGGCCAACATGCCTAAACCGCCGGAGAAAATCTTCAGCTCGTTGCTGATGCCGAATTCCATGCTGAAGTAGGCGATGCGGTCCTCCTGACGGCTGCGCGGCTCGTTCATGTAGGCGATGAAACGGTCGTAAACGTTTTTCAACTTATTGAGGAACACGTCGTTGTGCGCGAAATTCTCCATCCGATCCAACGGCAGCACCTGCAACATGTGGACAGGATTCTCCTCGCAGGCCTTCCACAGCGACGGACCGGCAATCTCTTCGAAGAGCTCGCGGGCCTCGAACGTCCAGCTCCACCACAGGTTCTCCGACAGCTTCTCCAGCATACGGAGCTCCGAAGGCAGATGCGACTTGATGGCGACGCGGTGCCAGCAAGGCTGCTCGACTTTCAGTTCCTTCACCATCGTGCCCACGTTGGAGGTCTTGTTCTTGTACTGGTCATAACGGCCGCCGCTCTTGCTCAATGCGATTTCGTAGGTCTGCTCATAGTTGGCGAAAAGGTGCGTCCAAAGGGCTTTTTCCGCGATCGCCATGGCGGTCTTGCGGATGTCCTTCATTGCTTGCGGGGTGCAGCTAAGGTAGAATAGGATTTGGTCGGCGATGTTTTCCACCACCTCGTCGTCGTTGTGGTCGGTGCGTTGGATTACGCTGACGCTTTGCTGCTGCGTGAAATGTTCCTGCACCCACGCGCCGAAGCCGGCCAAGGAGGTTGTGATTGTTGGGATGCCGAACGCAATGCTCTCCAAAGGCGTGTAACCCCATGGCTCATAATAAGATGGGAAAACAGAAAGGTCGAATCCAATCAGCAGGTCGTAATATTTCATGTTGAAGATGCCATCCTCGCCGTCGAGATAGACGGGAGCAAAGACAATCTTGAGGTTCTTTTCCGGTTGATTATGCAACCCGTTGTTGTTCAATTCGTTGAGAATCGGGTCGTGATAGGGGTCGTACAGGACGTGCGTGGTAAAACGGTCGGTCATCGGAACGCCGCTCACTGCTTGGGTCATCTGGGCGGCCAGCTCCTCGTTGCGGCCGCTGTGGCCTGCGGGAACGGTGAGAAATGCCACCACCGTACGTTCCGGATTGGCTTCCGCCACTTTTGCCAAACTCTTGATAAAGACATCGATTCCCTTGTTCTTGAACTCGTAGCGACCGCTGTTGATGACCAGCAAAGCATCGTCGGAGATTTGGGTCTGCGTGAGCGTGGAGGCCACTTGGAGCAGCTTTTCGCGGGCGACCTTGCGCTTGCGGTCGAACTCCTCGCCCTGCGGCACGAAAGCGTTCTCGAAGCCGTTGATGGTGATCACGTCGGCGGGCTTCTCGAAGAAAGCGTCGCACTCGCGGTTGGTAATCTCGCTCACGGTCGTGTACGCGTCGGCGTACTTGGCGGACAGCGACTCCAACGAATATTTGGACTGCACTCCGAAACGAGCAGCCGTATCTACGGGGTTATATTGCTTTGTGTCAGCGTATAGTGGCAGGCCGTTGCCGGCGATGCAGCGGCCGAGCACGGTGGCGTGGGTCGTGAAGACGGTTGCGATTTGCGGGGTCTTGGACTCCAAGTAGAGGATACCGGTGCCAGTCATCCATTCGTGGAAGTGCGCCACAATCTTGTCCATCGAGCTGCAGTAGAAGTTGTAAAAGCTCTCGATGACACGGCCGGCGGCATAGCCGAACAGCGCGGGTTCGATGTAGTCCCACTGCCCGGAAATGGAATCCAGTTTGCAGCTAAGCCAGAACTTGGTCAGAATCTCGTTCTTTTTCTCGAAAAAGTTGGTGAAATCGACCAGGAAGACTACGGGCGAGCCCACAATCTGCCAGCGTCCGATGCGCACTTTCAGCCCGTCGCGCGCCACGATGTCGCGCCAGTTCTTGAAAAGCGTGGGGTCTTCCACGAAATCGTCGTTGTATTCTTTAGGAATGTCGGGCCCGATGCAGATGTAATGGTCGCGGTAGCTCTCGACCACGGTGGCCGCTTTGGTGGAAAGGACGGTGTATATTCCACCCACTTTGTTGCAAATCTCCCAGGAAGTTTCAAAAAGGTAATCGCTATGTCTCTGACTCATAAATACTTGGTGTTAAAAATCAAATTTTGGCAATAAAGCCGCAAAGGTAGGAAAAAAACGCGAAACTTCGTCAAAAAAAATGTACCTTTGCCGCCGTTTTGTTGAGGATGATTATCTTGTTACAAAGCTTCAATAACCTATAATCAATAATCTATAACCCTTTGATATGGAAGAGACAAAACACGTTCGTCCGTCGTGGGACGAGTATTTCATGGAGATTGCCGACACGGTGAGCAAGCGAGCCACATGCGACCGTGGGCGCAGCGGGTGCGTGGTGGTGCGCGACCGCCAGATTCTTGTAACCGGTTACGTGGGGGCCCCGAAAGGTCTGCCGCACTGCGACGAGGTGGGGCACCAGCTCAAACAGACGGTGCATGAGGATGGAACAGTGACGCAGCACTGCGTCAGGACCGTCCATGCCGAGCAGAACGCCATCTGCCAGGCCGCCAAGTTAGGCATCTCCCTCAACGGTGCCACCCTCTACTGCCGTATGACTCCCTGCCGCACCTGTGCCATGCTCATCATCAACTGCGGCATCACCCGCGTGGTCTGTGCCAACAAATACCATGCCGGCGCAGAGTCCGAAGAGATGTTCCGCCAGGCGGGCGTCGAACTGGAGTTTTTCTCCGACGAGGTGGTGAAATACGACAAACAATAAATAATTCCTTAAGCAGCCTCGGAGAGGCAACACGCACGGAGTGCAATTAACCCCACACAAGGCGAAGCCGCAGTGTGGGACTTCAATAACCCATAATCAATAACCCATAACCATTCGAAATAATGAGCACATTTCTTTGGGAATCCATCGCTTTCGGACCGATACGCAGCCGGCGATTAGGACAATCGTTGGGCATCAACCTCATGCCCGTGGATGAAAAAATCTGCACCTTCAACTGCCTCTATTGCGAGTGCGGATGGACGTTGGAGAAAAACCTCAACGCACGGGAACCCTATCCGTTGGAGTTAGTCATGGAAGCCATCGAGCGCAAGCTGGCGGAATGCGTCCGCACAAACACGCCCGTCGACAGCATCACCTTCTCAGGCAACGGTGAGCCGACGCTTTACCCTTGGTTCGACGAGGTCATCGACGGACTGTTGGTGTTGCGGGACAAGTACTACCCGCAGGCCATCATCACCTGCCTGTCGAACGCCACGCAGCTCGGCCGTCCTGAAATTATCCGCGCCCTGCAGCGCATCGAGAATCCGATGCTGAAACTCGACGCGGGCACGCAAGCAATGCTCGATATCCTCAACGCACCTATCGTGCCCGTTGATATAGAGCAGGTTACCGACCTTCTCTGCACGTTCAACGGCAATCTCGTCATCCAGACGATGTTTCTCAGCGGTGAGCGCGAGGGTAGGGTGTTCGACAATTCCGTGGAACCCGAATGGTCACAGTGGTTGGCCCGCATCCGCCGCATCCAGCCCAAGCGCATCGTCATCTACTCCCTTGACCGCGAGACTCCCGCCCTCAACCTCCACAAATTCGACAAATCCTACCTGGAGGGGATTGTCGCAAAACTCCGTGCAGAGGGATTTAGTGCGAATGCGTATTAAAAAAAATGTATCTTTGCCGCCGTATTTTCGAAAAATTGTGCAATATGAAAAGATATTTATTCTCCCTGTTAGTGATGGCTGTCTTGGTGGCTTCGTTCACCTCATGCAAGCCCGATGAAGAAATCTACAACCCCACCTGCAAGATCAGCAAAATCTGGTACCGCAGCGATGTGGGAGCCCCAAACGAGGTCTATGTCTATGACAGCAAGGGCCAGCAGCTTGAGCAAATCATTATCGACAGCCTCTATTCCTTCGATTTCTCCTACAACAAGGATCAGACCGTCAACAAGATTGTGCATGTCGGCGAGGACTACACCGAGACCATCGACCTGCAGTGGACCAATCGCCTGCTTGACAAGATGACTTACACGATTGACGGGGCGGTGCGTCTGGAGTATACCGTGCACCGGATTGACAATAAGAAAGACAAAGCGTACGGTCGCATCAGTTACATCGAAGAGGTGTACGACCGTGAGTTCTACGACCAATATTATTGGAAGAAAGCCAAGCATCCGTTGTATGACAAGTTTTTCGGCGACTATGAGAAGATTTCCGAAATTGTCCGCACCAGCGAATCAAAGGATCTGATCATGTATTCCGTGAAACGCTTCACCTACGATCCGGGCAAGCACAAAACGTATGACAATATCGCCACCTACGTGGAGGAGTTCCCTATCAAGCAAACGGTTATCACGCATACCTACACCTATGACCTGAAGTCTTACAACCCGTTCTTTGGCTTGGTGTTTGCCTACGCCGACATGAAAGGTTATTATCTCAACCTTCCGGTTACGGAGCATATAGAGACCGTTGTGGCAGGCAACCTTTCCAAGGTGGAGGACATCACCTTCAGCTACGACGGCATGCACTATATGAACGACAAGCACTATCCGCGTCAGTGGGTGACGCTCTCTTCGGAAACGAACGTTCCGACCCATACCTATATTTTATATAAGAAGTAAGCCGAAGTGGTTGGCATGAAGTTTCATCAGGCGGGTAAGCTGATTATCCTCGTCAGTTTCGTCACCATTTTGTTGACGTCGATGTGTTATGCCCTTTTTCTGGCAAACTTATGGTGGGCAAATGCGATTTTCTTTGCCATCATGTTCACTATCGGCATTCTGATTCTCCGTTTTTTCCGCGTTCCGACGCGCGTCATCAACAAGGTGGACAACGGCGTTCTTTCACCGGCCGACGGCACTATTGTCTATGTCGGGCCGGCTTTCGAACACGAATATTTCAAGGACGAGCGGCTGAAAATCTCCGTCTTCATGTCTATCCACAACGTGCATGTGAACAGCTACCCCATCACGGGCGAGGTCTCTTACGCGGCATACCACCCAGGTAAGTACCTGTTGGCCAAGCTCCCGAAGTCGTCGGTAGACAACGAACACAACACTATCGTGGTGCGCAACGACGACGTGGAGGTGCTTTTCCGGCAGATTGCGGGTTTTGTGGCGCGCCGCATCATCAGCTACCCTGAGGTCGGCGACCGGGTGGAACAAGGCGAGGAGGTCGGCATGATCAAGTTCGGTTCCCGTGTGGATGTTTTTCTCCCCAAGACCGCCATTCCCGCCGTCAGCAAAGGCGACAAGGCCGTCTCGAAAAAGACCGTGCTGGCGTATTTTTAGTTAGCAGTTAGCAGTTAGTAGTTGTGACGAAAGTCCAAGTACATTGGAATATAGTTCTTTAAGCAGTTTCGGAGGGACGGAACGAAAGCAGGCAAATCATTGAAGTTAAGTGTCATCATAGTTAATTACAACGTTTCGGCGTTTCTGGAGCAGGCTCTTGCGTCGGCACAGAAGGCTATGCGCGGTATAGAAGGGGAAATCTATGTGGTTGACAACCACTCTGTTGATGATTCCGTGGCGATGGTGAAGTCCAAGTTTCCACAGGTGAGACTTATTGAGAACCAGGATAATGTGGGCTTTGCAAAGGCCAACAACCAGGCCATCCGCATCTCTACGGGTGAATATGTCCTGCTCCTTAACCCCGATACTCTCGTGGAGGAGGACACCTTTTCGAAATGTATTGACTTCATGGACGCCACCCCCGACTGCGGTGGTCTCGGCGTGAAGATGGTGGACGGCCAAGGACGTTTCCTGCCCGAGTCGAAGCGCGGGATTCCGTACCCGTCGTCATCGTTTTATAAGCTATTCGGGCTTTCGAAGCTCTTCCCGAAGTCGAAGAAGTTCGGGGCTTATCACGCCACTTACATTGGTGAAGATGAGACCCACGAGGTCGAAGTCTTGGCGGGTGCGTACATGATGCTGCGCCGGTCGGTGCTCGACGAGGTGGGACTTTTGGACGAGGACTATTTCATGTATGGCGAGGATATTGACCTGTCGTACAGGATTTTGAAAGGCGGCTATAAGAACTACTACTTCCCGCAGACGCGCATCATTCACTACAAGGGGGAGAGCACGAAGAAGGGAAGTCTGAACTACGTCTATGTCTTCTACAAGGCGATGCAGATTTTCGCGAAGAAGCATTTTTCGGCCAACAACGCCAAGATTTTCAACGTGGCGGTGGATGCGGCGATCTGGTTTCGCGCTACGTTGGCCGCCTTGACGCGGCTCTTTGGCAAAATACTGCTGCCGCTGTTGGATTTTGTGCTGATTTACGCAGGATTGTTTGCCTTGTCGAAGTATTGGGAGCAAGCCGTGCTGATGCATCGGAACTCCTCGTTCGAAGATTACTATTTCTATGGGGTGCTGGTCGGCTACACGTTGTTGTGGCAGCTTGCGATATGGATCAGCGGCGGTTACCGGAAACCGGTGAACCGCTCGAAGTTGAATCGCGGGATTGTGGCTGGCACGGTGGTTATCCTGCTGATATACGCGCTGTTGCCGGAGACCATGCGCTTCTCCCGCGCCGTGGTGGTCATGGGGGCTGTGTGGGCGTTGTTCGTCGTCAACCTGCTGCGGCAGCTGTTGGTCAGAGCCCGTCTCCTCGACCTCGACACCCGCCGACTGCGCCAGCGCATTGCCATCGTGGGCGGTGAAGGGGAGACGGCGCGCGTGCTGAGCATGGTGCAGTCGATGAACGCCCCCCGCGAGTTCGTGGGACTGGTGATGACGCAGCCCGTTGAGAATGCCAACTCGTTGGTTATAGGGAACTTGGATGATCTTTCCGAGTTGATCACCATCTACCAAGTCAACGAGGTGATTTTCTGTGCCCGCGACATCCCCGCCGACCAGATTATCGGCTGGATGAACCGTCTGCAGGACCGCCCGGTGGAGTTCAAGATAGCCCCTGAGGATGCCTCCTCGATTATCGGCAGCAACACCATTTTCACGGCCGATGACCTTTACACCATCCCACTGCAGCCCGTCTACCAACCGCAGAACCGCCGTCGGAAGCGTGCTTTCGACATAGCGGCCTCGCTGCTGTTTTTGCTTTTACTGCCTGTGGACATCTGGTTTGTGGACCACAAGAGCGCCTTCGTGCGCAACCTCTTCGAGGTGCTGGCAGGCAAGAAAAGCTGGGTGGGGTTGCGTCCGGAGTCTCAATCCGCTGACGTCTCTCTCCTGCCCGGAGTCCTCCATCCCGCCGATGCCTATCCCGACTGCGTTTTCTCCGAGGAGATGCTGGCACGGACGGAGGAGTTGTATGTCCGCGATTACCGTGTCTGGAACGATGTGACCGTTGTGGCGCGTGGTTGGCGAAGATGCGCGAAAAAATCGTATCTTCGCGGCCTTTAATTCTGAATGATTAATGAATACCATTTTCACACTATCTGACGTTGAGAAAATCGTTTACGGGGACAAGAAAATAGTCCTTGCCGAGCTTCCGATGGACAAGGTGAAAGAATGCTACGACTTTCTCGAGCGGTTCAGCGCGGACAAGATTATCTACGGTATCAATACCGGTTTTGGGCCGATGGCGCAGTGGCGCGTCGACGATGCCCATCTCATGGCCTTACAATATAACATCATACGCAGCCACTCCACGGGCGCAGGCGATCCGCTGCCCGACGAGTGCGTGAAGGCCGCGATGGTGGCCCGTCTCGGAACTTTCTTGCAAGCACGCTCTGGTGTGCACCCCGATCTTGTGAAGTTGTTGGTAGAGATGATCAACCGCGACATCCTCCCGATGATTCCCCGTCACGGCAGCGTGGGGGCCAGCGGCGACCTCGTGCAGTTAGCGCACCTGGCCCTGACGATGATAGGCGAGGGGAGTGTCCACTATCACGGGGAATGGCGGCCCGCGGCGGAAGTGCTGAGAGAAAACGGTCTCGAACCGTTCAAAATCCACATCCGCGAAGGCCTCTCCATCACCAACGGCACCGGCGTGATGACCGGTATCGCCATTGTCAACCAGTTCCAGGCTGAGCAACTCTTGGATTGGGCCACGCTCGCCGCAGTGATGATGAACGAAATTGCCGGTTCTTACGACGATTGGATGGCGGAACCGCTTAACAAGGTGCGTCGCCACGAGGGACAGCAGGTTATCGCAGCACGGATGCGTGCCCTCGCCCGCGACAGCCAGTGCCTCCTGCAACGCGAGCATCTGCTCTACGACGGCCATCATACGGAAACAACCTTTGAACATAAAGTGCAGGCTTACTATTCGTTACGCTGCACGCCGCAGATTTTGGGCCCGATATACGAGACGCTGGCCAACTGCCGCCGTGTGCTCGAAGAGGAACTCAACTCCGCTTGCGACAACCCGATTGTGGATCCCGAAACCCGAAACGTCTACCATGGCGGCAACTTCCACGGCGATTACGTCTCGTTGGAGCAGGACAAGGTGAAAATCGCGATGGTGCGCCTCGTGATGACTGCTGAGCGGCAGCTTAACTACCTTTTCCACGACCGCATCAACGGCATTCTGCCGCCGTTCCTCAATATGGGCACGTTGGGACTGAACTACGGAATGCAGGCGTGCCAGTTCACGGCCACCTCCACCACCGCCGAGTGCCAGA
>Ga0310697_10002467_pt1 | contig 19628 bp, 12 predicted proteins | sample 172DNAGHGlowgp2_FD_203883 | JGI IMG/M metagenome (GOLD analysis project Ga0310697, IMG submission 203883) | Sheep rumen microbial communities from Palmerston North, Manawatu-Wanganui, New Zealand - 1728 DNA GHGlow gp2 (v2) (version 2) | ecosystem: Host-associated > Mammals > Digestive system >... | reverse complement strand
TCCAACCGCTGAAGGTATAGCCCTCCTTGGCCGGTTCGGTCTCTACAGTCAACTCTGCGCCATAAACAACGGTTGATGTCTTATAGTCCTCTCCATCTACCTTGTAAGTCAGAGTATAGGAGTTGATGCTAAACGAACCCGTCACCTCTACATCATGTGCAGGCATCTTCTCGGGGATCTCGCTCCAACCGCTGAAGGTATAGCCCTCCTTGGCCGGTTCGGCCTCTGCAGTCAACTCTGCTCCATAAACAACGGTTGATGTCTTGTATTCCTCTCCATCTACCTTGTAAGTCAGAGTATAGGAGTTGATGCTAAACGACCCCGTCACCTCTACATCATGTGCAGGCATCTTCTCGGGAATCTCGCTCCAACCACTGAAGGTATAGCCCTCCTTTTTCGGAAAGTTCTCTGGAATTAGATTTGAACCAGCAACATAAAGGCGCGAACAATATAGCTCGTCATCCACCATATACGTAATAACATAAACGGGGTCAATGGATTCGATTCGTTCAAAACAATTCCATGGCGACTGGCTACGGTATTCTTCAATAGAGGCAAAAGGAACATGTAGAATTGCAGTTTCGTCAACATCATAAAAGGCGGTAGCCTCTGCTTGTGGTATCTGAGCAGAATAGCTATAGATGTCGGACAAATTCACACAGCCATAAAAGATGTATTTTCCCATTTCTCTAACGCCATCCTCTATCACAACTGATGTCAAGCCTTCGCAATCTTGAAACGCCTGTTGTCCTATTCTTCTGACATTTCTAGGGATTACCACGGATGACAGGCTGTTACATCGCCAAAAGAATGCATCGCCTATCTCAGTTACACGTTCCCCAATGAGATATTCCGTCACCTGCTCTCCGAACAGATTGCGGGCATAGGTCGGAGGAGTTGCGACGATGGCATCACTATTCAAGCAGACACGACTCAAGTTGCTACAGCCAAGAAATGTGGAGCGGTCGAGAGTGGGAACTAGCTCGGGGATGTTGACCGATGTCAAGTGGTCGCAATTCCTGAAGGCATCATTGCCAATAGTAGTAACAGTGTTAGGAATTGAGACGGATGTCAAGTCCCCATGATTCATGAAGGTACCAGGGGGAATGGTTGTCACGGGATAATTCAGTCCCTGAAATTCCACAGAATCTGGAATGACGATATAACCCGTTGTTGGCCCGCCACAAACAATGACTTCATTGCGGGTCTTGTCTAATGCATATGTAATATGGTCTATCGTACGTGTCTTCTGTTCAGACATACCTGCACGAGGCTGGATTCCATAAAAAATCTGCTGTTTCTGGTTCAGGTGGTAGATTCCGCCGTCCGTAGTATTGATGGCATCCAACACATAATAACCATTTGAAGCACTACCCCACCCAAGGTTCATGTGAAAATAGCCGTTCTCATATCCATCACAGACGAAAGCATGTCCCATGCCTTCCTCGGCAACAGCAGAATACAACACGGGCCTGCCTTCAGCCAATTCCTGATAGATTATATTCTCCCAATCGGCCAGCTCCGTATCGTTGCGATTCAATGATCTTATCGAGTCCTCGTAACCGAAGAAATCTGTCAGACATACCACGTCCTTCGCGTATGCCCCACTACCGCCTGCACCATAATCTGTCTCCACGGCCACCCCGACATGGTACAATAGCGTTGCCGTAGAGTTCGGTGCTTCCACGTCACCCCGCGCCATAGCATCCCAGTCATAAACGGTTGCCTCGAAATCAGCGCACAAAGTCCTCCCGTTCCATGTGTAAGAATGAGACCCTGTACCACATTCAGGCCATCGATGATAGTACATCATCTGTCCTACTGCCACTGCCATGCACCCGGTTACGCATCGTTCTCCCGCCTCATCATCAATGGGACACAAGCTATTATATGGGCTCCTTTGTTTCCACGCGCAAAGAAGCAAGGGATCAATTGTGGGCTGCAGTGTCATCGGTCGGTTTCGAAGTACCGTGCCCGATGACTTTCGTGCTTGAACAATTTGCTCTGCATATCGGTCGAACATATATTGGGCGCAGCAGGGCAAACAACCTAAATCCAGTGTTCCTTCATCGGAATACGCCAAGACCGATTGCGTCGCATCATCTGCAGAAGCCAGGATAAACCCCTCCTTCCCTTCCTCTTGAAAGAAATAGAAAATAGGCTGATGGTCTGTTGGATTAATACGTGTATGTATGAGCCTCAAGCCGCCACTCGTTCGTCCTTGTCGCACTCTCATGCGACGGGTATCCGCATTCAGGAAATGTACCACATTTGCACGTGCCTGTTCCACATCTATCGGATCTGCCCAACAGACAGGACAGACCAGCAGCGGGAGCAGGAATCTCACTAACTTGACTGGATTCATGTGGAAATACACCATCAATATAGCGTTCAAGGATTTATGGCGGGCAAATATACAACGAATATTTGGAACAAGAATAAGATTTTGAAAAAAACAGAAGTGCAATATTGAAACGCGAAATTCTCAGCAATTTTAACTATGCTGAGAATTTCACGTCTTTGTGTAAATGGTTACTTCCCTTTTGCGACAGGCTCCCCATCAACAAGAGCTGGCAGAGTGTCGAGATCCTTATCCTTAAAGAGCTTTTCGGCTTTTTTCTCATCAACCTCTTCCATCTCTATTCCAGTTAATCCTTTAAAAGATATGTACACATAATGCACAGAACCAGATGTGAGATTCAATGAGATACCTGCATTATAAGTTTTAACTTGACGACCTTTCTGTGGAAGATAGTAAACATGATACCATTCAATCTCAAAGTCCCTTTGTCCTTCTTCGTTATAGGTACATTTGCGAACAGTGGGTTTGTATTTTATCAAGTTAACACCTTCTGGATACCAATCATAATGTTTATACTCCTTCTTTATTCCTCCTCTGAGAGAAAATGACTTATCATCGTCTTGCCTAATCTGGAGTTTACCTTCTGGGATACCATCATTATCTCTCATAAAGAAATACACTGTACTTTGGGCCTTTATGCTATTACCCGTGATGAGAACCAAGGTCATCAGAATGATGCCTCTAAAGATAAGTTGAAAAGATCTTTTCATAATGATTTGAATTTAACAATTTAATAATGATTTATCTGAGCCACATCAGATTCGTGGTAATCGGTTTTTGTCCTTTGCCATACGCGACACCAATGGCTTTCATAGCCTCTATCTCCATCTGCTGGATTTTAATCTGATCATGGTATTTCTCACGCATCTGGAAATTCAAGTCGCTACGCACCTGTGTCTTTATTTCCGTGGCAAGTGTCAATGCTTCCTTATAGCACGCGGCTTCAGAGTCTATCTGTGCAAGCAATGCACCAGCTTCGCGTGCTGCGTTGGCATTCTGACTGGTAGCCCAAGTCATGCGTGCACGATTCAGTATTCCGAGATTATACTTGTCACGATAGACGGCATAGTACCTACGCCCGGCCATCAGTCCTGCTTCTGCACCATTGGAGCACGTTGGAATGGAGATGGCAAGTGCAATGGCTGCATCATACTTCTGTAGTGATGCCTGTTTCTCGGCCTCTCGCAGAATCGTCTGATAATTGGAATCATAATACGCCAGAATCTTCTGACGGCCCGTTCGTAGCAACGACTGTATCTGCTGCTGATTGCCATTGATATGCTTGAAGGCATCAATGTAACATTTCGTCTCATTCTGCCCCACACCGTCCATCTCTATGTATGTCGATGCGAACTTGGTCTTGCTGTGAGTGTCAGCAACGAAAAAAGTTATGCCCATGTTCTGGATTATCTGCATAGGAGGACCTGCATGGAAAGATTTTTCTAACGCATCCACCCGTGCCATCAGAACGAACTGTGACAGCCCTAAGTCTGCCTCATAGTCGGAAGCAGTGGCGATGCGCGTCAAGGTATTCTCCAAGGCCCGCATGGCTTCCTGCGGTATATTCCTGCCATCGACATGAATCGCAATGGGGACATGACAATCCTGTGCCTGTACCATGCCAGCACTCAAGCAAAAGAGTGCAGCGCAAAAGAAAAGCTTATTGTTGTTCATACTGAGATTCTTGTTTTAGAAGATTACTTTTCACCAATAATCAGAAGACAGCGCCCCAACCCACGGTTCAGTATCTTACAGGGAAGGTTGTAATCCGAGCGAAGGAAACGCATCAACTCACGCGTGAAGCCTTCGGCATCCTGTGGCGAGGTCCCATTAGCCTTGTACAACGGTATGCGTACTTGGTCAAAAAGGATATAGTTGTCCGTGGCATCAGACTTGTTGAAGCGATGTGCAACGGTGTTGTCGTTGACCCACTGCTCAATAATCTCGCTCAATTCATAACCGTTGTACTCGGTCTCCAAGTCTATGCCGCTACCATTGTCGAAGACACGTATGTCTAACACTACCTCGCGGCCATTGACGAGCATATCCTCGAAATGCTGTTGCAATTGTGCTGCGAAATTGTCCATGTGAGCCAGCACGGCCTCCTCAAGCAACACGGGGACATCAGCGGAGAACGATGGAACACCGGTGCCTTGGTCTCCCGCTACCTGCTTATTGGAATAAGCATCCAGCCCGCGGATGAGATAACGAACAGATTGCTTAGGCCCTATCTTGACGACATCCCAACCGATTTCCACTACAATGTCTGCTTTAGCCGTCCGTCGAAGCTTGTCCAGCGGGCTTTCAGTTATGCTGGCGCCGCTGGTCTTGCTACGGATGAGGCGGTCTTCAGCCGACAGGTTGTTGATGGACTTGATATTTTGCTGCATATCCTGCAAGGGGAAACCGCGGTCGGCCATGAGCGCATTAATCTTGGCAATAACATTATTGAGGTCCTGATCATTCTGCAAGGCTTTCTTGTAATCGGGCACGACTTCTTCTGTACCCTGATTATTGAATTTCTGCACATAGCCATGCTGATTGCACCAAACATCGCTGGGCACCACCATGAGTTTTGGGCGTTTCGCCTGTGCCATCACGCCCGTTACTGTGCAGATTAGAATGAGCAACATCATGCTGCGCAATCCTGCTTTAGAATGTTTTCGCATCATTGTCTGTATTGAATTAGTATTTGAGAATCTTATCTTGGCGGAGTCGATTTTTCAGTTCCGGCCGGAGGACACGTACAGTGATAATATAAATCACCTCATACTTGTTCTTCGATTTTTCTTTAGACCACCGTTTCTCGTCCTCCGTAGAGACGTAGTCCTTGTACCCCCCGTTGTCCCGAAAGAAGGCATTGAAATACTCCTCATACTTCTCGCGGGCATTCGCCTCTGCCACTATCGGACGCATATCACACCCGGCAGAACCTGCGTGAATGCCCTCAAAGAGAACTGCCCAAACGGCATTTTTCTTGGCCTGCTCTACAGCGTCGGCTTTGTTCTTGCCCTTCCCTTTGGAGCGCAATGTTTGCGAGCCGTCCAGCTCCACACCCAGACATTCCACTTCTTGTGGCTGTGCTCCCGTCTGTGCCTGCATGGTTGTCATTGTTGACACCAGCAAAAAGAGGAAAATAGATTTCTTAATTAGCTGCTTCATTGTGATAGGTATTATAGTTCTTATCATGGGCGTTATCTCTCAAAAGCCTGAAGCGATGGGCTTGATTACTCCAGCCCTCTCCAATTCACGCCTCAGTTCATCTTTCTGCACTAAGACGACAGCCCCGATGCGGTAGCCTTTTCCCACCTTTTCGCGGGCATAGGAAGCGGGTACTACCTCAGCAAACTGCAAGAATGTGCTGCTAAAGAATTTATCATAATATTCGCGCATCTCCTGTTCATCTGCAGCCTGAGTGAAAGGGAGCTGTGAGGGAGCACCGCCTGCTCCTGGAAAGCCACGGAAGATGACACCGTGAACGGCTGCCTTTTTGAAATCAACGTCATCCACGCTTTTCATGCGGGTCATGACCCACACGCGGACTAAATATGTTCCTTGGACACCTGTGCCTGCAGCTTCAAGGCTGTAGTCCGGAATCGTATAAGGACTGATAGCATGGACTGGCGCAAACATCGTCAAGGCAAAGAACAGGATAAGTATCTTATTCATGCTGTCTACTATTTATTATGGTTACTCATTGATTTCACGAATCAGCATACCTGGAAAGAAGTCACCACCACGCACCTTTTCAAAAGTGGTTGCTCCGAGAGTAGCGTTTGCTGCATTTTCTTCCACGGACATATAGCGGTTGTCCCAGATGGCATCTGCCTTGGGACAAACGACTCCCACTCGCTTGTAACTACGCCTGCCGTTTTCATCGGTTACGACTTCCAACACTTCATAGCGGGATTGAGGGGTCAGTCCCTCCTTCAGTCCTATGTCTGCCTTCAGGGGGGCCGTTGACAAAAGGGGCATCTTTGGGCGAAAGGACTCAAAGCGATGCGCCAAGTCCACCACGTTCTCGTCCAAAGCTCGCTTACACGCCTTGCGAACCATATCCATAGGATCTTGCAAACCAGAGAAATCTGTCTTCCCTGCCTTGCTCTCTACCTTTCCTATGTACTTCAACTGGAACTTATCCCGAATCTCTTCAAAGTACTTTTGCTTCTCAACATCGGGTTTATCGGAGTACACCTCCTTGTAGAAAAGGCCTGCTGCTTCATCGTCCCAGACGAGCTGATAGAGGAATGTGTTTATACGCACTTTGAACTTCTGGAATTTCTCCAGCTCATCAGCAGAGAATTTGCCCAAATTGCCAAAACCGCTATTACTAGTTGCAATAGATGTTACTGCACCGGCAATACCAAGCAATGCACCTGCTATTTTTGCTCCCGCGCTTTTATCAGCGCTCTCAATGCTATTGACGAGCACATACGTGTTCCCTATCAGATCCTCTCCTGCATCCATCAGCAATGCCTCAGAACGAGCAGAACGCTGTGCCATCTCTCGCTCGAAGGTGGATGCATTATATAGTCCCCTTTCCTGAATCTGTTGCAGACTACATTCACCTGTTTCTGGGTTACGGAGGAACCATTTAGAAACCAAGCGGCTAGCCACATGATTCTTCTTCAAGAAATTTGTAAACCTGCGGTTCTCCTTATCCTCTCGGATGCCGAAAGGGGTGCCGTCGGTATCTATTACCTTGACGCTGAGATCGTGGTCGTTGTACTTTTCCGGCAGAGGCATAGTCAGGAACGCAGCCTTGATTACCTCGCTATATTCGCTGGCCGTATTGTTCACAAGGATTGAGTAAAGAGAACTGCGGCGATATGGAATTTCTTCTGTCTGAGCATAAATGCCGAGAGACAAGAACAGGAACAATAAAAATATATATGGTTTCATGTGTGTCATGCTTCAATTAGGGTGTTAATAATCCCATTCCTCTTCCGGAATAATGTTTTCAAATCGATAGCTGCGCTGATCACGAGTCATATAGAGATACAAACGTCGGCCTTCAAGCGAGCCTAATGGCTTGTCACCATTTTTGTGAATAAAATCGAGCACCAAGGGGTAATCCTCATACCTTAATGGAGTACTGAAATAGGTACGCCCGTCCACACCGACAACGGCACCATAACGTTCATCGCCAGCTTGTGAGCGGTTGAGATAAAGGCTGTCGTTGGGTTGTGCCCATGCATAACCCTCTTTGAAGGGATAGATATAGACATAGCCTGTAGGTAACTGTTTCTGCTCTTTTATCAAGAATATATGATAGAGGGAGTCGCTGGGTTCCACCCAACACGCATTCGCAGCGACATCACCGCCCACCTCTATATCCATGTACGCACATGGCACCAGTGTTTTTCCTTTCAAATCCGCAACGCCCCAAAGGCCAGAAGATGCAACACGAACCAATCCATTGGTCAACAGTTCAGCATCATCGTACTTGAAAGGCAGGACCTGCTGGTCATCCATCGTAACTACACCCCACTTGCCATTGGACTTTGCAGCCATCAAGGATTGGTCGCCATCAGCTGGCGGGAAATGGAGATCTGCATAGCCTTTGTCGGCAAACAAAGCTTCACCCTGAGAGTTGACAATCTCGCACTGGCCGTCCTTTCTAAATACCCAAATATCTTCGGTAGCATTACACTGCACATCATAGCCTTCTTTTACCTTCTCTCCGTTTTTATTCACGAAAAAGAAAGAAGAGTCACCCCGCACAGGAGCAATATCTCCGATGAAATCTCCATGAGAAAAGTCGGTCATACCCTTCAAATTTTGCGGGTTATCGCCGAAAGTACTTGATACCGAAATTTTTTGTTGACTATCTATGTTATAATACCCATAAGCACAAAAAGTTGAATAGTTCATCCACCATCGCATCATACCATTAACAGGTAAGCTAACAATGTCACTTACATCTTTTAAGATTATATTCGCATGATCATCAATGATATAATCAACTTCGCTACTCATTTTCTTAAATCTCAAATATTTGGCATTAGTAAGAAGCGTGTCAAGTGTACTGAACTCCGCTAGACTAACTCTTGCATTTCCATACGCTGCCAACTGACTGTCTTTAGGAAGCTGATTCGCGGGAATAAAGTCATATAGAGCCTTATAATCAGCAGGCACCAGAATCTCGCCATCAGCACTGATTACACCATACTTACTTCCTTTTTGCAAGATGGCTTTGCCATAACAATTCAAATCTGAGATGCGAGAATAATCGGCATTGAGAACTACCTCTCCACTCTTGCGAAGAAGGCCGTAACTCTTTCCTCGCCTGACTTTCAACAGTTGATTGCCCCAAGGCTTAGCCTCTTGGTAGCCAACAGGGATTTCATCATCGGCCTGCAGAAGCTGGCATAATCCAAAAGCCAGAACAGCACTCAGGAAGCAGCAGAAAAATATCTTTCTCATTCCATTCTGAAAAAACTTCACACTCCCACGCAAAGGCTATAGTAAATGAAACTGTTCTCGTACACATACAAAAAAGCGTGGGAGTCCGTACTTGTTGCCCGTCCCACTCTTCGAGGCTCTAGCATTGCCCATCCAGTCGAAACGGTGCAACGCAGAAGCCCACGCAAGGAGATATGTAATACATTGCCCGCGCGTACCTATATATAAAAGGTACACTGAGGGCTGTATGGTAACATATTCCCACATAGGACATCTACCGTTGCTTTGTTATTGACTGGATTTTGAATTTGCTAGATTCGAAGAGTCAAAGAACAAAGCGCTGAGTAAACGCCTTTTACATTATGTGTGTCCCACCCACCCAGCTTCTGCATTTGTGCTGTTGAGAGCTTATTAGCATTCACTTTCGTGGTGATGACGCTGCAAAAGTAAGAATTTATTCAATTCCAGCAAAAGAAAAATGCATGAAATTCACTTTTGGGCACAAAAAAGCCCTCCCGATGGTGCGGGAGAATAACATTCACCGCACAGGTCATCACTTCGTGTGAGTGACCTGTGCGGTGTGAGAATTAAAATTCAAAAAAATGGGGGACGCTGTAAGGGAGAAGGGGTTTTCAATACTTCAGTCGTAGGCTTGCGATGAAGGAGCGGCCGGGGGTGATGGTGGAGAAGTTGGAGTTCCAGGGCGAAGTGTCGCGCTGGTTGAAGATGTTCTCGATGCCGAGGCCGGGCTCCAGCGTGAAGTGCTTGAGGGTGACGGTGTGGCGGGTGACGAGGTCCCACTGGCTGAAGCCGTCGGCATAGCCGTAGGTGCTGCTGTAGCGCTCGCCTTGGATGTGACCGTTGACGGTGATGTTCAGGTGGTAATTGCCCCATGTGTGGTCCCATGCTGCCATGACGTTGCCCACGTGCTTCACACTCTTATCCACAGGCGACTCGGTGACCTCGTACTGCTGTGTCTTGGCGTTGAGGGCCTGTGTCTCGGCCTTGGAATCGGTGAAGGTGTAGCCACCGCCGATGGTGACGCCGCCGGGAATGAGGAACTTCACGGAGGCACTGATGCCGCGGAGGGTGGCCTTGTCGATGTTGTCGCGCTGGCGGATGGTCTTCCAGCCTTCATTGCGCAGGGCGGTGAGGTCGGCAGAGGCTGCGATCTCCTCGTCGGTCATCGTGCGGTAGTTAATCATGTCGCGAATCTTGTTCATGAAGGCGCTGACGCTGGCGCTCATCCATGTGTTGGAGTACTCGGCGTTGACATTGAAGAAATGGTTTTTCTCGGGCTTCAGGTTGGGATTGTTGAGGGTGTAGCGCGCCGTGGTCTTGGCTTGGTCGGTGGCGTACATCTGCGAGAGGGTCGGTGTGCGATAGCCGCCGGCATAGCTGGCGCGCAAACGGAAGCCTGCGATGTGGAAGAAGAGGCCGGCGTTGGGCGTGAAGGCGGCACCGAAGTTGTCGTTCTGCGTGTAGCGCACACCTGCCACGGCATCCAGGTACTTGAAGATGTTGATCTCATCCTGCGCGAAGAGGTTGTAGGTGTTCGTGCGGGCTTTATCGATGTTGTCGCTTTCGCTGGTGAGGCTCTCCTGCACGAACTCGGCGCCGGCGGTGAGCTTGTTCCAGTCGGCCAGACGGAAGATGCCGCGGAGGGTCTCGTTGGTGTAATGAGTGCGCTTGCGTGTCTCGTCGTAGGCCTCTTTCTCATCGGTCTGCCAGTAGTCGTAGTCCGAGGAGAAGTTGTCGCTATAGACGTCGAGATAGAGATGGATGCGGCTGTTGGGGGTCCAGCGCGCACCGCCGCCATACATATAAGAGGTGTGGTGTACGTCGTAGGTGTAAGCCTGCTTGGGGGTGTAGGTGTAGGTGGTCTCCTTGGTCTTCTTGTCCGTGGTCTTCTTCTGCGTGAAGTAGGAAGCCGCCTGCGGACGGTCAGTGAGATGGTCGTAGTAGGAGCCACGGAGATAGACGGACCACTGGTCGTTGAAGCGCCATTCCAGCCGCTCGGCGATGTTGTTGCTGTGGTAGCCGGCTGACATGGGACGGCCTGTGAGCTTCAGCACCTTGTCGTCGCCCTCCTCGAACTCCTGGTAGTGGTTGACCTGCCAGCTGCCGGCACGGTGATGGGTGTATTCCGTGCGGCTGGAGAACTTGCCGGCGGTGACATCCACGGCCACGTCTTCGTCCAGACGGCCGTTGTTCATCAGGCGTGTGTTGGAGCTGACGCTGACGGGCGACTTGGTGTCGTCGGTGATGATGTTGATGACACCGGCGATGGCATCAGAACCATAGAGGGCAGAGGCAGCACCGCTGTAGATCTCGATGCGCTTCACATTCTCCATGCTGATGCGGTTCCATCGGTCGTCGCCGCTCACGCGCTTGCCGTTCTCTAGGATGACGATATAGTCGTCGCTGACACCGTTGAAGTTGACGAACGTGCCCATGCCGTTGGTGTGGGTGGTGATGGTGGAAGTGAGCTTGGAGAGCGCGTCCTGCAGCGATGTCACCTGCGCGTCCTGAATCTCCTTGGCGGAGATGACCTGCACGGCCACAGGGGAGTTTTCGGCACGGTGGTAGGTGCCCGTGCCCGTGATGACGACAGGGTTCATCTCGCGAGTATGGCGGGCGTCAATAGAATCAATGTCCGCGGCCTGAGCTGCAGTGGTCAACATCACTGTTGCAGCCAGCAGTGTGTTTCTCATGAGAAATATGTTCATGAATCTGTAAAATAGTTGTTATGTGATTATTCTGATTATTTCTGTCGTTTCCAGATGATATCTTCCACGCCGGCATCCATATTGGCCTTGCGGGCGAGGACAAAGAGATAGTCACTGAGACGGTTGACATAGGCGAGCGCTGTGGCATCGACCTCTGCCTCCTCGGCCAGGCGCAGCATCTCGCGCTCGGCACGGCGGCAGACGGTACGGCAGACGTGAGCCTCGGCAGCCGCGTGGGTGCCGCCAGGCAGGATGAAGAGGCGCAGGGGCGGCAGCAGGGCCTGCAGGCGGTCGATCTCGGCTTCAAGCACAGCCACCATCTCAGGAGTGATGACGTTTCCGGGGCGCACTTCGCGCTCCGTGGTGTCGGTGGCCAGATAGCCGCCAAGCACGAAGAGCGTGCGCTGGACGTCGAGGAGCATGTCCACGTCCTGCTGGTCGCTGAGTTCCGACATCAGCACACCGATGTGCGAGTTGAGTTCATCGACGGTGCCGTAGCTCTCCAGCCGCTGGCAGCACTTGCTGACGCGCTGTCCGCCCACAAGGGAGGTCTGGCCGGCGTCACCTGTTTTAGTATAGATCTTCATTGTAGTATGGCTCATTAAAATTCCATGTTCTCTTAACATCGGAATGGGACACGCCCGTGCACGCAGCACGCAGCGGTCCCAATCCTTCAAAAATTAGCAGATAGTAACCTCTTCACAGAGGCGAAAAACATGGTATGTTTATAAAACGTGTTTACTCAGCTTCGGGATACATGCTATGGTAAGCATCCTCCAGGAACTCAGCGTTCTCTGTGTGCCCAATCCATACCTTACGTACTTCCTCGAGTTCCAGCAGACCAAGAGGATGACCGTTCTTTGTGGGCACGATAGCCTCGTAACCTGCGTGGCTGAAGAACTCATACCAGCTGACGTCCTCGCTCTCGGGAGCCATCGGATTCCAGTACTCGTCGCCCTGACCGGCCATGTCGTTGTGAGCATGGTCACCGGCGATAGACATCAGGGCGTGCAGATAAATCTTACCACTGGTGAGATTCTGTTCCTTCATGCGCTCCAGCACATTCTCTTTGTAGTTGTCGGGCATATCCACAGTGCCTACGAAGTAGTTGGGGTTGAGCTTCTGCAGTTCAGTCTCGAGCTGCTGGTAGCGCTTGTTGGCCTTGAAGGTGTCGTAGCTGTCGGGGTTACCATGACCCATGAAAGCAACCACGCCCTGGGCAGCCTCATTGGCATACAGGTCGTTCAGCTTTTTAGCCACGGCGGGCACGTCCACATCGGGCTTGTCGAGCAACGGCATGCCCAGGAAAATGGCCTCGTCCTCGGACAGTTTCTTCAGATACTCATCATCCAAGTGAGCTTTCTCAATGTAACCGTTGTTCATGAACTTCTTCACGGAAGCCACGACAGCAGCGAACTCCTCACCGGGAATCACCTGCAGGGACTGCACATAGATCTTGCCGTACTTGGCAGCGCCGATGGCGTGCAGGAGATAGCGGGGCTCATAGTAGTCGCGCTTCACAAGTTTTCCGTTGTCGTCCTTGTTCTCACCTGCGCTGGCACGGTTGATGCAGATGTCGCTGGAGAAGCTGACATAGACATCGGCATTGGGGAAAGCAGCCTCGTAAGCAGCCTTCGTGGCGTCGAAAGCTTGGAAAGCGTTGTTCCAAGTGGAACCGAAAGCGACCAGCAGCACGGCTTCGTCCTTGCCGGACTGGGCCTTCTGAGCAGCTACCATCTTGTCGTTGACGCTGTACTCGGAAACGAGGTTCTGAATGGTTTCGCTGTTGCTTTCGTCCTTGTCATCCTTACAAGAGGTGAACATGGGGGCTACCAGGGCAACTGCCATAGCAGCCACGATCAAAGATTTAATCTTCTTCATCGTTAGTTTTTGATTTAGTTGATACATTATGTTGTTTAACTCGTTTGCCATGATTGAACTTGAGGGCGAAGGTGCCATAGACCGTGGTGCCCGGGGTGTTGTTGCCGAGGTGGTAAGGGTGCATCGTGCGATCGACGTAGTTGAAGATGTTGTCCACGCCCAGCTCCAGCCTGTAGCTCAGCATTTTGCCTGCCTTGCCAAGGTCGTGGGTGGTGTTGATGCGCCAGATCTGGAAGGGCTGGCCGTTGCCGTTGTTCTGGTAGTAGCGTGTGCTGCTGCCGCGTGTGGAGAGGTTGATGCCCAGCTTGTAACGCGGACAGAAGGTGTGGGTGTACATGGCCGAGGCCGACCATTTGTGGTGGGCCATGCCGTCGATGGTGACGGTCTCCATGCGATCCTTGGAGGCGTTATAGAGATTGGCCTCGGTGTCCAGGTAGCTATAGGCGGCCGTGAGCGTCAGGTCCTTGTAAACCTGATAGGACAGCGTGACATCAACGCCAACCGTGCGCGCGTTGTCCATATTCTTATACATGCGCGCCTGCACATTGTTGCTGCCGTCGCCCAGGTAGGCCGTCGTGATGCCGGCAGGAATCTCGCCGACGGGCACGTTCACCAGCGCGATCATATTGTCCAGCTTGTTCAGGTAGCCCGTGACCGAGGCCGTCACCTTCCGGCCGCGATACTCGATGTTGGCCGAGTAGTAGTTGCTGGTCTGCGGGTTCAGGTCGGTGTTGCCGATATTGAAGAACGTGCTGCCACCCATGAGATGCAGGTAGCGGTAGTGCAGCTCCTTGACCGTAGGTGTCTTGAAGCCCTGGCTCCAGCCCAGTCGGAAGCGGAAGTCGCCTGCAGAGAACATGGCACTGACCTTGGGCGTCAGGCGCACGCCGAAGTTGCGGTTATCGACCAGTCGCAGACCGGCCGTGAGGTTGAACCACGAGAGCAGGTTGAACTCGTCCTGCACATAGACGGCCGCCGTCCAGTCGCTGGCGGAACCGCTGTCTGTACGGTCGGGGGCGTTGAGGTAGTCGTAGCGGAATTCGGCACCGGCATGGAGCGTATTCTCATAGGGCAGGTAGAAGATGCCCTTCAGCTGCGCCATCGCGCGCTGCTGGTCGCTCTGCAACTTTTGCTGACCAGGTTTCATGGCCACCGAGAACCACTCGCCGTTCTGGTCGCCGTACTCCTCGCCCTGCAGCAGCACATAATCGTAGTGCTTGGCCGTGTAGATGTAGGAGTATTCGTGCTTGTTCCAGTCGGCATCCAGCGAGAGGTAGTTGCGACGCACGGTGCCCTCCTCGCCGCTCAGGTACCATTTGCCGCCGAGCGAGGCCGAGGCGTTGCGGTAGTGGAGGTCGTAGGTATAGACGTCGCAGCTGGGATGCGTGCCGTTCTGCGGGCGGTTGATGTCCTTGATGTAGTACGAGCCGTCGGCATAGAGCTCCACATCGCGAACGGGTTTGTAGGTTAGGTGCTCCGTCACCTGCCAGTTGCGGAACTGGTTGACGGTTTTGTTCTTGCTGTCCGTGAGCACCATGGCTTCAGCAAACTCCTCGGCGGTGTTCTGCCAGCCGTCGTTGCGCTGCAGCTGGAAGCCTGTCTGGCTGCCGAACTTACCGATGTTGAAGGCCACGGTGTTGTGCTGGCGCAGGTCGTTGTGCATCCCGTAGCGCGTGATATTGTCGGCATAGACGCCCTTCTCCGTGTGCTTCTTCGTGATGATGTTGATGACGCCCGCCATCGCGTCGCTGCCGTAGAGTGCGCTCTGTGCGCCCTTGACAATCTCGATGCGCTCGATGTTGTGCGGGTCGATGAGTCCCAGGTCGTTCTCGCCACCCACGTCGCCGTGGATGCGCTTGCCGTCGATGAGAATCAGGATGTAGGCGTTGCCCAGACCGCCCAGCTGCATCTGGCTGCCCATATCGCCCTCACTGAAGGCAAAGCTGGCCGTGAGGCCTGCCAGGATCTCCTCGATGCTCTTGCCGCCGTAGCTGTCCAGCATCTTGCGCGAGATGACCTCCGTCTGCACGGGCACGTTCTTCAGCAGGTGCTGCGTGCCAGTACCGGTGATGACGACCTCCTGAAGCGTGTCCACAGGCATGGATGTGCTCTGGGCATACGACCATTGGGAGAGTGCCGACAGCACCCCCAAGAGCAATAGTGTATGGAAAGAAACTACCTTCAGACGCATCGCATAATCCTGTACGCGCGTACATTTATTATTTTATGCATCGGCAGGTCTTCTGACTCTCCCCAGCTCACCTTACCTTCCCGATATCATTGAGCATTCTCAATTTTCAATTTTCAATTCTCAATTCTATCAGTGGCTTTATACAGGCTTGCCTGTGACAGGGGATTACAGCAGCAGGTACTGTCCCGGACTCTCACCGGATTCCCTTACATCCCACGGGTTTTCAACCGCGAGATTGCCAAATGCGGGTGCAAAGGTAGTACTAAATGAGCGAAACACCAAAGAAAAAAATGAAATTCTTTGGTGTTTCGCTGCAAAACTTATTCCGATGGAATAGAGGTTACGAGTTGTACTCCTGCCAGCTCTTGATCTTGACGTCCTTGAGGTCGAGGGTGGTGAAGGCTTCGATGAAGGCCTTGGCCAGACGCGTGTTGGTCATCAGGGGGATGTTATGGTCAATGGCAGCACGACGGATGCGGTAGCCGTTGGTGAGCTCGCGGCGGGTGCGGTTCTTGGGCACGTTGACGATGAGGTCGAACTTGTGCTGTGCGATGAGCGTGAGCACGTTGTTCTCGTCCTCCTCGTCGGGCCAGCTGACGCAGCGGGCGAAGACGCCGTTCTCGTTGAGGAAGGCTGCCGTGCCGCCGGTGGCATACACGTCGAGACCTTTCTTAACCAACTGACGGGCAGGTTCCAAGAGGTCCAACTTACCCTTGGCACCGCCGGAGCTGATGAGCACGGCCTTCTGCGGGATGCGGTAGCCGGTGGCGATAAGGGCGTTGATGAGGGCTTCGTGAAGGTCGTCGCCGAGGCAGCCTACCTCACCCGTGGAGGACATGTCCACGCCGAGGACGGGGTCGGCATTCTGCAGACGTGCGAACGAGAACTGGCTGGCCTTGACGCCGATGCGGTCGATGTCGAACTCGCTCTTCTCGGCACGCTGGTAGGGCGCGTCGAGCATGATCTTCGTGGCGGTCTCGATGAAGTTGCGCTTCAGGATCTTGCTGACGAAGGGGAAGGAACGCGAGGCACGCAGGTTGCACTCGATGACCTTCACCTCGCGGTTCTTGGCCAGGAACTGAATGTTGAACGGTCCGCTGATGTTGAGTTCGGCTGCAATCTTGCGGGCGATCTTCTTCATCTGGCGGATGGTGGAGAAATAGACGTTCTGTGCAGGGAACACCATCGTGGCGTCGCCGCTGTGTACGCCGGCATACTCCACATGCTCGGAGATGGCGTACTCCACGATCTCGCCCTTGTCGGCGACGGCGTCGAACTCAATCTCCTTGGTCTCGGTCATGAACTTGGACACCACCACGGGGAACTCCTTCGAGACCTCCGTGGCCATGTCGAGGAAGCGGTGCAGCTCCTCCTCGTCGTAGCAGACGTTCATGGCAGCGCCTGAGAGGACATAGCTGGGACGCACGAGGACGGGGTAATCCACCTCGGCCACGAATTCCTTGATGTCTTCGAAGCTGGTCAGCGCGCGCCAAGCGGGCTGGTCGATGCCAAGCTTGTCGAGCATGGCGGAGAACTTGTCGCGGTTCTCGGCACGGTCGATATCTACGGGCGAAGTACCCAGCACGGGCACGCCCTGGCGGTAGAGCTTCATGGCCAGGTTGTTAGGAATCTGACCACCCACGCTGACAATGACGCCACGCGGCTGCTCCAGGTCGAGGACGTCGAGCACGCGCTCCAGGGTCAGCTCGTCGAAGTAGAGGCGGTCGCACATATCGTAGTCCGTGGAGACCGTCTCGGGGTTGTAGTTGATCATGATGCTCTTGTAGCCCAGCTTGCGCGCTGTGTTGATGGCATTGACGGAGCACCAGTCGAACTCCACGCTGGAACCGATGCGATAAGCGCCTGAACCCAAGACAACTACGGACTTCTCGTTATTGAAGTAGTTGATGTCGTGGGCTGCCGTATATTTCTCGCCTGCGGGGTTACCGAAGGCGGGCACGTGGGTGTAGGTGAAGTAGAGGTAGTTGGTCAGCTCGGGGTGCTCGCTGGCCACCGTGGGAATGCGCTTCACGCTGGGCAGGATGCCATGCTGCTTGCGATGGCGGCGTACCTCGAGGTTCTCCTTCTCCAGGTTGCCGCTCTGGGGCTTGAGCACGAAGCGTGCGATCTGGAAGTCGCTGAAGCCAGCCTGCTTCACTTCCAGCAGGAAGTCATCGGGGATGGCCTCCAGCTTGTCGTAGCTCTCCAGCTGGTGCTTGAGATCCACGATGCGCTTCATGCGCGAGATGAACCAGGGATCTATCTTCGTGAGCTCCTCGATGCGCTCCACGGTGTAGCCCTTCTCCAGGGCCTCTGCGATGGCGAAGATGCGCAGGTCGGTGGGGTTCTCCAGGGCGTCGTCGAGGTCGTCGAAGCGCACGTGGTCGTTGCCCACGAAACCGTGCATCCCCTGCCCTATCATGCGCAGACCCTTCTGCAGCATCTCCTCGAAGCTGCGGCCGATGCTCATAATCTCGCCCACGGACTTCATCGAGGAGCCAATCTGGCGGCTGACACCCGTGAACTTGGTGAGGTCCCAGCGAGGAATCTTGCAGATCATGTAGTCGAGCGAGGGAGCCACGTAAGCCGAGTTCGTGGTGCCCATCTCGCCAATCTGGTCGAGGGTGTAGCCCAGCGCAATCTTGGCAGCCACGAAGGCCAGAGGATAACCCGTAGCCTTGGAGGCCAGGGCGCTGGAGCGCGACAGGCGCGCGTTGATCTCAATGATGCGGTAGTCGTTGGTGACGGCGTTGAAGGCGAATTGGATGTTGCACTCGCCCACGATGCCGAGGTGCTTCACACACTTGATGGTGATATCCTGCAGCATCTTCACCTGCTCCTCGGTGAGCGAACAGGTGGGCGCCACGACGATGCTCTCGCCCGTGTGGATGCCCAGGGGGTCGAAGTTCTCCATCGAGGCCACGGTGAAGCAGCGGTCGTTGGCATCGCGGATGCACTCGAACTCAATCTCCTTCCAGCCCTTCAGGCTCTCTTCCACAAGGATCTGGGGGGCGAAGGTGAAGGCGCTCTCGGCCAGCTCCACGAACTTCTCCTCGTTGGGGCAGATGCCGCTGCCGAGGCCGCCAAGGGCGTAGGCCGAACGGATCATGATAGGGAAGCCGATCTCGCGGGCTGCCTTCAGGGCGTCGTCCATGTTCTCCACGGCGTGGCTCACAGGCACCTTCAAATCCACCTCAGCCAGCTTCTTCACGAAGAGGTCGCGGTCCTCGGTGTTCATGATGGCCTCGACACTCGTGCCCAGCACCTCCACGCCGTACTGCTTCAGCGTGCCGTTAAGGTAGAGCTCTGTGCCGCAGTTCAGTGCCGTCTGACCGCCGAAAGCCAAGAGGATGCCGTCGGGGCGCTCCTTCTTGATGATTTCCGTGACGAAGTATGGGGTCACCGGCTGGAAATACACCTTGTCGGCGATGCCCTCGGACGTCTGGATGGTAGCGATGTTAGGGTTCACGAGCACGCTGGAGATGCCCTCTTCGCGCAGCGCCTTCAACGCCTGCGATCCAGAGTAGTCAAACTCGCCTGCCTGTCCGATTTTCAAAGCACCGCTGCCCAGCACCAGCACTTTCTTCATGTTCTTTTTCATAGATCCTTGTTATTTTGTGTTAGATTGAATTTTTTATCGCATCACCGGCCCCAGTCGCCCGAAAGCGTCGAAAGCCTGACGGGTGGAGAGGAACAGCGTGAGAATGAGTGAAAGCATAGAAGCCGTCATAGTAATGATGACGATCATCATCTGGTATTTCACAGCCACATCAGGGGCCGAGCCGCCCAGGATCTGACCTATCATCGTCCCCGGCAGCGCCACGATACCCATCACGGCCATATTCGCTATGCAGGGCGTGAAGCTCTTGATGACCGCCTCACGCATGAACGGCAGCCAAGCCTCGAAGCGCGTGGCGCCGTTGCCCAACAGATAATAATAGGTAGCGTGCTCGCGCGCGATACCACTATAGAACGTGGACAGCGTCAGCACATTCACCCCCAGCATATTCCCCATCAGGATGCCCATGATAGGGATGAAGTAGCGGGCGCCGAAGGGGTT
>Ga0310697_10002466_pt1 | contig 19630 bp, 15 predicted proteins | sample 172DNAGHGlowgp2_FD_203883 | JGI IMG/M metagenome (GOLD analysis project Ga0310697, IMG submission 203883) | Sheep rumen microbial communities from Palmerston North, Manawatu-Wanganui, New Zealand - 1728 DNA GHGlow gp2 (v2) (version 2) | ecosystem: Host-associated > Mammals > Digestive system >... | reverse complement strand
TAGGCAAACTGTATGTGTTCAGCCATTGAGTTGCTCCACCATCTTTATAAGGAATGAATCTTTTACAATTTGAAAAAACATTCTCATTCACCACCATCCCACTGTTATTATAGAAGAAACTTGCTTCTCCTGCTTGTAGCATAACCGTGTCGTTAATCCAGAACACTTCCGTACTGTCTGAAGGGGCAATCACATAAAGTAAACTGAAAGGAGATACATGGTAATGACTATAATAAAAATTTAAGGGAAACAGCGGAATCTTAATTGGAAAGTTATAATGCGATTCAAAAGGATTACTGGCAAGCTTCGGCGACTGAATCCAGACTTGAACATCATCAGTGGTACGGATGACAACCGTCCCCCCCTGAAGCGGCGCAGAAAATATCTGGCCAGCAGGGATCAACTCTTGGAGTTCACCAAAAAAAAGTTCGTTTGCAGGGATGGACACCGTTGTCAAAGAATCGGGATGTACTTCAAAAGGGACATAAAAGGAAGTGAACGGGTTCTGAACATATCCTGTGCATGCTTGGTGTCCAAGAATGTAAACGAGGGCTGAATCCGATGAATCCGCCAAATCTGATTCCGTCACATAATGCGGCCTGGTGCCGCAGGTGTACCAGAATTCCCGACCTTCGGGCTGGGATGAGAGCGACCCGTAAAAGGCAAGGATCAAAAGCAGGAGAAAGATGCGGTGTATGTTCATGACAGTTACGGAATGAATACCTTTTTCACAATCCTGTTCCCGATAGCGTCAGTAGCCTTAAGCAGATAAAACACTGTGTGTTGTGCCGTTCGTACCCGAAATCAGCACCGGCACACATGGAGAATTGATGTTCACGGTCAGATTCCGCATGGTCAAATTACTGCCGTAAATATATTGGCTTTGAGGGTATCCACTCAATAACGGAAGAGCATCCCAGCAGGATGAAACCGCCATGCCCCCGTCCAATTGTCTGATTTCCATTCCCGACAAGGTGGAGGCATCCACTTGCGCCAGAAACGTGGTTAGCCCCGTGCATATATTCAACTCCCCCAAAAAATTCAGCCGGTCGTGGTATTTGTCATAGACCATGTCAATGGCGTGCAGTTTGCCGACGGGGATTATAAAAAAAGAACTCTGAACAACCCCGTAATTGTTGTTCCAATAGTCCTTTATCTTGGTAAGCCATATATAATCATAGTCCAAATAATTCAAGTCCTGGTATAAAACCAAATGATCCTGATCCACGATTGCGTGCAGAGCTTTCCCTTCTTCAAGGCCGTTGACGGTGATGTTCGCTTTGTAAGAAAACCCGGTAACAAAAACTTGAGCGGATAAATCATAAGTGAACACTTGCAAAAAAGGAGCCATCGAACAAGAAATGCCATTGCAGTTGGATCCTGCCGCAATAAAACAGCCATGCAGGTCATCCCAAAGAATATCCGTGTATCTTTTATCAGAGCCAGGGGATATGAGGGACAAATTTAGAATATTTGCCGGATCAATGGCGCAAAGCTGACCGTCGCTGCGCACCAATATATAAAACTCCAGAAGTGAGAGACAATCCTTTCCCCAGCATCCCTGGGTGAAAGAAACATTATTGTTGCCTGTGGAATTTAAGTAAAAGTACTTGAAAGTCTGCAAATCGCCGCTTACGATACCAAAGGCGGGGCAGTCGTTAAAAGACTTGTCGTACCCGTAAAGAAAGAAATCCCCGTTGAAATCCTCGAACCCACCTTGTAGGATAAAGTCCGGAGTTGTCGCGTTTTGTGTCATACCAAATGCATTATCATTTCCCGTCGGGTTCAAATAATAGGAATCTTGTTCGGAAACAGAAAGATATCCTCTTTGTGACTGGAAATAATAGACATACCCGTTGCTGTGTACCACCGAAACAGCACTTTCGGGTTTCTGAACCACAGTCGACTGGTAGTTTCGATACATATTCTGCGCCGTCGCGACCTGCGCGAAGCACCACAGGACAATGGCGGTAACGATGTATAACTTCTTCATAACGCGATGATTTAAAAGGGTGCCGCAAAGATACATTTTTTCTAAAAAAATCGTATCTTTGCCGCCTTTTGTCAAATTTGAATATAATAAACCTATAACCCAATGAAAAATAGAATCTTAATCGTTATTTTAGGATTACTTCTGTCGGGAACGATGCTATTCGCACAGTCTCCGAACAAACACTACCAGCAAAACAAAACCAAGATGGACCAGCTGCTCAATGCCATCAACGCCATGTATGTGGATTCGGTGGATTTCGACCCTTTGGTGGACCGGTCCATCGACGAGATGCTCAAGGAACTTGACCCGCATACGGCATATATTCCCTCTAAGGATGTGGCAGCCATGACGGAACCGCTGCAAGGCTCTTTCGACGGCATCGGCGTTACCTTCCAGCTTATCAAGGACACCATCAACGTAATGGAAGTCATCATCGACGGACCGTCGGAAAAGGTCGGATTGATGGCCGGAGACAAGATCGTGAAGGTTGATGACACCGTAGCGGTGGGCAAGGAGATTACCAACGACTGGGTGCGCAAGCACTTGCGTGGCAAGAAAGGCTCCAAAGTAAAAGTTTCCGTGGTGCGCGGTCGCAAGAAGGAACCCATCGATTTCGTCATCACCCGCGGCGCCATCCCGATGTATAGCATCAACGTCAGTTTCATGGCCGATTCCACCACGGGTTATGTCAAGCTGGAGCGTTTTGCCGCCACTTCCACCACGGAGCTGAGAAAGGCTATCCGCAACCTGAAAGACCAGGGTATGCGCAACCTGATTCTCGACCTGCGCGGCAACGGCGGCGGATACCTCAACGTGGCTTTCGAAATCTGTGACCAGTTCATCTCCGGCAAGCGCATGATTGTATATACCGACAATTTCCGCAAGACCGGCGAGAAATACTATTCTTCCGAGGAAGGCCTTTTCGAGGAAGGCCGGCTGATTGTGCTGGTGGATGAAAACTCCGCTTCTGCCTCCGAAATCACCTCCGGCTGCATCCAAGACTGGGACCGCGGCCTTATCATCGGACGTAGAACGTTCGGCAAAGGATTGGTACAGAAACCTTTACGTTTGATTGACCAGTCTGAGGTGCGACTGACCATCTCCCATTACTACACGCCTACCGGCCGTTGCATCCAAAAGCCCTACGACGACGGGCTGGACGCCTACTTCAAGGATTTGCAGACCCGTGCCAACAACGGGGAATACTACACTGCCGACAACATCAAGTTCCCGGATTCCCTGAAATACAAAACGCCCAAAGGCCGCGTGGTCTATGGCGGCGGCGGCATCATGCCCGACATTTTCATCCCTTTGGATACCACCAAATATTCCACGCTCTTCAACGAAATCGTGCGGAAAGGCGTTTTCGGCAATTTTGCCGTCGATTATTTAGAAAACAATCGGGAAACATTGTTGAAACAATATCCGAAATTTGAGGACTTCCAGAAAAACTACAAGATTTCCGATGGTTTTTACAAGGAATTCATGGATTTTGCCAAGGAAGAGGGCGTGAGCGACAAAGCCTCGTTCGTCTTCAGCGACTATGCCAATGCTTTCATCAAGGAGAACAAGGCCAAGTTAGACTCGCTGTATAAGAATGCGGAGGATTTCAACCAGCAGAGCTTCGACACGATGTTCACCAATTATATCAACAAGACATACGCCGAAATGCAGCATTTGCGCAACGAGGAACATGCTGCCGAGTTCATCAAGGAGTATTTGCGGTTTGAAATCGCGCGCGGACTCTACGGCTACGGTGATGCCTATCGGGTTTTCTTGGAGAGCGACGACACGTTCCAGAAAGCTGTTGATATCATGCACAACAAGAAAATTTTCAAGAAATACAAGGTGGAATTCGGGAAATAGGCCATGATTAAGCAGAAGTCCATAGACAGTGTGATGGCCGCTGTCCGCATCGAAGAGGTGGTCGGCGACTTTGTCTCCCTGCGCAAACAGGGCCAGGACTATGTGGGCATCTGCCCGTTTCATGACGACAAGAATCCATCCATGCACGTGAGCCCGCGCCTCGGCATCTACAAATGCTTCGTGTGCGACGCGGCCGGCAACCCGGTCAAATTCCTTATGGAGCATGAGAAGATGTCGTATCCCGAAGCCATCGAATATTTGGCTAAGAAATATGGCATTCCGTTAGAATATGAGCGCAACGAGAGTGACGAAGAGCGCAAACAGCGGACTTTGCGTGAAAGTTTGCTGGTTGTCAATGAGTTTGCGCAGAAGTACTTCATGGATCAGTTGCGCAACACCGAAGAGGGCAAACTTATGGGCATGGCCTATCTCAAGGAGCGCGGCTTCAAGGACGCCACCATCGACAAGTTCGGCCTCGGTTATTGTCCGGATGGGTGGGACAACTTCACCAAGGCGGCCTTAGGCAAAGGTTTCAAAGAGGAATATCTGATTGAGCTGGGGCTGACAGGCAAGTCGCAGAACGGAAAATTGTATGATATTTATCGCGGCCGCGTGATTTTCCCCATTCATAACGATGCGGGCAAGGTAATCGGCTTCGGAGGTCGTATTTTGAAGAAGGACGGCAAGGATCCGCGAAAATACGTCAATTCTCGCGAAAATACCATTTATCACAAAAGCGACACGCTCTATGGCATCTTTTTCGCCAAAAATGCCATCCACAAACAGCAGAATGTCTATTTGGTGGAGGGTTATACCGACGTGATTTCCATGCACGAGTCGGGGGTGGAGAATGTGGTGGCCTCTTCGGGCACCTCGCTCACGCAGGGGCAGATACGCATGATTACCAAGCGTACGCAGAACATCACCGTGCTTTACGATGGCGACATGGCGGGCATCAAAGCTTCCATGCGCGGCATCGATATGCTGCTGGAGCAGGGCCTGAAAATCCGTGTTTGCTTGCTCCCTGACGGCGAAGATCCGGACTCATTCGCTAAAAAACACAGGGACAGTGAGTTGCAGGAATACCTGTCTAAAGAATCCAAAGACTTCCTGCTATTCAAGGCGGATATTTTGTCGAAGGATGCGGGCAACGATCCCATCAAGCGTGCCTCCATGGTGAACGAGATTCTGCGTTCCATCAGTTGCGTGAAAGACAACATTGAACGGGCGTTTTACGTGAAAGAATGCGCACGGCTTTTCGACTTGTCGGAGGAAGACCTTAACCTCAACCTGCGCAAATTTGTGTGGGACAAGACGAAAGCGCAGAGTCGTGTAGCTCAACAGCAGCAGCTGGGGCCGAATCCGGAGTTCAAACAGGAGGGGCAGTCCGACATCCCTGACCTTATCGAGATCAAAAAGCATCCGGAAATCCCGAAACAAACGACTGATTTGTTGTTCGAGGCGGAGAAAGCGGTCATTCTGCTGATGCTCAACTATGGAAACTATATGATTTACGGCAGCGGTCAAAACGGGGAAGGCGAAACAGAGGAGTTGCGTGTCGATCAATATATATGTAACGAAATGCAGAGGGAAGACATGCGTTTTCATTACCCATTGTTGGAGAAAGTTTTTGAGAAGTACGTGGCATGGGCCTCCTATATTCGGAACCAGGATCAGATCATCCGAAATTTCACCTTGCTTGACGATCCACAGGTCAGTGATTTTATCATCCGTAACATCCCTGTGGAGCCGCGCTTCAGCGAGCGGTGGAAAAACAAATACGACATTCACACGCACACCGCGCGCAACAACTTGCGCACGCTGCAGAACCATGTTCAGGACGTGTTGTTGACGCTGAAGATGCGAATATTGGAAAACGATGCTGCTATTATTCGTAAAATACTGGAAAACAAAAATTTGGAAGAAGAAGACATGGAACTTGCCATGAAACAGCTCAATCGTGTGCTCCAACTGAAAAAGATTATTTCCCAACGTTTGAATCGGGTGGTAAGTCGATAAAAAAAGGCAGGAACAGTCGTTCTTGCCTTTCGTGTTCCAGCTGGGGCTCGAACCCAGGACCCCATCCTTAAAAGGGATGTGCTCTACCTGCTGAGCTACTGAAACTCCTTTTTTTGAGGCTGCAAAAATACACTTTTTTTGGAATAATAGGAGGTTTTCCGATAATTTTTTTTGTGTTTTATAATCGCCTTATTTCCAGCGATTTATAATTTTTTTCAAAAAAAGAAGATTCCGAATGATTTTTGGATGAAATTATTTATATTTGCCTATCATCTAATTGATTATAAGTATGTTAAAAATAAAAATCGGCAAATACAAAATCATTTTCGATTTTGCAAAAAAAGTGACGGAAACAGTCATTTTCAAGCAAAACAGTTCAACAACAGAGAATCTCACCAAAAATCCAAAGCGATGAAAAAGTTGATTATAACACCCCAAAAAGACACGATGACCATCTGCTTGCCACAGGAATGGGTCGGCAGGCCGCTGGTGTGTATTTTGCGACATCCCGAGGAGAAAAGCGCATATCCGCTTGAGTCGGAATTCATTTCCGAACTTCGCGAAGAGAGTCTCGGGTACAACATTAGACATTATCGGCAGGTGAGGAGGCCGCGAAAGAAAAGGCTGAGAAGGAAAAGCGGCGGTCGCAACAGACTGTTGTAAGACTGTTTATGGTCTTGATAATTTTATTATTTTTGCCGCCAACTGGAAGAGCAGTATTCTCCATGGCAGGGGAATCGTTCCATATTTTTTTTAACAACCTGTAGAAATGGAGTTGACACGCGAAAAAGGAAAGGAAATAGTCAAGACTTATGCGTTGATTTTGTTGGGCACTTTCATCATGTCCATCGGTTTTGTGGTTTTCATATCGCCGTTGAAGCTGGCGCCTGGCGGGGTATATGGCATTGCCATCATCCTTCACCATGTCTTCAATTTCCCTATCGGTCTGTCGGGCATCTGTTTAGACTTGCCGTTGTTATTGATTGGGACATTGTGGCTCGGGCCGCGCTTTGGCATGAAAACGCTGGTGGGAGTGGTGTCGCTGCCGGCTTTCATTTCGCTGTGGGAAAGAGTTTATGGCTATGAGCCGCTTATCTCGCTGCCCGGGGATCCTATGGTTCCAGACCCTTCCGCCACCTTTATTCTGGCACTCTTCGGCGGCGTGATTATCGGAATCGGACTGGGGCTGATCTTCAAGACCCGTGCCACGTCCGGTGGAACCGATATCATCGCCATGATTTTGGGCAAATACATCAAACATATCCCGTTGGGCACGTTGCTTATTTTCGTGGACTCTACCATCGTGCTTATCGCTTTGGCCGCTTTCAAAGACTGGACCATTCCGCTCTATTCTTGGTTAGTGATTTACGTGACCGGTGTGGTGATGGACAAAGTCATCGCCGGTTTCCACTCGAATAAGGCGGTGCTGATTATTTCTGAAAAGTACGAGGAAATACGCCAGCGAATCTTCAATGAACTTGACCGCGGAGGCACCTATCTCAATGGGGAAGGCATGTATAACCACGATGAGAAAAAGATTATCTTTACGTCAATCTCCCGCAAGCAATTGCCTATTCTCATCCATTTCGTCCACGAAATTGATGCCAATGCCTTCGTCACCATACTCGATGCCTCTGAAACGTTGGGCGATGGTTTCAACTCGCTGAGAGAGAAAGCCTTGAGCTAACAAGCAGTTGTCGGAAAGAGTTTTTCAACGACAGTTTGGTATATATTATAATGTAGGTTAAAGTTTTGACAGCTTCGGCGACAACACTGTCTTCCAGAACCGATTCTTAAATTGCCGAATGAATGGGATGGTGAGCAATGCGCCGCCAAAGCCTTGGTACATTCTCGCCACATTCGGATTGGAGGAACCGTTGAAGTCGAGGCAAAGGTCCGACTCTGCATGGTCGCGGATGTAGGTGTCGAGCAGCAGGAACATGGGTCTTCCTTTTGAAAGATTGTTGTCGCGGCCGGAAAACCAGAACCAGCGGCGTTTCCCGTCTTTTACGAACAAGGCACCTGCGGCCAATTCGTTTTGTGCAGTACGTACACCGTAAACATCTAACAGATTGTGTTCCAATAAATAATCAGCTACGTGCTGTAATCTTGCGTAATCGCTTTCCTGGAAATGTACCGATTCTTCCAAACCCTTATTTGTTCGGAAAAGAGCAATAATATCCGCTATCTTCTCTTCCTGCACCGTTATACGGCTTTGCTGTTTCTGTGCCGCCTTGATGTTGCGCCTTATGTTCTCATGGAAATTACTATATAACTCATTATAGGGAAGGTGTAGAGACAATGAGTAGGAGACAAAATACGGTGGGAATTGTAATTCCTCACAATCAAAGGCGTTTTGCTCGTTCATCAACAAATCGGCCAGCACATAGTGTTTGGAGATTTCTTCAAGGAAGCGTTCATAAACAGACGGTCGGATATCCTGTCTATAAAAGATGCCCATCTGCGGCAGAAAGAATGGTGTGTAAACATATTTTAACACTCCTTTTTTGCGTGTTGGAAGTGGCATCACAATATTGTAGTCGTCTTCAACCAAGGCATGCCATGTGTCGCCGCTTGTGAGCAGGGATAGCGGTTCAAATTCTGTTAAAACATTTGTTGACAAACTGTTACGTATTGCCAAATTCCATTTTTCGGGATCGATTTCGGAATGGTTCAAGAAATGGATCATCACACAAAATGTTCAGCGATGCGCTTCATCTCGGAAGAGACGTTATTGTTTTCGTACAGGATGCCGTAGATGGTCTCGACGATGGGGATGTCGGCGCCGATTTTCTTGTTGATTTCGTGCACGCAGCGGCAGGCGGTGTAACCTTCTGACACCATGCGTAATTCCAGCAGCGACACCCGTACAGAGAGGCCGTGCCCGATCATAATGCCGAACAGGCGGTTTCGACTGAAGGTGGAGTAGGCTGTCACCAAAAGGTCGCCGAGATAGACGGAGTCGGAAATGTGCCGGTTTTCGTTGGGATAGACCTGAGACACAAAGTATTTCATTTCCTTCACGCAGTTGGCCACGTAGGCGGCGATGAAGTTGTCGCCATAGCCGAGTCCGCTGTAGATGCCTGCGCCGAGGGCGTAGATGTTTTTGAGGACGATGGCGAGCTCCGCGCCCATCACATCGTTGGAGACGGAGGTTCGGCAGTAGCGGGTGGTGAAGAATTTGGCCACGGTTTCGGCCAGTTCTGTGTTGGTGGAGGCTGCGGTCAGGAAGGTGAACTTTTCTTGGGCAATCTCCTCGGCGTGGGATGGCCCGCTGATAATACAGAGCTGATCCAAAGGCACTTTAAACTGCGATTGCATATAGTCGCTGATCAGCTGCATGGTCTCAGGAACGATGCCCTTCACCGCCAGGATAATCTTTTTTTTCGAGAGTTGAGAGCGTTTAAGCGGTTCCAGGGTCTTGTGCAGGTAGGCCGAGGGGGTGACGACGATGACGTAGTCCGCTCGCGCCACTGTGCTGCGGATGTCGGCGCTCACTTTCACATCTTCCGGATTGATGAAGACAGAGCTTAAATATTTGGGATTGTGCCCGTATTTCATGATGCTTTCCGCCACTTCCTCCTGCCTTACCCACCAATGAATGTGCTCCAGATTCACCGATATGATCTTGACAATCGCCGTCGCCCAGCTCCCACTGCCAATTACCGCCACCCGATACCGGGCGCGGGATTTTCTGCTGCGAGGCAGGATTGCCGAAGATAGATGTTCGTTCATCATTTTAACACTTTTTAAGCGTGCAAAGATACACTATTTTTTCTTACTTTTGCTCTTTTATTTTGTTAATGACTCTTCTCGTTGATAATTAAGATTTTAGACATACAGCGTAAGACTTTGGATTGGATACATAAAACCCTGTATATTATGAGAAAAATACAACTATTGTGGGTATTGCTTTTGGCTTTCACGTTTGCAGGTGTGAACGCGCAAGTGGTGCTGGATTTTGACGAGACCTATGCGCAGGAACTACTCAAGCCGGGCATGCCTGCACCGGATTTTCAATTGCCGACACCTGATGGCAAAACAGTGAAATTCAGCGAGTTTGCCAAGGGAAAATATGTGGTTATCGATTTTTGGGCTTCTTGGTGCCCCGATTGCCGCAAAGACCTTCCCGAGATCATCCGCCTCTACAACAGATTCAATAAGGAAGGCGTGGAGTTCATCGGTGTCTCTTTCGACACCGACAAGGAGAAATGGACGGACTATATCGCCAAGTCCGGCGTCCCCTATACGCAGGTGAGTGAACTGAAACGGATGAACCAGTCGGACGTGGCCAAAGCCTACGGTATTCGCTGGATTCCGTCGATTTATCTCATCGGACCGGATGGCAAAGTGCTGGTGAGTACAGTGTTGTCGTACAAAATTGAGGCAAAATTGTACGAATTGCTTGTCAAGGAGTGGCCAGAGACAGAGTATGCCGGCAGTCAACAGACGTTCACTATTGACGGCAGCAAGGGAAAACTGACGGCTCGACTGTTCACGCCGGAATTGAAGCCGGGCGAACATTGCGACCTTGCAATCCTCTGTCATGGCCTCAATGCGAACCAGAATTTTCCGTTGATGTGGTTGATTCAGGAACAGTTAAGGGCCGATGGAATGGCCACGCTTACGTTCGACTTCAACGGGCACGGCGAAAGTGAGGGTAAATTTTCCGAGATGACCATCCCGAACGAAATTGAGGATTTGAACCAGGTACTGGCATACGCGCAAGACCTGCGGTTTGTGGATGACATCGCGCTCGTCGGCCATTCGCAGGGTGCGGTGGTGGCGGCCATGGTCGCAGGCAGCCACGGCGAAGAAGAGATCAAGGCTGTGGTGCTGTTGGCCCCGGCCTCTTCAGTGCGCGACGATGTGGCCCGAGGCAATCTTTTCGGCTTTGAGTTCAACCCGCTTGACCCGCCTGACAGCTTGGTGATCAACAACGGCATCGCTCTCGGCGGACGCTATTTGAAAACCGCCCTACGTTTGCCCATTTTCGAAACTGCAGCCCATTACCACGGCAACGCCTGCATCATTCATGGCAATGGCGACCGCCTTGTGCCCTTCACCTGTGGCGAACGGTTCCACCAGTTATGGGAAGGCAGCGAATACTATGAGTTGGAGTACTACGACCATAACTTCACCAACTGTATCTTTCGGCCGGTGGAAATCACTGCTGACTATTTGAGGAAGGTTTTGCGGTAGTATGTGTGGACATATATCAAAAAAGCGGGCGACTCCCCATGGAATCGCCCGCTTTTTTAATGATAAATCTCTATATTACAATAAATTGTAGGTGTCGGTAGCAATCACCAATTCTTCGTTGGTGGTCACGACAACCAGTTTTGTGGTGGAGTCGGGGGTGGAGATGATGCCGTCTTCGCCGCAGTATTTCTGGTTGGCTTCGGGATCGAGTTTAGCACCGAGCCAATCCAGGTCTTCACAGATTTTTTCGCGTTGGAACCAGGCGTTCTCGCCGATGCCGCCGGTGAAGAGGATAACATCTACGCCGCCCATAGCTGCGGCATACGCGCCGATATATTTTTTCACGCGGTAGGCGAACATGTTGAAGGCGTTGGTGCTGCGTTCGTCACCGGCATCGCGGCCCGCGCGGATGTCACGCATATCGACACTCTTACCGGAGATGCCCAACAGTCCGCTCTTCTTGTTGATAAGGGTGTTCATCTCCTTGGTGTTGAGGTTTTCCATATCCATGATGTAGAGCAGTGCGCCGGCATCAATGTCGCCCACGCGGGTACCCATGACGAGTCCTTCCACTGGGGTGAAGCCCATGGAGGTGTCGATGGATTTGCCGTTCTTGATGGCACAGATGGAGGCGCCGTTGCCGAGGTGGCAGCTCACGATTTTGGCGTTTTCATACGGAATTCCGGCCAGTTCTGCCGCTTTTGGGCCCACGTATTTGTGGCTGGTGCCGTGGAAACCGTAGCGACGGATTTTTTTCTCCGAATAATATTCGTATGGAAGGGCATACAGGAAAGCCTCGGAAGGCATGGTTTGGTGGAAGGAGGTGTCGAATACGCCGACATGCTTCACGTTGGGCAGCAGTTTCTTCATTGCGTCGATGCCGGTAAGGCTGGCGGGGTTGTGCAGGGGAGCCAAGGCGCAGAGTTTTGCAATCTCCTCGCGCTCCTTGTCGCCGATGACGCAGCTTTCCTTGAAGTATTCGCCGCCGTGTGCCACTCGGTGACCCACTGCGCCGATTTCGTCCAACGACTTGATGACACCGTGCACGGGATCTGTCAACATGTTCAAGACCAGCTTAATGCCCTCTTCGTGGGTGGGGATGGGGGTTTGAATGTAGCATTTGTCCTTGCCGACCGGCTTGTGGGTGAATTCGCCCATTTCCAATCCGACACGCTCGACCAGTCCTTTGGCCAAAAGTTCAGGTTGCGGTTCCATCTCCAACAGTTGGTATTTGATGGAAGAACTTCCGCAGTTAAGCACTAATATCTTCATATTCAATTATTTAATGAAACTAATTTATAAAATCTACGCATTAACGCAGGGCAAAGATACATTTTTTTCAGTATCTTTGGATAGAAATAAAGAATTGTTTTGGAAAAAAGTGGTAATGGATTTTCAACAGGCGGATTATTCTTCACCGCGAAGGATATCTGCGATGTGGATAATGCCAATATCTACGCCATGCTGTTGTTTGTAGGCATCCATGAGTTGCAGGCAGTGGATGTCGGTGGAGGTGATGAATTCGGCGCCTTGTTCGTAGGCGCGCACGACAATCGCCCCTGTCATTTTTTCAGCGACCTCTGGGTTCAGCATGGGAAAGCGGCCGTTGGCGCCGCAGCAGCAATTTTTCTCTTCCGTGTCTTCAATCAGATCTAATCCTTGTGTGTTGCGGAGCAGGGTTTCCGGAGCATTGTTACTGGGGTAGAGGTGTTTGGCCGAACATGATTTGAAATAGAAAACACGATGGCGGAAAATATTATTTAAATTACTGATCTTCAGTATATTGACAATATATTCGCAGAGCTCATGGGTGTTGTTCACGAAAGTGTTGAGTTCGTTGGGCACGGTAGCATTTTTCAGCAGCAGGTCAAAATGCTGGCGCATGAAGCCGGCGCAAGCGGTATCGGGCACCACCACGGGGAAGCGCGTCTTGTGTAATTCGCAGTATTTGTTATAGGATTGGATAACCTTGTAACCCAATTCTTTAGCGTATTGCATTTCGCCTTCCATGAAAAAGCGGCGACCGCAGCAGGTGCTTTCCATGTCGTAATGGCAAAACTGACCCAGCCGGTTCAGCACGGTGATGGCACTCGTCACCGTTTCGGCCTGGAAAAGATCCATTTGGCACGGAACATACAGGAATACCGTTTGTTGCGAATCGCTCATAAATGGGTTAATGGGTTAGTGGGTTAATGGGTTAGTGGGTTAATGGGTTAGTGGGGACGCTATTATTAATTTCCGCATTTTGCGTAGCCGCAGTTGGAGCAGGTGAGGCAGCCTTCCTTGAACTCCATGGTGTCTTTCTGGTGGCAGCTGGGGCATTCCACGCCTTTTTGTTTGGTGCCGTCTTGGATGAATTTCTTGAGGGCGCGGCAGACGCCATTGCGCCACGAGTTGATGCTTTCTTGACGGAAGTTGAGGCCGGAGATGATGTTCACGATGTGGTTCACGGGGATGCCGTTACGCAGCAGCGCTGAGGTCATCTTAGCGTAGTTCCAGAATTCCTGGTCGAAACAGCGGTCGAGGCCGCGCAGAATCACCTCGTATCCGGCCTTGTCGTTATAGACGAAGTCGTAGGATTTGGTGCCATCGTCGTGGCGGTTTTTTACGATGATGCCGTGATCGACCCACTTGGGCAGCAGGAAGCTTTCGTCTCCGGTCTTGCCGGTGAAGATTTCGTAGGGTTTGCCGTCGTAAAGGCCGATGTAGGCCACCCAGTCTTCGTTGTTGTTTTTGAAATGGATGACGTCGGCGCGCAGTTCGCGCGGGCGCTTGAAATTCTTGGGCTTCTCTTTCGATTCCTCTTTCTTTGACTGGTCGATGGAGTTGAGCACGCCGTCGCGGGAGCCTTCACGATAGACGGTAAGGCCTTTGCAGCCCACTTCCCAGGCTTTCATGTAGAGGTCGCCGACCACCTCTTCGGTGATGGTGGCGGGGAGGTTCACAGTGACGGAGATGGAGTGGTCAACCCATTTCTGCACGGATCCCTGCAGTTCCACTTTCTTGATGTAGTCGGTATCGGCGGCAGTGGCTTTGTAGTAGGGCGATTGGGCGACGAGGTCGTTGATTTCCTTCTCGCTCATGTTTTTCATTTGTTCGAGGGTGTAGCCTTTTGTTTCGGCCCAGACCACGAATTTGTGGTGGAACACCATATATTCCTCGAACATGTCGCCGACAGCGTCTTTGACTACGGTCTTTTTGGCGGCCATGTCGTTGGGGTTGATTTTGCGGCGGCGTTTATAGACCACGTTGAAGGCGGGTTCGATGCCGGAGGTGGTCTGGGTGCAGATGCTCACGCTGCCGGTGGGTGCGATGGTGAGCAGGGCGATGTTGCGGCGGCCGTAGCGGATCATGTCGTCGTAGAGTTTGGGGTCGGCGTCGCGGAGGCGTTGGATGAAGGGGTTGTGCCCTTCCTTGATGCAGCTGTAGATGGGGAAGGCACCGCGTTCCTTGGCCATGGTGACGGAGGAGCGGTAGGCGGCGAGGGCGAGTTGCTTGTGCACTTCGGTGGAGAAGGCGTTGGCCTCGTCGGTGCCGTAGGTCAGTCCGAGGGCGGCGAGCATGTCGCCTTCGGCGGTGATGCCCAGCCCGGTGCGGCGGCCTTTGAGCGATTGTTTGCGGATCTTGAGCCAGAGTTCTTTCTCCACACGCTTCACCGAGTCGCTTTCGGGGTCGCTTTCGATTTTGGCGAGGATGGCGTCGATTTTCTCCAATTCGAGGTCGATGATGTCGTCCATCAGGCGTTGCGCGTACTGCACATGCTGGCGGAAGCGCGGCATGTTGAAGGTGGCGTGGTCGGTGAACGGTTCATCGACGTAGCTGTAGAGGTTCATGGAGATCAGGCGGCAGCTGTCGTAGGGGCAGAGCGGGATTTCGCCGCAAGGGTTGGTGGAAATCGTCTCGAAGCCTTCGTCCTTGTAGCAGTCGGGGATGGATTCCCGCAGGATGTTGTCCCAGAAGAGGACGCCGGGTTCGGCGGATTTCCACGCGTTGTGGATGATCTTGTCCCACAGTTTCTTGGCATCGATTTCCTGTTTCACTTTCGGGTTGTCGCCGCTAATGGGATACTGTTGGGTATAGGAGGTATGGTTTTGGACGCTTTGCATGAATTCGTCATCCACTCTGACGGAGACGTTGGCTCCGGTGACTTTTCCTTGCGTCATTTTTGCATCTATAAATTGCTCTGCATCAGGATGTTTGATAGAAATGGAGAGCATTAGGGCACCGCGCCGTCCATCCTGTGCCACTTCGCGGGTGGAGTTGGAGAAGCGTTCCATGAAGGGGACGATGCCAGTGGAGGTTTGGGCGCAGTTTTGCACGTGGCTGCCTGCGGGCCGGATGTCGGACATGTCGTGCCCCACGCCGCCGCGGCGTTTCATCAGCTGCACCTGTTCTTCGTCCATCTTCATGATGCCGCCGTAGGAGTCGGCGTTGCCGCTATTGCCGATCACGAAGCAGTTCGACAGGGAGACCACTTGGTATTTGTTGCCGATGCCGGCCATGGGACTGCCTTGTGGGATCACATATTTGAAGTGGTCGAAAAGGTTGAAAATCAGTTCCTCGCTCATCGGGTTGGCATAGCGCCGCTCGATGCGGGCGAATTCGCGGGCCATGCGGCGGTGCATGTCTTCCGGGGTGCGTTCCACCAATTCGCCGTCGGCGTTCTTCAGCGCGTATTTGTCAATCCAAACCCCAGCCGCCAGTTCGTCGCCCCCGAAATAGCGGGCCACATCGGGGAATATATCCTCTTTCTTGTAGGTGGTGGCAGCCTCCTTAGGCTCTTCCACTGCCTCCAGCTTCTCCACTGCTCCGGCCTCCTGGGCATATTTCTGCATGGCTGAATTGCGGTTGGCCATAAGCTCGCTCATCGAGCTTTGGAGCTGTTTGTTCATCGCCTGGTCAACTTCTTCTTCATTCGTCGCACCGAAAAGGGATAAATTTTCATTCATAATCTATGACGGTTTAGGTTTGGTTTTCTCGTTTCCGCTTATTTTCTTGACTTTCCCTCAAAATACCCGGACTCTTGCACCCACACATCTAACGAAATTTCCTCATATTGCTAATAATCAGTGTATTATAAAATATCAAGAACGTATATTTTGAGGTTGCTAAAATAGACAATTGTATTGGATTTTATCCATTTTAAATTACGATAATTATTAACAAAAAGCCGTTAATATTTTTTTGTGATTGATTATTAGCGACTTATTTTGAAAAAAGAATTGAGCGGTGAAAAATACTCAGCTTAAACTCACCCGAGGGTCGAGCCAGCCATAGATGATGTCGCAGATGATGTTGATGATTACCAGGATAATAGAGACATAGAGCAGTGAGCCCATCACTACGGGGAAGTCGTATTTGTCGAGGCCGTTGAGGATGACCACGCCCATGCCTTTCCAGTCGAATATGTACTCTACGAAAACCGCTCCGGCAAGAAGTCCGGCCAGCCAACCCGAAATAGCTGTCACTACCGGATTGAGTGCGTTTTTCAGGGCATGTTTGGTGATGATGGCAGCGCGATTCAGCCCCTTGGCCTTCGCCGTGCGGATGTAATCCTGCGACAGCACGTCCAACAGAGAGTTCTTCGTCAGTTCAATCACCACCGCCAAGGGACGGATGCCTAATGTCAATGCAGGCAGGATGAGGTTCTTGAGATTGATGTATTGACCTGATCCATAGTCATCTACAGTGTATAAACTGCCAAACATGTTGAGCCCGGTGTAGTCTGCCAAAAGAAAGGCGAAGACCCATGCGAACAAGATTGCCGCAAAGAACGAGGGCACCGACATGCCCAACACCGAGACCACCAATGCGCTCTTGTCGAACCAGGTGCCCTTGTGCAAGGCGCAGAAAATGCCGATGATGATGCCTACAATGAGCGCGAAGACGATGGAGACGACAGCCAACAACACCGTCTTCGGGAACGCCTCGCCGATGATTTCCGTCACAGGACGCTTGCTTTGGTAGGAACGGCGTAAGTACGGCGCTTTCAGTACAATAGCCGACTTTTTCATCGGAATCAGCTTGACATAGTGATAGTTGTCATTGTTGAGGTAGAAGAACGATGAGGTGTCGTCGGTTTTGTGCCAGGAGAGTGGTGACACATCGTTGAGGTAGGCGAGATACTGCACTCCGATGGGCAGGTTGAGGCCCATTTCCTTGCGGATGGCCTCTTCGGTCTCCAGGTCGCTGCGCTGTCCCATGATCATCCGCGCAGGGTCTGATGGCAGCACGGTGAACAGGAAGAACACCAATGTCGTCACGCCGAGCATCAGCAGCAGGCCATACAATATTTTTTTAACGATATACCGAAGCATAGCAGTTTGGAGACGGCGGCAAAAGTACACAATATTCCTGAAACGGAATGTTTTTTTTGCTTCTCTATATCAAAGATTCACCGTTTATAAAATAGGCTTTGAAATTTACAATAATTTTTTGATTTCCAGTAGTTTATCCTTAATTTGCATCAGGGTGCCAACGATGGCGGCGGTTTCGGCCTCGTGTATGAAATTAGTTTTGAGGGCGGACTTTGCCCCCTGCAGGGTGTAGCCTTTCACCTTGGTGAGGTACTGTATGGTGCGCAGGATGGCGATGTCGTTTTTGGAGTAGAAGCGGTCGCCTTTGCCGTTCTTGCGCGGCTTGATCATGTCGAACTCCTTTTCCCAAAAACGCAAGGTAGAAGCCGGAACGCCCAGTGCCTCAGCCGTCTCGCCAATACCATACCAGATTTTTCCTTGTTCCGCGATGGAATCAGGCAGCTCGTTCGTGATGGTCGGATTCTCTTCCATGACTACTCCTCTTCGTTACCGCGTCGGCGTTGGTCGCGCTCCTTGATGGTCTCGCGTTTGTCGTACATTTTCTTGCCCTTGGCCAACGAGATGTCCAATTTGGCATAGCCGTTCTCGTTGATCCACAGCAGGGTGGGGATAATGGTGAAGCCGCGCTCGTTGAGCTTGGTCATCAGCTTGCGCATCTCCTTGCGCTGGAGCAGCAGCTTGCGGTCGCGTTTGGGCTGGTGGTTGTTGTAGCTGCCCTGTGCGTACTCGCTGACATGCATGTTGTGCACCCATAGTTCGTTGTTGATGAACGAACAGTAAGCATCGGTGATGTTGGCGCGCCCTGCTCGGATGGATTTGATTTCCGTGCCGGTCAGCACGATGCCAGCCGTGTAGGAGGTATGCAGGTAATACAAGAACTCCGCTTTCCGGTTCTTGATCGCAATCTGAGTGTCCTGTTTTCTTTTTCCCATAGTTTTTGAATCGGCGGCAAAGATACGCTTTTTTAGTGAATAGTGATTAGTGAATAGTGAATAGTAGAGACGTTGTGCGCAACGTCCCTACCCTTTGATGACGGCGATAGGGTGCAGTTTGGTCAGGATTTTCACGAGATCGGACTCTTGCGCCAGCACCTCGTCGATGTTTTTGTAGGCGGACGGTGCCTCGTCGAGGTCGCTGCGGGTGCGGATGCCGTGGACGATGTTCTGCGCGTCGAGGAAGGCGATTTCCGCCTGCAGGTCGATGGTGTTCTGCGCTTCCGTGCGGCTCATCAGTCGTCCGGCACCGTGCGAACAACTCAGGAAACTGTTCTCGTTGCCCAAGCCCTCCACAATGTAGGAGCAAGTTCCCTGCGACCCGGGGATGATGCCCACCTCGCCGACGCGGGCACGGGTGGCTCCCTTGCGGTGCACGATCACATTCTCCCCGAAATGGTTCTCCCACGCAGCATAGTTGTGCGCGATGTTGATCATCGGCTCGAACGTGATATCCGGATAGGCTTCCTGCAAAATTTCCATGATGCGTTGCATCATCAGCGAACGGTTGGCTAACGCGAATGCCACGCAATACTGCATTTCCGCCCAATATTGGTGGAACTCGGGACTCTTCACCGGCAGAAACGAGAGTTCCATCTCCGGATTGACGGAGGAAAACCATCTTTCGTTCAGCTGACGGGCGAGCTTGTTGTAATAGTCGCACACCTGCTTGCCCAGATTTCGGGAGCCGGAATGCAGCATGACCCAGATGAAACCCTCTTCGTCGCGCTGCAGCTCGATAAAATGGTTGCCTCCGCCCAACGTGCCGATTTGTTTGGTGGCGGCCACATACTGGCGTTTCACCACGGTTGTCTGCTCGATGTCGAACTCTTGCGGCATAAGTGTTTCATCCTGAGCTTTTTTGTGATGCTCCATACCCACGGGGATGCGTTTGCGGATATTGCGCATGATGACCTTGCGCAGCGTCTCCTGCGGAAGATCCTCCACTCGGAGCGAGCTTTTCACCGCGCACATTCCGCATCCGATGTCCACCCCGACCGCATTGGGGATGACCACATTTTTCGTGGCCAAAACCGCCCCGATGGGCATCCCCACGCCGCCGTGCACGTCTGGCATCAGCGCGAGATGATGGAACAGAAACGGCAGACTGCACAAGTTCGAAATTTCTCTCCAGGCCTTCACGTCACATACGGACGCCCACATCTTTACCGGCGTGTCTTCAATCATAAATTCTTTCATATCTTTAGGTTTTTAAATTCGGCGGCAAAAATAAAACCCTG
>Ga0310697_10002465_pt1 | contig 19637 bp, 14 predicted proteins | sample 172DNAGHGlowgp2_FD_203883 | JGI IMG/M metagenome (GOLD analysis project Ga0310697, IMG submission 203883) | Sheep rumen microbial communities from Palmerston North, Manawatu-Wanganui, New Zealand - 1728 DNA GHGlow gp2 (v2) (version 2) | ecosystem: Host-associated > Mammals > Digestive system >... | reverse complement strand
AGCATCGTGACACCTATGTGACCGAAGAGGATTTTCGTTTTATTGCCTCTCAGGGCCTCAACACTGTCCGGCTGCCGGTGCCTTATTTCACCTTTGGCGACAGACCTCCCTTTGTGGACGCCACCGCCTGGATCAACAAGGCCTTTGACTGGGCTGAGAAATACGGCCTCAAGATCCTCCTCGACCTGCACACGGTCCCCTACAGCCAGAACGGCTACGATAACGGGGGTCTCACCGGCGTCTGCCACTGGTATAAGCACCCGGAGGAAGTGGAGTTTGCGCTTACCGTTCTGGAACGGCTTGCCAGATGCTACGGCAAACGGGAGGGGCTCTACGGCATTGAAGTCCTCAACGAGCCCATCAGCTGGATCGTCTACATCACCGCCCCCTCCACCGGCAAGGCAGTGGATAAGGAGGAGGCCAAGGGTTCCGGCTATGTGCCGCTGCCCTTCCTGAGAGAGTTTTACACGAACGCCTATCGCCGTCTGCGCGCCATCCTGCCCGCGGAGAAGACCATCGTCTTCCACGACGGCTTCCGCTGCACGGCCTGGAACGCCTTCTTTCGCCAGTCCGGTTTCCAGAACGTGGCGCTGGACACCCATCCCTACATCTTCGCCATGGAGAACTTCGTGCCCTTTGCCAAGCCCTGGGCCTACAAGCTCTATCTCACCGGCGTCATGAGCCAGATCCGCAAGGCGCAGCGGGATATCCCCGTTATCGTCGGCGAATGGTGCATCTGCAACAAGTATGCCAACAACGTGCAGAGCGACAAGGAGGCCTGCAAGGCCCGCTACCGCGAAATCGCGCGCATGCAGCTGGACGACTGGAAAGAGACCGCGGGCTGGTTCTACTGGAACTATCAGCTGCTGCGGGATCGCAATACCCCCACGGACGAAGCCTGGAAAGAGAGCTGGGATCTCTGCCGCTGCCTGAAAAACGGCTGGCTCACACCGGAGATCCTGAGCAAGTAAGGAGATCTCTGCATGAACGCGAAGAAAAGCTCTTTCTGGGATCGGCCCTTTCTCAATTCCAGCACAGACAAAAGCCGTGTGACGCTGCCGGAGATGGCCTTCGGCTATTTCCTCGGCCCCCTGCTGGTACAGGCAATGACCTGCGTCGTCGCAACCTATTACCTGACCTTCTACCGCAGCTATGAGGACGTGGTGGCGCAGGGCCGCTTCCTGGTTCTGCTGCCGCTGGTGTCCGTCATCCCGATGGCGCTGTCCAACATTATTGTGGGCATTTTCCTGGGCAGGACGCGCACCCGCCAGGGCAAAGCAAGGCCGTACATTTTGGTCGCAGGCCCGCTGCTGCTGATCACGGGCACTGTGATGTTCGTGATCCCCTACTGGAGTCTCGGCCTGCGCATGGCCTGGATGGCGATCACCTACAACCTCTTCGCCGCGCTGGCAAGCCCTGTCTACTCCAATTCCCACTCACTGATGGTGTCCCTCTCCACCCGCGATCTGGACGCCCGCGGCAAACTCTCGGTTGTGGCGAATATCCCCGCCGTCGCGGCAAACGGCATGGTTGCAAACATCGTGATGCCCCTGGTCCTCGGCTGGATCGGCAACTCCCCCACCGCGCTCGGCGGCGTGGAAGTCGGCCACATGGTCATTCAGAACCGCTGGCAGGTGATCATGAGCGCCTTTGCCATCGCGGCTTTCCTCGGCTGTCTGCTGGAGTACAAGTTCACCCGTGAGCGTATCACGGAGGAGGATCTCCACGGGGACGGCGAGCCGGAAGGCGAACTGGTTCCCACGTCAAAGCAGCTCAAGGCCGCCGTCAGCGACCGCTACTGGTGGATCATCATGATCTTCTACATTCTCTACCAGGCGGGCGTCATGTTCAAGGGCGGCTATGTGTTCAACATCTACTGCAACGATTATTTCAAGGAAGCTGTGATTTTCGGCCGCAGTCTTGCGCCGGAGACCGTGCAGTCTGTCCTGGCTCTGCTCGGCGGCGTGCCGCTGGCGGTGGGCATGCTCTTCGCCTGGCCGGTGGCCAACAGGATCGGCAAGCGCAATTTCGTCATCGTCGGCTGTGTGGTGTCCATCCTAGGCAGTCTCGTCTGCCTCGCCGCGCCGGGCAACTTTACGATTGTGACCATCGGGCAGATCCTCAAGGGCTTCTCCAGCATCCCCGGCGCCTACATCATGATGGCGCTTTTTGCCGACGTGCTGGATCACCTGGAGGCGAAAAACGGCTTCCGCGTGGACGGGATCTCCATGAGCGTCTACAGTACGATCCTCACCGTGGTAAACGGTCTGGCTGTCGCCTTCTTCAATCTTTTCTATGACGGCGGCGCTTTCTCCCACGAGGCCGTCTCCCGCTTCTTCTTCCTGGGCTTTGAGGTCTTCGCCCACGGCATACTGATCGTTGTGCTTCTCTTCCTCACGGTGGAAAAGAACATCAAAGCCGAGCAGGCGCTGATCGCGGAGAGAAAGAGCAAAGCCTAAGAATCCTATGACCCCGAACAGGGCCGCAGCCGCGGCCCTGTTTCTTTCTCTTCCTTGTTGACGCTATGGAACCTCGGCGGGTATAATAAGAGCAAATCATCACGCAGGAGGGATTTGTGTGAGCAAGCCCACTTTCGGAACCTTTTTTGAACTGGGCGGCCGCGGCGCCATGGAGGCGCTGAGCCGCACAGGCCTTGACTATGTCATCATTGATACCGAGCACGGCTGCTTCTCCGAAGAGACGACGGCCGACCTGATCCTTGCCGCAGAACGCTGGGGTCTGCTCTCCTATGTGCGCATCGGCGATATCCGGCGCCCCTATGTGCTGCGCATGCTGGATATCGGAGCACGCGGTCTGATCGTCCCGAACATCCGCTCGGTTGATCAGGTGCGTGAGCTGATCGACTATGCCAAGTTCCCGCCGCTCGGCAGACGCGGCTACTGTCCGAACCGCACCACCGGCTGGGGCGCTGACGACTGGAGCAACGATGTCAACGCTTATATGGCCGCCTGCAACGCCCGCTGTAAACTGATCCCCCAATGCGAAACAAAGGAAGCATTGGAACACATTGAAGAGATCGCCGCGCTGGAGGGCGTGGACGGCATCTTCATCGGCCCCTTCGATCTCTCCATCGACCTGGGCATTCCGCTGCAGTTTGACAGCCCCCTGCTGCTGAGCGCCATTGAGCGCATCCTGGCTGCCTGCAAAAAGAATAACAAGGAGGCTTATATCTTTGCCGGCAATATGGCGGACGCAAAGAAATGGGCCGCTTTCGGCTTTGACAGCGTCACCTACAGTCTCGACGCCTCTGTGTTCATTCAGAGCTTTCAGTCCCTCGTGCAGAAGTTTCACGAGGAGGACGGTAATCGATGAAGAGCATCAAAAGCGTCTACAAGATCGGCAACGGCCCCTCCAGCTCCCATACCGTCGGCCCCTATCGGGCGGCGCTCCTCTTCGGGCGCAGCTATCCGGATGCGGAGCGTTATCGGGCAACACTGTATGGCTCGCTCGCCTTTACCGGCGAAGGACACGGCACCGGCAAAGCCATCCGCACCGCGCTGCCTGAAGCCGAAATCGTCTTTGACCGTGAGACCGCCGATCTTCCCCATCCCAACACCATGCGTTTCGAGGCCTTCCGTGGAAAAGAAAAGCTGGGAGAGATGTGCATCATGAGCATCGGCGGCGGTTCCATCCGGGTCGAGGGTTCCGACTCCGATGAAGAACGTGAAGTCTATCCCCAAAAGGACTTTTCTGAGATTCTGGCGGTCTGTCGGGCACTGGATCTCAGACTCAAGGACTTCATCTACCGCATGGAGGGACCCTCCCTGCGCGAGGAACTGTGCGAAGTCTGGCAGGCCATGCAGGAAGCTGTGCGGCGCGGCCTGAAGGCGGAGGGTGTCCTTCCCGGCGGACTGAATGTGGCGCGCAAGGCAAAGCTCCTGTACGAAAAACGCTGTTATAACGAGAGCGCGGATGTGACCATGAACCGTCTCATTGCCGCCTACGCCTATGCTGTGAGCGAAGAAAACGCGGACGAGCACATCGTCGTCACAGCACCCACCTGCGGCAGCTGCGGTGTGCTGCCCGCTGTTCTCTACCACATGCAGCATGACCGGGGCTTTCCTGAAGAGGAGATCCTGGACGCCCTTGCCGTTGGTGCGCTGATCGGCAATGTGATCCGTACCAACGCCAGCATCTCCGGCGCGGAATGCGGATGCCAGGCGGAGATCGGCAGCGCCTGCTCCATGACGGCGGGCGCGCTCGCCTCTCTCTATGGGCTGAACATCGACCAGATCGAATACGCCGCCGAGATCGCCATGGAGCACAACCTGGGTCTGACCTGCGATCCGGTAAAAGGGCTTGTGCAGATCCCCTGCATTGAGCGCAACGCCGTCGCCGCCATGCGCGCCATCAGCTCGGTGAACCTGTCCCGCTTCCTTTACACCACGCGGAAGATCTCTTTCGATGAAGTGATTGCCACCATGTATCAGACTGGGAAGGACATGAACGAGAAATACCGGGAGACCTCACATGGCGGTCTGGCGCAGATCTATGCCGCGCAGAACAGTTGAAATCCTTTCTCGATAAAACAGGAAGCCATGCACTTTTCGGTGCATGGCTTCCTGCTTTTTGATGTATTACGCGTAGGTGAAGAAACGGATATGCCAGACGGAGGGCTTTTCCATATTGAGCTGGGCGCTCTCATCGCCGTTCAGGCGGCGGCCGGGAACCCACGTGTCGTTTTCAAAGCTTCCTTCTTCCACAAGGAGCAGATCCAGGTTCGGCTGATTCGCCACCGCGGAGGAGAAGCTGAGACCGCAGGCATTACCCACCACCCAGCACTCGTTTTCACCGGTGGCAAGGCAGAGGCAGACGCCGTCCCCGCGGGGATTGGTGGGACCCTGGAAGCGGGCCGTCAGGCGGAAGGTATCAAAGCACATCGTGGGCGGGATCGCCGTAAAGGGATTGCCGTCCGGCGACGGGATCACGGGATCAGTCTCAGCGGAGACGGCCTGGAGCCGATTCGTCCCGTATGCTTCGGCCAGCATGGGCATCATGGCCTTCAGGATGTGACCCAGCTCGGAATACTCCTCAAAGCTCTGCGGCGTTTTCAGCGCGGGATCCGTCACGTCCATGCCGAAGAGGAACCCCTGCACAGCGGAAAAGGGCTTGCCGATGTCGTCAAAGCCGAAGGGCGAATAGCACATCGTGTGATAATGGCCCACGGTATAGGCAAGGCGCGGCGCACAATAGCTGTGCGTGGCAGACTCCGGAATGAACAGGGCGCCGCCGCGGCGGGTGAATTCATCACATATCGCCTTGAACTGCGGCACATAGATATCCGGGCAGTAGACGTCAATGGCGGGTGCGCAATAATCCCAGACCTCGTGCACTTTGGAAACCGGCCCGCCGGTCGGATAGCTGCCAGGCTCGCCGCCCTTGTCCAGCCAGCAGTTGGCCGCCATGGGCAGCGGGTAGACCTCTTTGCCGGCTTCTGCCACGGTGTTCACAAAGCGGGCCACATGATACGCGGAGAAGAGCTCGGCCGCCGCAGCGCCGAAAACTTCGCTCCAGCTGCCGCTCTCTTTGCCTGCGCACACCGCCGCGCGGATTTCTTCCGTCATGCTGTCCGTATGGGCGCGCATGTAGGCGGCAAAAGCAGCCGGGACAGCCGATGCAAACACAGCATCCGCCGCATCGGATACTTCGCGGGCTGACCCGAGAAGCCCGGTCTCATTCTCCACCTGTACGGCAACAACCGTCTGCACGTCGCTGTCGTAGTCTTTCAGAAAGCCCATAAAGGCGGCAAAGGCGCGGGCATCGGCCTTCATGGTCTCTTCTCCCAGATAGGAGAGCGTGGTGTAGGGGATCTTGACCGGGATGGTCGGCGACACCTTCCGCCCGGCCTTGTTCTGCCCCTTGACGATCTGGGCGCGGGGGAAGCGCTTGAGATTCTGCTTGACCCAGGCGGGCGCGTACATGCACTCGGCGTTTTTCCAGCTGCCGAACCAGAGGAAAACGATGTGCATCTGGTTCTCCCTGGCCTGGTCGATCAGCGCCTGCGGGACGGAGAAATCAAAGTGTCCCTCTTCCGGCTCCAGCATCTCCCAGGTGGCAGGCAGCAGCAGGGTGTTCATACCGAGCTTCTTTGCGATTTCCCAAATCTTCACCATGTAAGCCGGGGAAGAAGAATCGGAATTGTGCACTTCACCCGCCAGCAGGATCATGGGCTGATCCTGCACCATCAGCACGGGATGGCCGTTTCTCTTTTCAATATGCGGAATGCTCAAGCTTAATGCACTCCCCTGTTGTGATGCCGTTTTCATTGAAAACGTCCACGCGGATATAATACTCACGGCCCTTCACCAAGGCGCCGATCCGCCGCGGGCCGGCGGCAAAGACCATGCAGTTGTGGTAAAGCTTGTCAGGGCTCTCGCCGAAGAGAATGTTCCAGCCCAGGGCGTCCGGCTGATCGCTGATGTCCACCATCAGATCCAGATCCCCGATCCGCTCCACAGCGTAGCGCGGTCCGCGGGGCTTCTCCCCATGACCGAGGCCGAAGACGCGGAGGCCGGAGATGCAGGGATTCTGCTCATAGGGGACCGCCATATTGCTCAGGCGCAGGAAGCGGGCGGCAAGCCCTTCTTCCCGGATGATCAGATCATGGCTCAGGTCGGTATCCGCATCGCTCTTGTCTTCGATGACAAACCAGTGTTCGCCGTCCTCGCTGCCCTCAAGTTTCCACTGGGTCTTGCCGTCCCTCTCCTCGATATAGCGGGCCTGGGAGCCGGGGCGGATCTCCCCGGGGCAGGGAATGTCGATTTTATCATCGGCGAAGTTGACCTGCACGGCATGGACATCAAATACGTTGCCCAGATCCACCTGCAGCCACTCGTCACGGCTGTTGGAGGCGGCGCGCCACCAGGTCTGCACGTTTTCCTCCGTGGCCTTTTCGGCCTCATGGCCTGGCACGCAGGAGGACGCGGAGGCTTTTTTATACACGCTCAGCAGCATCCACGCCGGATCCCGCCAGGGATCCTGACGAAAACCGGAGAGGCTCATGGGCCAGTCACCGTAGCGCTGGTTGCAGAAGAGTTCTCCGTCCGCGTCAAAGCCCGCAGGCCAAAGGCCAACGCGGCGCTCGAAATCATGGTTCTTGGAAATGCGCATGGTCGCTGTGTGCCACCAGTTCCCCTGCTCGTCCTGCATGGTGGAGCCGTGACCCGCGCCGGGCAGGAAGCCACCGGGCTTGTAGGAATAGGGGCTGTTGGGGGCCAGTGTGAAAGGACCGAGAGGGTTCTCGGAGACATAGACGCCGTCTGAATAGCAGTTAAACTGCGTGCCGGGCGCGGCGTACTGCAGATAGTACTTCCCGCAGTGCTTGTCCATCCACGCGCCCTCGATGTAGGGGCGGTTGGAGAACATGCCGCGGATCAGGGGCTTGACCTCTTCGGGCACCATGCTTTCGGGGATGCCCTGCGCCTCGTGAAACGCCTTATACTTCTCGTCGATCTCCTCTTCCGTGGCGGGGAGATAGCTGTTATTTTCGCCGAAGCGCTCATAGCCGATCTCGTAGGGATTGCCGTCGATCAGAGCGATCTTATCTCCCTTGGGCAGCATGGTCTCCGGGTCCAGTTCCACGCCGTAGATCGGCGTGATGTTGGAGCAGCCCCAGTAGAAATACACGCGGCCATCGTCATCCTGAAAGAGGTTCGGATCCCAGAAGGGGAAATTGCCCTCGATCCGCTCATAGGGGCCGTTCAGGATGTCCTTCGTGCGCCAGCGGTCACAGTTGTGATCCCGGTTGGAGGCGCAGAAATACACCCAGTCGCCCAGCACGCGCACGTCCGGCGCATAGTCATAGAGCGGCAGGGAATCCGGCAGACGGTGGTTCTCCCAGTTCACCAGGTCGTCCGACACCCAGACGCCCAGCGTCATGGACGCGAAGATATAATAGCGGCCCTGAAAACAGATCATCGAGGGGTCGGCGGCCTCGCGGCAGATCTGGAGCTTCCCGTGCTGACGGGGATCGGCGTTGAACTGATAACGGTAATTGATGTTGATGGGGTTGCAGTAATATTTCATGACAGTCCTCCTGCTGATCGATTTTTAGGGAGTCCCTCCCCGGGAACCGGAGAGGGACTTTCGTGGAATCCTTCATTTCCAATTATACTGGCTGAACCGTTTCCTGAAAAGAAAGGATTTTGTTTTTTTGATCAGATATACGTGATAATCAGCAATGCGCTTTCAGCCAGGCTGCACTCCGCTCAAGACTCCTGACAGGGTCCTTGTCGATCCAGTTTTTGTGGCTCTCCAGGATCACATTCTGCACGCCGTTCTGCTGCGCGATCGCCCAGAGACCGTCCAGGTCCATGTTTCCGTCTCCCAGTTCCATGCTGTCCGCTTTCAGGATCGGGGTCATGGCAGGGCCGGACTGGCGACTGCCGCGGTCGTTGATGTGCCAGAGCTTCATGCGCGGCCCAAGTTTCTGCATCCACAGTGCCGCATTCGCGCCGCCGTCGGTGAACCAGTAGCTGTCAAACTCGAAGTTCACGCAGTCAGGATCGGTTTCGGCCAGCAGGATGTCATAGGCGCGAAGACCGGGTTTGATCGGCAGAAGCTCCACATTGTGGTTGTGATATAGAAGTCCGATCCCCTGCTGCCTGAGCTTTTCCCCTGCAGTATTCAGGCGTTTGGCAAGATCCCTGACATTGCCCTCTTCGCCGTAGTCGAAGCGGTACATGCCGGTAATGGCGATCTTGTCAGTGCCAAAGCTCTTCGCCTCTTCCGCGACGGCCTCTCCCTCCCGCTCCAGAGAGCCAAGGTCGGCATGGAGGCTTGCCACGGAGAGATCCGCCTCTTTTAAGAGCGCGTGCCAGTCCAGGTTTCCGCCCCTGCCGGTGGGCATGCCCGCCGCGCGGGTCATCATCCGCACCATCAGGGAGGATGGGTGGATCATAAAGCGATTGAGCTCAAGGCCGTCGTATCCGGCGGCCTTGATTCTTTTTAAGGTTTCCCGGGCCTGTGGCTCCGTTCCGGTCACAGTGCCCAGCATGATCTGCTGTACGTACGTTTTCATTTTTTGATCCCCTGCAGGACGCGGTTGAGCTGCTTGATGCTCTGCTCGTCCGCGCCGCCCTGTTTTAAGAGACTGATCATAGTCATGCGGCCCATCATGCGCTGCAGTGCGGGATTGTCCTTGACCGCGTCGGCCACGTCACCGCGCTCAGAGGCACCCTTGGCCATCATGGCGTCCACAATGGGACCGGCCTGCGGATGGGAGCGGATCTCACCCAGCGTGTCATTGATGGAGAAGCAGGACGGATCGATCTCGTCCGCGTCAAACCAGTTGGTGACGGAAGCGGCGGTCTTGTTGAAGATGTAGCTCTCATCCGCTTCAGAGACCCGGCGGATGCACATGCTGTCGCTGACAGAACCGCTCTCGGCGCGGATCAGATGCTCGCCCGCGAGAGGGATGCGGAAGCGGAAGACCGTTCTGCCGCTCTGCTCGCCCACCAGCGCTTCGTCCACATAGAGGCGCACAGTATCGCAGTTGGAGTAGACCTTGATCTCCGTCTCTTCCTCGCAGCGGTTTTCGTAGCGTTTGCCGCAGAGGTGGACGAAAGGCTCCGTCTTGTTCCAGGCAGCCTTGTAAAGATAGAAGGCGTCCTTGCGCAGGCTGCGGTCAAAGGTCACCAGCCCCTTCTGGTTCTCGCCATGCTTGCCGCCCTCGTCACGTCCGTCGGCAGCGAAGTCAAAGAGATTCCACACGTGGGTGGCCCAGAGGTAAGGCCTTGCCTCGATCATTCTGAGCATGTGCTCATGATAGAGCGCCTGATACTCCTCAGTGTAATCGCCCTTCTCAGGGTGAGAGGAATGGAAAGCGGGATTTGCATCCGCGCCGTACTCGGAGAAACCGATCACACGCTCGGGATACTTCTCGTGATATTCGTCAAAGAACTCGTCCGTCTGCTCCAGTTCGCCCAGATACCAGCCGAAATACAGGTTGTAGCTGTTAATATCGGGGATCTCCAGGATGGGGCTCTCGATCTCCAGCATGAAGACGTCCGCCATGGTGGTCAGGCGCGTGGGATCCATCCGGTGGCAGAGCTCATTCAGAGCGCGGTGATTCTCCAGCAGCTCCTCGTTCACAGCGCTGGCCGCGGTGATCTCATTGGACAGGCCCCAGACCGCGATGCAGGGATGGTTGTAGCATTGGGTGATCAGCTCCCGCATCTGGGAGAGGGTGTTGTCCCGGCCGTTGTGCATGTGCATGGTGATGTAGGGGATCTCGGCCCAGACCACGATGCCGTTTTCGTCGCAAAGATCGTAGAATTCCTTCGCGTGCTGATAGTGGGCCAGGCGCAGGGTGTTGGCGCCGAGTTCCCGGATGATGGCCATGTCGGCCTTGTGGTCTTCATAGCTGAGCGCGTTGCCCTTGCCCTTGAGATCCTGATGACGGCTCACACCGCGCAGCGGGTAGCTGCGGCCGTTGAGGAAGAAGCCCTTCTCGGGGTCGCAGGTAAACACGCGGCAGCCGAAACGGGCAGAAACCTCGTCGCCGGAGGAAAGCTTTGCTGTTGCGGTGTAGAGGTAGGGATCGTCCACGCCGTCCCAGAGGTGCACGTTCTCGATCACAAACTCCGCGCAGCGCTCGACGGTCTTTGTCTCGCCGTTGACGGTGATCTCCACAGACGGTGCGTTATGCCAGGTCTCGACCGTGACGACGGCACGCTTTGCCTCCAGATCCACCGAGGGCGTTACCTTGATGCCGGGCGTGCCGTCCTTCAGGAGCTCAAAATGCTCTGCAGGGACGGCGATCAGGTTTACGTCCCGATACAGGCCGCCGTAGAAGGTAAAGTCCGCCTTCTGGGGATACACATGATTGTTGTCCTCGTTATTGAGGGAAATGGCAAGGGTGTTTTTCTCCCGCAGCTTGCCGGTCAGCTCCACGCGGAAGGTGGAGTAGCCGCCCTCGTGATGGCAGAGCTTCTCGCCGTTGAGAAAGACTTCACAGGTGTGGGCAGCGCCGTTAAGTTCCAGGAAGAGGCGCTCCCCCGCCGTCTCGTCAGCCGTCAGTTCCCGGACATACCAGCAGGTGCCGCGGTGATAGTCGTTGCCGCCGTCCTGGCCGTCCACGGCGTTCCAGGTGTGGGGCAGCGTGACTGCCTCGCCCCGAGCGGCATAGGCCACGGCGGAATCCACGGGGATGGCGGCTTTCAGAAACCGCCATCCCTCGGTGAGAGTTGTGATCTTACGCATTCTTCGGATCTCCTTCATGCAGAACCTTCTCGACAAACTCTTCCTGTGCCGCGGCCTTCTTTTCGGCGATGCGCTTCTGCACTTCGACCATCTCGGCTCTGCCGAGGCGGCACTTGCGCATGGCCAGCAGCGTGCAGATGAAGCCAAGAACAGCCAGACCATAGCGCAGGAACATGGTCATCCAGAAGACGCCGTCCGTCTGCGGGTCAGTGGGCTGGGGCATGGTAGTGGTATAGCCGATCAGCGCCACGCAGCCGGTGGCAATGGCGGCGGAGAAGGAGGAGACGATCTTGTCGACCAGGCTGTAGGTGCCGGAGACAACAGCGGGGATGTACTTGCCGGAGCGGTCCAGCTCAAAGTCGATGAGGTCGGCCATAAAGCCAGTGTTGGCGGTGGTGACGCCCATGGCAAAGCCATTGACCGCAAAGGTCAGCACGATAAAGAGGATCTTGAAGATCAGGGAGTTGGAGATCGCGGTGGTGCCCACGGTGAAGCGGGTCACAATGAAGAAGGCAATCATGGCGATGTTGGCGTAGATGCTGTAGCGCGTCCAGGCCACAATGGACTCCTTGTTGCCATGCTTGCCGGCGTAGCGGGCGCCGAGGATGGCGAAAAGGATGGAGGGCAGCATACCGATCATGCTCAGGGTTGTGGCAAGACCCATGTTGCCGATCAAGATGCCGTTGAGCATGGTGCTGACAATGGAGGCGGAAGAAGCCTGCTGGGCAATTTTATCGGAGGAGGCGGAGATAATGTAGCTCTGCAGGGGCTTATTGTGAGAGAGCACGTCCCACATATCTTTGATCTTGAGGCGCTCACGCTTGCCGATGCCCCTGAAGTTCTCCGGCTTATCGTAGGCAGAGATGCCGATGCATACCAGGACGACGCCGATGAAGGAGATGCCGATGCAGAGCCAGGTCGTAACATTCAGAAATTCCTGGTTGAAGCTGCCGCCGAAGGCGGGCATGAGCTTCGTGTACACCACGATGTTCAGCACCATCGGCGTGATGTAGTTGAGGGCCGTCTGCCAGACGCCCACGGTGGGGCGCTGCTTGGGGTCGTTGGTCATCAGCGCGGGCAGGGTCTGCGCCGTCATGTTCACGATGGTGTAGCCGATGACATAGAGCATGTAGCAGGCCAGGAAGACCGGTACGCCGTGCCCCTTGCTGGAGAAAGCGTTAAACAGGAAGTAGACGCCTGCGCTCTGGATGAGCCAGCCCAGCAGCATCAGGGGGCGGACTTTGCCAAAGGGAGTGTTGAAGCGGTCGTAGAGGAAAGCCAGCAGCGGGTCGGTAATGGCGTCAAAAATGCGGGTGAAGGTCAGCAGGCCGCCGACCACCAGGGTGGCGATGCCGTAACCGATGGAGGCCGAGTAGCTTGCAAGACCAATGAGGAAATACATGGCCATGCCGTTAAAGGCGTTGAAGGCCACCAGGATGATCTGCCAAAGTTTTGCACGGCGGTATTCCACACCGTCGATTTCGCTCTGGGTAAGTTTTTCTTTTGCCATGATGCATTCTCCTTTGTGTGAAATTGTTTATATAAGGTTTTTTGCTCACATATGATGTTCGCCCGGACCGAGGGTGCAGGTACGCCCGTCCGGCAGTTCAATGTCCGCCTGTGCGTTGCAGGGGATCTTGAAGCTGTAGGAAATCTTTCCGGCCTCGTCATAGCGCCAGGCGCTCTCAACTTCGCCCAGCGGGGAGCGATAGCTGGCGGAGGCGTTTCCGAGCAGACGGTGAGGCTGCGGAGCGATTCGGATCTTCTCCCCCTCCACGCGGATACCGCAGACGCCGGAGAAAAGCCAGCCGCAGATCGCGCCCTTGGAGTAGTGGTTCAGGGAGGCCTTGACCTCGCCCTTTTCGTTCACGCCGTCCCACTCTTCCCAGATGGTGGTGGCGCCCCGTTTTACTTCATAGAGCCAGCTCGGCAGCGTGTCCTGCAGGAGCAGGCGGTAAGCGGTCTCAGTGTATCCATACTCCGCCAGCACCGGGCAGAGCGCCGGGGTAGATAGGAAGCCGGTGTTCAGGTGATAGCCGCAGCGGATCACCAGATCGTTGAGTTCCTTTGCCGCTATCCATTTCTCTTCCTCACTCAGAAGATCAAAGCTGATGGCACGCACATATTCGGCTTGGCGGTCAGAGTGGAGTGCACCGTCCGGCGCGGCCAGGAAATGAAAAGCCTTTTTTGCGCCCTCCGCGATCTCCGCATACTTCGCAGCGCCCTCCTGATCGGAGAGGATCTTGGAGATCTGTGCAAGCAGTTCGCCGGAGCGGGCGTAATAGGCGGTCGCCACCTTGCTCTGGGGCTTGCCCATGCTTCCGATGGAATCTACATCCGGCTCGCACCATTCGCCGTAATCCGTGCCGGTCTCAATGGCGTAAGCGGAGTAGGGGTTATCCGGCCCCTTGGGCGGAGCAAACTTCTTCATCATCTCCGCGAGCTTCTCCGGCGGCATGTTCTTCAGCATGGCCCGGTACTGCTCAGGGATCGCGCTCACGTCCATAGCCGGCTGCTTACTGGCGGCGCGGCTCTCCAGGTAAGCATACCAGCGGCGCATCATCTCTGCGTTTTCCGCGAGGATCCGGGGATCGCCGCTGCGCTGGTACAGAGCCCATGGCACCAGAATGGAGGCGTCGCCCCAGCCGACGGAGCCCGCCAGCAGTTCGGTGGTGAAGGTGGGGCGGTTGTTCTTCGGTGCGATATTGGCGACTTTACCGTCCGCATACTGGTTCAGGCGGCACTCGCCCAGCCATTTGCGCACGACCGGGGCGCAGTCCATCAGATACAGGCCCGTGTCGATAAATACCCCCATATCGCCCGTCCAGGCCGCCCGCTCGCGGGTCGGGCAGTCGGTGGGAACATCGCAGAAGTTGGACTTCATGCTCCAGAGCGTGTTCTCCACCAGCTGATTGACGTCAGCGTTGGCGCAAGTAAACCACCCCAGCCGCTCCATATCCGAGTACACGGCAATCGCGGTAAAGACAGCGTCGCTCAGATCGATCGCTGTTTCAACCTTCGCATAGCGGAAGCCCCAGATCGAAAACGCAGTCTTGTAGTGATTCTCCCCTTCCCTGCAGGTATAGATCACCTGCTGGCGGGTGCCGCCCTCTTTGTGGCGCTTGCGGTCCTGGAAGTTTTCCTGGGTGAAGTTCCCGTTCTCATCCAGCGTCTCGCCGCAGGTCAGGGTCAGCGTCTCGCCCGCATGGGCAAAAAGCCGGAATTCCACATAACCGGCCAGGTTCTGCCCGAAATCGATCACGGTTTCACCGTTGGGCGTTGTGATCAGCTTGCCGGCAAAGCGCTCATGCTCTTTCACAGGAACGCAGTTGGAAGCGAAGAGATTGTCAAGCCCGAAATCTTCAACCTTGACGCCGTGCCAGCCAGAGAGCTCCTCCAGACGCGCATCCACGATCTCGCCCTGCTGCATATCGTTCATGCGGATCGGGCCCTCTTGCGTCGCCTCCCAGCTCGCGTCGGAGAGGCATACGGGCTTTCCGTCCACTTCAAGCTGGAAGTAGAGTGCCACATCCTCGCCGTAGAGGTTGCGGTCGCCGTCCACGCCGCTGCAGCTGCGATACCAGCCATCGCCGAGGACGACCTCAGCCAGGTTCTCACCGGGCCGGAGCAGCTCTGTCACATCATAAGTCTGCACATGCAGGCGCTTGTCGTAACTGGACGAGCCCGGGGCCAGCACAAAATCACCCACGCGCGTCCCGTTCAGGCTTGCCTCATAAAGACCGTGGGCCGTGATATAGAGCCGCGCTCTGTCAAAACCTTCAGGAACCGTAAAGCTTTTTTTCAGATAGCTCGCCGGCTTATGGACCGCCGGGTCACAGTCGAGCTCCGGGTTGATCCATTTTGCGCTGTAATCTTTCCGCTCCAGAAGTCCCATCTCGAAGGAAGCCGTTTCGCTCCACGCGCCCGCTTCTCCCTTCTCATCCCAGAGGCGCACGCGGAATTCCACGCGCTCGCGGCTCTGAAACGCAGCCTCCGGGAAAGCGTACATTTTTTCGCTTTCGATCCGCCCGCTGTTCCAGATCTCCCTTCCGCCGCAGAGTGCCCGAATCTCATAAGCCGTCTGCCGCAGTCCGTCCTCACAGAGCCAGGAGAGCCTGGGCTTTGCAATGTCAATTCCGCAGGGGTTATGCATATACTCGGTTTTTAAGGAAACAGCGCGCATGCAAGGCTCCTCCTTATCATTTTCTGGGTATATTTTAGTAAAGGATCAGGGAATCGTAAAGCCAGATATTCTGGTTCGATTACAAAAATTCAGGTTCTTCTTGTAATTTCTGACATCACTGATATAATGCAGATAAAAGATCCTTCGGTTTCCCTTCTTTTGAAAGGTGAGGTGACTTTCACATGACACAGGGCGAACAGAATCTTCTGCTCCTGGAAGCTTCCATCCCCGCCAATGAGAAATTTTATGTCTGGTGTTACGGAGAAAACGGGCACCTGATCGCCTCCTCCTGTCCGGAAGCAAGTCAGGCCGTCCTGGATCAGGCTTTCCGCATGTTTGGCGGGATCGAAAAGATACAGAACTATGCAGCCTCCCAGGAGACCCGGCCGCAGTTGATCGGCTCCCCCATCAGCATGCAGTGGGCCATCTGCTGTGAACTGGAGCGAAATCGCAGTCTGCTCTTTGTCATGGGGCCGGTCTTCTATTCTCCCCCCATCGAATCCCAGCTCCGCAAAGCGCTGCAGCCATACAGGAACAGCCTGGAGGACGCCAAATGGGCTGGTATGCTTTTGGAAAACCTGCAGGAAGTGCCCACACTTCCTTATGCGATCTTTACGCGCTATGTGACTATGGTCTACAATGCCCTGACCGGCGAACAGCAGGATGTCTCCGTGCTGCTGGGTGAATCCTCCCAGGCTGGCAATATGATCAGCCCCAATGAAAACCGCGACCGCTCAAAGATCTATCTGGCAGAGCGCGCCATGCTGCAGATGGTGCGAAACGGGGACATCAACTACCAGAACGTCTTCAAACTGAGCAGCAGCATGAGTCCCGGCGTCCCGGTCAAAGGAAGGGATCCCCTACAGCAGGCGCGGATCAGCATCATCGTTTTCACCTCTCTTGTCTGCCGGGCCGCCATCGAGGGAGGGCTGAGCCCTGAACTCGCCTATCCGCTAGGCGACTCTTACATCGAGGCCGTCGTCAACAGCAACGACACCGGTGAATTGAGTGCCCTGGCGCTGACCATGTACCACGATTTCATCTATCGCGTGCACCACCTGCGCACAAATCCCAACTATTCCCATGCCATCCAGAAATGCTGCGACTATATCGAGCTGGGTCTGAACCGAAAGATCCGTATTTCGGACCTGGCAACGCTCTGCGGCTATACCGAGTATTATCTGACCGAGAAGTTCAAGAAAGAGACCGGGCAGTCGATCTCAAGTTACATCCGCTATGCCAAAATCGAGCGGGCCAAGGTGCTGCTGGTCTCCACCGATGAAGAAGTCCGGGTGATTGCAGAGCAGCTTGCCTTCAATACGCCGAATTACTTCATCCAGTGCTTCCGCGAGACCACCGGCTATACGCCGACGCAATACCGTAAAAAGTTCAGAAAGCCATAAAGAAACGGCCCAAATTGTCGGGTGTGGTTAAGCAGTATAGAGATCAAAAATGTGCTGCAAGACCCGGGCGGGCAGCAGGAATGGAGAATCGCTGCTATTTGGGGCGCTGATCGCTTTCTTCGATTCGTCTTTCCTGCGCATACCGTTTCCTTCAAAAAGACGCAACGGGTTTCTGACAGAGGGCAGAATCCCGGAACCAGTCTGTATCAGAATTGCTTAAACCTTTCTTTCATTTTCTGCGCGTAATAAAATACAGAACATCAGCTGGAAAGCACTTGACATGTGACCGATCGTTCTCTATAATATGTGAACGATCGGTCACTTTGTTTTTCGGAGGTTTTTTATGGCAAAAGACACGAAAGAAAGAATACTCGCGGCGGCTCTGGAGATGTTTTCGCAAAACGGCTATGACGGTACCAATATCCGAGAGCTGTCAGAATCTCTCGGGCTTGTGAAATCCGCCATGTATCGTCATTTTGAGAGCAAGGAAGCGATCTGGAATGCGCTGCTGGACGAGATGATTGCCTATTATGGCGAGCACTTCGGCTCGGCGGAGCACCTGCCTCCCGTGCCGGATTCCTTGGAGGAGCTGGTGGACATGACCATGGGCATGGTGAACTTCACGATCCACGATGAGAGGATCATCATGACGCGCAAGGTGCTGACGCTGGAACAGTACCGGGACGCTCGCGCACGGGAGCTGGCGACAAAGCACTTCCTCACGGGCCTCACCGACATGTTTACCCATGTATTCACCGGCATGATGGAAAAGGGGCTGCTCCGGATGGACGATCCCAAAATGCTGGCCTTTGCCTATACCGCGCCGATCTCGGCACTCATCCACCTCTGTGACCGGGAGCCGGAGAAAACGGAAGACGCGACAGCGCAAATCGAAGCGTTCAGCAGGCACTTTATTGCGACCTACGGGGTGAAGTAACAATGTTTGATCTGGACAAATACCTCACTGATCTGATCACGAACTGCCGGTCGGCTTTCGGAGAGCGTCTGCTGTACGTGGGGCTGCAGGGAAGCTGGCTGCGCGGGGAAGCTCATGAAAACAGCGATATTGACGTCATGGTGATCCTTGACCGATTTTCCGTGCGGGATATGGATACATACCGCGGGATTCTGAAAGAAATCGGTTTCTACGATAAATCCTGCGGCTTCATCTGCGGGAAGGACGAAATGAAGCGCTGGAATCCCCTGGAGGTCTGCCAGCTGCGCCAGTCGACGAAAGACCTGGTCGGCACGTTAACGGATTTTCTTCCGCCCGCGACGCGGGAGGACAATGTCAACTACGTCAGGCTCAGTTTGGGGGATCTGTATCACGAACTCTGCCATCGCTACATCCATGCGGACAGGGACAAGAATACAGCCAAATTCCGCGGCACCTGCAAGAACGTGTTTTACCTGATCCAGAATCTGCATTTTCTGGAGAGCGGTCAGTTCATTCTCAGCAGGAAGGATCTGCAGGAAGCGGCAGAGGAGGAAGACCGGATCGTTCTGGAAATGGCTGAGCTGCCGGATGACTATGATTTCGATCAGACCTTCTCTTCCCTGTTTGCCTGGTGTCAAAGCGCTTTTGCACGCATCGAACGCCTTGGAGAAAAATGATATGAACCAAAAAGCCCTCGTCGTCATTGACATCCAGAACGGCAGTATGGGAATTGAAACTATGGTATCTGAGAAAGTGAGATCATGAGATCATGCGTATCTATGTTGATTTTGACGATTGCCTGTGCGAGACAGGAAGGGCCCTCTCAGAGCTTGCGCTGGAAATGTTCCATAAGCGTGTTCCTTATGACCGGATTCATTATTTTGAACTGGACAGGTCTTTTGATCTGGATGCGGAACAATACGAGCGTTTTATGCTTCGGGCGCACGAGCCGGAGATCCTGTTGTCATATGATGCGACGCCGGGAGCTGCGGAGACCATAAATGAATGGATTTCCCGCGGGCACGAGGTATCGATCATTACCGGCCGCCCATCAGGCGTTTATGAGCCATCCCGTATATGGCTGGATGCGCATGGTCTTCAGAACGCCAGACTGTACTGTCTCAATAAATATGGAAGGAATTTCTTTATCAAAAACAGCAACAGCACACTTGAACTGGAAGACTATTACAGGATGAAGTTTGATTGCGCAGTTGAGGATTCTCCAAAGGCGTTCCGGTTTTTCGAACATCTGCCGGATCTCAAGGTCCTGGTGTTTGACAGACCATGGAACAGAGAATGTACTTTTCCGAATGGGAACTATCATAGATGCGCCGATTGGGAGAGTATTCGCAAGATTGTTGCTGGTGAGTGAAAAAGGGACGTGCAATAAGAATTATCATTTGTCGCGATATCGCTGAATCGGCATTTGTAAGAAAGTCGGGAGAAGCGGGATGTATATTGTCAAAGCAGCAGAAGAACAGGTAGATAAAATCGTAAATATGTCTATCAGAGCTTTTGAAACAGATGGTAATGTTGGCGGAATAAAAGGCGCGTGCCCGCCTGAATTTGATTCGATAGAATGGCATAAACAGATGGCCCGGGAGGGGCATCTGTATCAGGCAATGATAGGAAACGATTTGGTAGGGGCTGCCATTGTATTCCCGGACGAAACAGAAAAAAGCGTATTCATTGGCAGGATCTTTATTGATAGCGTCTATCATAGAAAAGGTTACGGAATTCGCTTGATGGATTGCATAGAAAAGAATTTCCCATGGGCTGCCGCTTTTCATCTGGATACCCCATGTTGGAATGAGCGGACAAATGCTTTTTACAAAAGATTAGGCTATCGGACCATAAAGGTTGAGGATGGATTCGTCTTTTACCAGAAAAG
>Ga0310697_10002463_pt1 | contig 19645 bp, 8 predicted proteins | sample 172DNAGHGlowgp2_FD_203883 | JGI IMG/M metagenome (GOLD analysis project Ga0310697, IMG submission 203883) | Sheep rumen microbial communities from Palmerston North, Manawatu-Wanganui, New Zealand - 1728 DNA GHGlow gp2 (v2) (version 2) | ecosystem: Host-associated > Mammals > Digestive system >... | reverse complement strand
GCTTGACGCAAGCGAGGGCTTCGTCGATGTTCGTGGCCATGCCGCTTTCCGGCATCGGGATGCCGAGCTGGTCCATCATCTTGCGGAACAGGTCGCGGTCTTCGGCGATATCGATGGAGTCGATGCTGGTGCCGAGAATCTTGACACCTTCGTCGCTCAAAGCGCGGGCGATGTTCAGCGGGGTCTGGCCACCGAACTGCACGATAACGCCGGCCGGCTTTTGACGCCTACGGCGTCCGCCGCTACGCCTCGGTCATAAAAATATGCAAGCATATTTTTGCGACACTCGGCTTGCAGGCTTTTCCTTGTGGTAAATCTGGAGAACGTAGCCTTCTCTTTTGGGCGTTCCCGCACATACATGTGCGGTCGGGCTATATTTTATGGGCTGCCCGGTTCACTCCGTTCCCGCCCAACTTCATAAAACGAAGCCTTGCTCCCAAGAACTTCAAACAAAAACTGCCCACAAGTCTTCGCCCCAAGGGGTCACAATCCCTAACGCGAATGCTTTTAACGCAAATTAAGGCTCCATATGGAGCCCCATTTTTATTCTATATCGAACATTTTGGGAGGCAACACCTTTCGCCGCTCGGCTTCAAGAATATCCAACACAACTTTAGTTGTATTTCCGTCTGCAAGAGAGGTATTTATCTCAACCTTCTTGAGCGTTCCAGGAAGTTTACATGTATTATCGCAGTATTCAAAAGTGGTTTCAGCATTAGCACCATTAACTTGAAGCACCATCTTCATTACCCGCTTTTGGGCGGCGGAGTAGTAAAGAGTTGGTTTTGAGGCTTCCTTAGGGACAATCTTCCAAAGCGAACCGGCCTTAACAGGATTCTTGTAATCTTCAGGGGATCCCATCTTTTTATTTATGTCGGCAGGATTCTGTTGCTTAACATTTTGGGCAGGAAGAGTCTTTCCCGATTTTAAATCAACGACTTTCATTCGCGTTCCATTTTGAATCGTCTTCATCTGAATAAGCCTCGAATTAATTGTCGTTACAGATTTATCGCTACCAGCATTAATCACAGACATGTCAACAGACTGCGGTTTTTGATTTGGCAATATGACCGTAGTTCTTATCTGCATTTCACACGTGTCCGGGAAAGCGGATTTCGCCTGATTTTCAAATACGGTACTCAAGTCCAAGGCGAAAGATTGAGTAACCACCATCACAATTCCAAGTCCAATGAATTTAATTGTTTTTTTCATAAAATTCCTTTTTTTTAGTCCTTTACACAACGAACAGATACTCTGGCTTCTTTCCCAACACTTTCAAAATCATGGTATTCATAGCAAAAATAATTGGCGATAATGGCAAAATAGTTATCTGCCACACCACCAAAAATTTCTCGTTCATCACTTGTCCAAAAAGCAGCACAACGGCCTTCCTTGTCGTATTTTTGATAGTCATTACGCCAGCCCGAAGGCAACAAGGAAAAACCGAATGTATCAGAGCCATTTTTCGTTATTTCTGACATTCGATAATTTGCATAATCCCGAGAATACCCCCCATTGTAATCATTCTCTGGGCTAGTATTAATCCACCCATCTTTTGATTTCAGATAATACCATTCTATATAACCAATTTCTTCCAAAAAGGCCGAATCATCGGCACGCATCCACGCAAGTGCAAATAGTATTAAAGAATTCCATTCATCTTTTGTCGGCAAGTGCCACCCCTGCGGGCATACACCCTGATATTTTTTCCCTTCCGTCCATTGACGAACATTAACTGCGGTCGTATCCAAAGCCATGGCCGATTCCCATCTGTAGAGACGCCCATATTTTTCGCAATAAGCGGGTTCATCATTGTAGCAAAAACTGCTATCGACAGCATAGTTCAAATTTTCCGCCATCCATTCAAGGCCATTTATAACCGTGGTCCTATATGTCTTGCCATCGCGTTCATCAAAAACAGTACCGATTTTCGGAGTATAATCAGGGAACTTCGACCCCGTAACGGAAGGCTCGTCTTCGCCACAGGAACAAATCAATGTCACTACGGCAATTAGTATGAGTAACTTAACCTTATCCATACATTCCTCACAGAAGGGCCAACAATTTTGTCGATTTTAAGGTTCCATTAATACGTAGAGCAAGATAGGTATTTCTCATGTTGATTCCAGACCAATCCACACGAATGAGCTGCTGCCCCGGGGCTAGAGTCCCCGTATAGACATGACGAACAGGGATGCCGCCGGCATTGACCAAATCCAGCGATACATAGGTATAAGCATTCATCGTCAGCACGAGTCCGTCCTCTGTACGAGTGATTGGAATAGAAACATCGGGAGCAGTATAACCAAAATCTACGACATACGAAGAATCCGGATTTCCAGACCCATTTGGCGTTTCAACCAGGACCAGTTGTCCCATAGGCCAATTAGGTTCTTTTCCATAAATCACATTGCCGAGCGAATCAACCACATTGAGGCCAACGGCTTCTGCAACGGAAGAGGTCATTCCGACATGTCCAGGGTCATCTTCCGCATTCCATCCCATTTGCCAATCAGGAAGATGCAGCGTAAACGCTCCTTCTCGATTCCAGGACATCCCCGGGCCAAGAATATTCTCACAATGGAGATTCACCATCCACCGTCCATTACCGAGATTAGACTTTTCTGCGGTCACACCTTGCGGAAGACCGTCTCCGTAGATTTCCATGACAGGAGTAAATCCGGCTTCAACAAAGAAATAGTAACGGACATCGTATCTGGCAATAGGCATATTGCCAGTATTTTCGACCTTCAGGTAAATTTCGCTCGCTTGCGGATCACTTGTCGTTGCCCTAGCACGGACATCCCTTGCGAGTACACGGGCAGATGTGACATCCTCAATTTCATCTTCCATTTCTGCGCAGGAGCCGCCAATCAGGTTATTGTCTTTGTCAAGGACGATTATACCCTTGTTTTCAACAAAGTCACTAGCCGCATTAGGCACGAAAGATGGGTCATCCGCAGAATACCAGCCATTCCATTCAATATTGTTCAGTCCAAAATGGGGACCTTCGCCAAAGAACGGTGAGCCATTTGCCTGAATTACGGAATCGGCAAAGTCCCACTCCACATACCCTGTCCGATTGCTTTCGGCATGGACCGAGAGAGTCGAACTATCCTGAGGGAAGAAGGCCGATGCATGAACCAGAGCAGGAACTTCGCCACGGAAGTAATAGCGAACAGAATAACCATTGATAGCCTCGCCTGATGTATTCACGATACGGACTCGCGGACGCAACATGGAAGAATCGGCAAAGCCTTCGTAGCGAACAAACGTCTTTACCTTGCTAGATTGTACAGGTTGCAGGCCATTATCACCAGCCATATTCCACGCAATATCCGATGCGGGAATATCATCCGTAGCCAAGGCCAAGCCAGCAATATCGACTCCGGCAGGCACAATCAATTGGAAATTCTGCAATCCCGAGGTAAGTTCAAGAGCCATATTTGAAACTGTATAAGCTCTCCATACCTGAGCAAGCGGCATCACACCCTTCTGCTTTGAACCGGCACCGAATTGAACTTCGGCATTTTCCAAACTTGCAGAACGCGCATAGAGCACCAGATTGTACTTTCCTGCCTGTTCGACATTAATCGTCATATTCAATTTCGCATCCTTAGCCGTCGAACGGTAGTAATTATTGCCGACGACCGAGCAAGTAAATTGACGGTCAAAGCCATTCACAACATCCATGTCGTTTACATTGACAATAATCAGTTGCGATTCCTCGCCCTCATCCGTAACAGGTTTCGATAATTCCAGCACCTGTTCAGTACTCAAGGCCGAAAGATACATGCGAATGTCTGCAATATGTCCAACAAAGCCATCCATCGTCGAACTTTCGCCTACCGAGAACTTTCCGTTGAACACTCGATTCATAGAAATTCCAGCTGGCTTTGTCGCAGCAATGTTCCCGTTCACGTAGAAATTGACATTGGATGAATCAACCGTGACAACCACATGGCTCCAAGCCTTTTCTTGAGGCAACACATTTTCAGCAAGCCAAATATGGTTCTGTTCGACAAGGCGCATATCTTTACCCCTAATTTGGATTTCCATATTACGGCTAGCACCGGAGAATCCCATGACTCGAAGCCAATCCTGCTCTTGTGGATAGCCAAGATTTATACGGGCATCAAGCGTATAGGAATCGGACGTTCCCAAATTTACATTGCTGTTGGCAACAGCCTTATCTCCGTCTCGATAGAAATAAAGGCCGACATCGTTAAGCCAAGGCATAAACATGGACAGGTTCAAATCATGGGCCGTCCCAATCATCTCGCGAACAATTTTCCCCATACCCTCCCTTGCAGGATACCACAAGGCGAGAGATTGCGGATACGGATAAAGTTTAGACGATTCATAGGTTATTTCTTCATAGTTATGACCATAATCTTCCACACGCATTGTAATGGCAAGATTACATCCAACGCAATTTGCCAACTCCTTACGGCTAAGACGGACCTTGGCTGAGATATTACCATTGGAATCAGGTATCATCGAAACATCCTTCAATGGTATCGAACCAAATACAGGACGAATATCTACCTTGGCAATTCCCGATTCGGAATCTTCAAGTTTCGCCGAAACCACAAAGATTCGGTCAAGGACATCAGTAGAATCCATAACATTCCAAGAAGAAATCTTGGGTCGCGCAGAATCGGTATAGACCTTCGGCCCCATCACCTGCATTTCATTGCCAAGGACAGACATTCCCAAGTAGGTCGACTCGTACACACCATTCTTTATCTTGCCAACGGAGGAGCCACCTATTTTCTTGGAACCATCATAGATAATTGTATCCGGGATCTCGGCACGAATTTCCGTAATAAGCCTATCGTTTAAGTACAGCGAGACGATTCCGTCACCCGGCTGATTGCAGCTAGCTCCATAAGCCATGAAACCATTGTCAAGACCAAGCCATACAGAATCAGACGGAGCAGAACATGCAAAATTCGCCGGAACAGTCAATGCATGGGCAACGGCAGGTGCCAAAGGCAACTCCGAAGTATCGTTCTTGGCAATGACAAACACGTAATTCGTATCCGTCATCGTTCCACGCCTAGGCAACTGCACATGTGCAATTTCATTGGCATCTAGGCTATAAGGCAACAGTTTTGCCGGAGTCACATCATTACTATCGTTCCACAGGGAATCGTTATCAACATACAGATTGAAATTTTTCAAGCCGATTATTCGAACATCACGATCCGGCGTGGTTGCTATTGCCGGTAAGATTTCTAGACTGAAATCGGGGATTTCCGCCAATCTGGAATCCATGGCAGCAAAAACCGAGAATGTCTTTGTTACGCCAGAAATCAGAATATATTCCCACTGATTATCATTACCAGGATAGCATGTTGAATCATTCCACTTTTCACATTCCGCCGTATCGAATCCATTGGCAACTGCAGCATGCCCGTCTGCGCCTAGATAGCCATACAGCACCTTGTCAAGCGGAATAAATTTTTTATTCGTGAAATCAACCTTGTAAAGTTTCAAAGTACTCGGCGTAACATTCATATCCCGCATTTCAGCCTTGGAAATCTTGATTTCAATGCGAGGCAACGTATCGCCAAACACTTTCGGAGGTAGCACTTCCACAATCGGCCCTGTTATTGGCACATTGTTAAACACCTCGAAATGGTAGTCTTCGGCAGCAACCGTACGGACCGTAAAATCGTCACTCGAATCAAGCGTACCTTGCGGGAACGTAACGGAAACTTCGTCAAACAGCGACGTGACCATACCCTGCTCAGTATCCTTTACCTGTTTTCCGATTACCAGATTATAGTGACTGCAACTATAGTCACCACCTTCGTTATCGCCACCCCAAGTCAAAAGGAACTGTGTATTCCCTTGAAGCCTATTCACATTGAACCAGGCAAGCCTGCGCTCACCGTCGCTCTTGACCTCTATGGCAGAATCCACAACCGGATAATACACGGAATCCTTCAAGTATAGAAGATGATATTTCGTTCCCGGCATCAAATTCGCACGTATTTCCACAAGTTCCTTGGGGCGTTTCACATCAATTTCATTTTTGTATTGGATATTGACACTAGATGGAGTTGTTGCATTCCCGACAGCATCAAGATGTGAATGGACAGAATCATCCAAATGAACCAATCTTGAAGATACGACTTCAACATCCTTAATCCACGGATTACGAGTCCATTCTTTTTCCGCAGCCGTGCCATAATACAAATTATTATCGGATTCTCTTCTATAGTTCACTCCGCTTTGATACCGATAAAGATGATTTATCGTGAGTTCCTCGGCACTTGTCCGTTCCGGCAACCGGGAAGTAGAATCCAAAGAACGTCGATACCTGACATCCTGTTTCCAGTCGGATGCGGCAATATAAAGCGTATCGTTGGAAATATTGTACTTCTCATTCGGGATACCTTTGAGCAATGTCGTATAAGTCGGAACAACATCACCGCTTATCGGGACTGGCAAAGCAACATAGGCGCTAAACTTATTCGAGTTTGCATCATAGGAATCCGGGCTAATAAACAGAGATAGTGACCTTACAAGAGAATCGCCATTTGCAACCTTTGCGGCATCAAGATGCAATGAAGAAAGCGAACTTGGATCAAAATCAACGTCAGAATTAGAATACAAAATCAAATTATCAGGACTAGTCTTAAAATTGGAGAGATTTTTGAAATAACTGGTGGTATCACCGTTCAAAGTGAACCGTTTCAACCAATCAACATCGCTGTAGTCATTATAATAATGATGAATCCTGGAACCCAGCAGATAATATGTTTTCCCATTACCCGGGTTATTTACGCCTTTACCACCTGCAGGATAATCTAAACGTACGGATTTGTCCGCATTTTCGGCAAATACAGCGCCAAAAGACTTGTTCATGCTTACGTAAAAATCAATATCGCCAGGCATAAAGTAGTCTGTTTTCAACGAATCACCATTATTGGTTATGTTCTGTGCATAACCTGGAGCAAATATATGCGCAATAAAATGGCGACTATTATAATTTATCGTGTCATCTGGGTCATTGTAGAATTTTAGAGTGAATCGGGATACCTGTTCAAACCCGACACCTTCATCCGCAAAAAGGAATGTATTTCCACCGCCAGAAAGTTCACTAGCTTTAAAATATGGTAAATGCTGCGTTTCAAAAGGAGTCAACAAACCATAACTATGCTTAAGATTCCATTGAGAACCATCAAACAGGTTTTTCGCTCTCGATAAATTCATCGTTAGAGGATTTATTCCGAGCGTATGGAAATATCCATCTTTTTCACCATAGAGACTTATATTCTTAGAGTCAAAACGAACAGTACGGTTCACAAGATTATCATAGCCGAAAGGAGCATTCCAATACTCGGGAGGAATGGTTAGTTTGATGCTAAACTTCAATTTTCTATAGCGAGTGTTATCACAATGATCTGGATTAATTTTTTGTTTATTTGTATAAAAATTGGATGCTGAATTTCCTACAAGTTCTACAGCAAACAATTCCCTATTCGGGTCGTACTGATTTGAAACAGAATCTTGCGTATATATACACTGATGGACTCCATTTTCATTTACCTCTTCATCTGCCGCGCAAGAGCCCCGTTCTTTTCGAGGGAACGGCAAATACCCACCTTGTCCCGGAGCCGGAATAACTACATCATTAACATCAATTTTAGACAAGTCCCATAAAGAGTTTTTCTTCAACAGAGTATATGCGTTCCATGTTCCATCCCATTGTCCATTTTTATAAAAAGAATCCCATTCTCTCCATGATGTAACAAACATATCAAACTTCGTTTTCTTACCAAATTCCGCCAAGTCAGGCCCACCTAAATAGCCATATTTTTTTGCAGCATCAATATCAATATCTATAGATGTTGACAAGGACTGCTCATCAAAATGTATCGGTCTAACATCGGCAAGAGGTTCATTCCTTGTATCTGTGGTATCACACCATCCATCAGTACAAGACTGAATCCACCTATCTACCCATATGACAGCAACCAAATCCAAACTTTGCCTCTGTCTCTTGATTCCGAGGCTAAATCGTTCCGGCGTAAATCCAAGCGGATATTGAGTCCCGCTAAACTTCGTAACCAGGCTTGCCTCGCGGATATTCTTGGGCAAATATTTGCCCTCCAATTCAGCATCTACAAAATAGTCCGCAATGGGTTCATACCTGTTGACAACTCGCCCCAGACTGGAATCTGCAACAGCCTCGGAAACATAGATGCTCACGGAATCGGTATGCGACCTGTCACCCGGAGTCTTGTCAATCATGCTATTTGTAGTAATTACCGACAATAGCGCTATCGCAGAATCACCCTTAGGTTTATTTCCTCCCGTCGTATCAATGGTTCCAGCAGGGAAAGCCTTAATTACGACCTTATAAGTTCCAGCATCTACAGGATTATTATCCGAGTCTCGTTTCCCGTTCCATGTTACAGAATACGCCTTGCCGTTGGAATGCGCGGCAACAAACTTATTCGTCTCCAGTACCGCGATTGGATTATCGGCGGAGTCACGAATTTCGATGCTCACATAAGCATCTTTATAAAGAATGCCATAAGGAATGCTCATGGAGCCCAATTTATACGAAGTCGGGTCCTTCACGATTAAAGGATAAACGGGCAGACTATTGCTTAGCACGACCTTGACATCTTGAGAAGTCAAATCAATTTCCTTAGTCTGCACATCTACGAAAGCATTTTCCCCGCCAATTCCAGTCACTTCAGCATAAACCTTCACCTTTCCGTCAGCAGGGAAGAATCTAGAATCTAGACGTCCGTCCCATGTAAAGGACAAGCCAAATGCTCCCGGATGAACATTCCAGCCAGTCTGCAGCACATTCATCGTATCGACACCAATATTCTGACCGGCAAGCGTAAAGCCGGCCTTTTCACTAGATCCGAAATACACGGGAACGTTATGCCCTGCCAAAGTATCAATATGGCTGCCAACTATGCGGAACGCCCCTTCCGATTTCATCACGACATGACCCGATTCCCCAGAGAGAATCATGACATTGTCGGTTGCCGTAGGCGGTACCAACATCGGATAGTCGCTCAAGTACTCCGATGTCATTTCGGGGAAATTGTTCATTTGAGATTCAACACGGCATCCCTTGTCAAGATTCATAATGACATTGCCATTCATGGCCATGCAAGTTTCGCCAAAGGCAGAAGACAAGAACGAGACATGCAATTCAGACGTGTCCGACAATCCGGACCATCTCAAATGATACAAGCTGTCATCTTGATAGAACCACACCCCTGCAGGAGATTTTGTAGAATCATAAACCAATCCTGCAGTCAAATCATAAGGTGAACCGTAATACGGGTTTGCCCAGGCCCGTTCAACCGACTTGTCAAAAACGCCGACTCCCTTCGAGTCTTCCGCATAGATGCGCAGCATATATGCTCCAGACGGATTCCCCGTCAGACGGAGCGACATGTTTACTGAATCCACCCCGACGACCATGGAGGTTTTCGATACATCGAATGCAACTACCGGTTTCACACTGTCCGCCACGAGTTTACCCAAAGTGACAAGGACCGAGTCCGTACGCCAGGAACAAGTGTCACACGTTTTGACCCCAAGTTCAATATAATACTGTTCGTCATAGATGGAATCCCGATAGAAATAGCCCAGCACTCCTTCGTTACTCTGTGCAATCTTCGATATATTCGCACTATCCTTCGAACGGTTGGCGGCAACGGTCATTATCTTTTCCGTCTTCCATTCCCTTGAATTAGCTTCCCTATACCTTAGACGATATACAGCCGAATTTTCGTCATCGTCAAAATCAGGCGGAGCAATACCCACAATCGGGATAATCGGCATCTTTTGATCAACGTTCTCCGTGGGCGACACAATATTCGGGTGACGTTTGCCTACATGGAATAACGTTGTGCGGACACCGACATTCCCCGCCATATCCACACAGGCTGCTTCAAGATATCGTTTTCCGTCATTTGTTCCTATCAACCCCTTATCAAGATAGAACTTGAATGTTTCCGTATGCAATACGGAGCCAGTAATTTCACGCCACTGATTTTCATTGCCGCCACCAACAATCCTATAGCTACACTTCATACCAGTCCGATTGACAGCAACATCGAGACTTTCGGACACCTTGATAGAGGATTCAAACGGTTTTGTAGACGCCGTATCATAGACAGGAACAGTACTTATAAGACCATCTATTTGCGGGGCAGTTCGGTCAATCAGCAATTTTTTCGGATTAGACTCTATCGGGTCTGAAGTATTCTTTGCCTCGTCTCGTGTGACCGCAAGTACACGATACTCGCCATCTTCCAACAGAAGCCCCGTATTTTCGGTCCAGCTACCATCAACCTGGTCTTTGTCAAGCCACACAGAATCACCAGCACGGTCAACAGCATTGCTGTCAGGAATATGCTTAAACAACCAGTTTATAAAGACGGACGTTTCACTACGGCCGTTCAATGCTTCACGAACGGAATACGATATGTTCAGGAGGCTATCCTTAGACACATACACACACTGATTGTCCTGGCGGGCTAGTTTCGGCAAGGAAGCGTATCTAGACACCTTCTGAGAATCCATCGGGGCTGCAACCAAATCAAATTTGGGCAAAGCTGGCGCAGTTTTATCTACCCTAAATTCTACCGTATCATAACCGACATTCAACTTGTGGTTATTAATGACCGAATTCCAGTCCGTTTCACTAGCGGTCTGCTTGACAACCTTTTCGAACAGCGCGTTCACCGCTCCGTAGGCAGTCAAGTTCGGCAAAGCATAATCTATCGCAGCAGCCCTTACTCGATACAAACCGTCCGTCAAGGAATTCTTGTTCACGCCATCCCAAGTTACGGCAAAGTCTTTTGAAACGACGTCGTAAAGGAACGGCAATTTAGCATCCGACACCTTGTTAAAGATTCCACCATTCTCCCGTTCAAGAGTCCAGCTCATTGCACGGATATCGGCAGCATCCTTATTCTTCGTTGTCAGTGAAGCATCATCATCGACCTTCACGCGGGCGATAAACAAGGAACTGTCCGGATTGACGCAGCTATCAGTTGTCAGCGTAAACTTCGGAGCCGTCGTATCCACGACAAATGGCACCAGATAGATATCGCTGCTATCAGACGAATTGTCCGTAGAATTAAAACTTGTCGCATTGAAAACCCAAAGATAATCACCTTCTGCCGGACTATCAACCTTTTGACTTGACGAGAATCTCAGTCCTTCAGCAGTAGGAGAACTCGTCATCGCATGCCATGACGCAATCGAATCCGAGGAATCGCACTTCGCAGTCACGCAACGGAAAATAGAATCTTTAGCGCTGACGATGCTAAAGCCCTGATAATCCAGGGCACTTGCGTTACCGACAAAACCATCTATTTTATTCACCACGACATTCGGCAGCGGCCAACTAGATTCCAAAAGATCTTCAGTTGCCTTAAACAGATAATAGAACCTCTGCGTATTGGAAAGGCCTATCTTGTTCACTACAGACACGATAACCGTATTCTGGTTATCCTTCTGAATAACAGAAAGGTCATCAGAACCATTAAAATATTTTCTTGCATCGAAATCAAAATGACCATCTTTTTTCACAGGATGCGGAACAGTCATCAGAGGAGTAGTCGGCCAACTTTGACCAGCAATTCTCTTATAGACCTTGCAGGCATCATTTGCTGTCGAATCCTTTTCCACGTCACATTCCCAGACAAGTTCCTGCTGGAAGTTGAAATTCATATAGATTTCACGCAAGCGATGCGGCATCAAGTCATCAACGACAAAGGAATATTTCTCGATATAGTTCGTTACTGTAATCGGCGGAACCTCGTAACGTTCCACGTGACGGATGGGAACCAGCGTATCGTCAGGAGTTCCATTCGGCCTTAAACCAGGAACTCTTTCCCAACGGTCAATCTTGATGCCCATCTTATCCCAATCAGCCTCTGTTCTAAAATTAAGGGAATCTTTTGCAAATTCAGAATATATACTACGTTTAAAGGAGCCATACCAACGAGCGGTATCTACAAAAACAGAATCGCCACCATCATTCACCGCATTATAAAAAGGAATTGTATCAGAGCCGGTGACAACAATCGAATCCCTCGTAAATGTAGAATCCTGTTGACCATACAGACCGATTTCACACAAAGGAACGATATTCTTGTTTTCCTCATAATAACAGTTACGGTTTAATTTCGCGGTTGTATTTTTTGCAAGCGAATCCATCGTTCTCGCATCATTTAATGCCAAATTAACAAAAGGCTTCTCGTAAAGAAAATCTTCCATCACATAAGGACGATAATTAGCTTTGCCATCAACTGTTAACGAATAGAAGTTTGTATCGCTTTTCCACGATTCTTGATGATCCTTGTACAATGGATACATGTGAGAATTTCCCAAATCCATCGCTCCAGCCCCAAAAGCAGTGCCAAGAGACCCATTAAGGCCTATCGCAAGAGCCCACGCAAAACCGGCTTTAACCCCAGAACCAATTCCTGGAATCAATTCTACAATAAGCGCAGGAGCTCCGATAGCCAATAGGATATCGGCCACATATGAAACTGCCGCTTCCGATGCATAGTAAGCAGCATTAAACTCGTAGCGTTTTACATCCACTTCAGGATTTATCAACATTTTGGTGCCGTAAGCTAGCCCTCCATTTGTCTCAACCAAGGCAGACCCTTGCTCATGGACATGAACTCCTGCAGCAAGACCAGCCAAAAAACCAGTAACCGCATTTACATAGTTCGTAGAAAAAGACTTTCTAAAATCACTCCAAGAGTCAAAACTCAGCGGCATTCCATCCATTATTTGGAAATACAAATTTTCAAACGGAACAATCAAAGCGTCAGGAACAAACAAGCTCATTACACCATTAGCGCCTAGCTTCGGATCTGTAAAAGTTAAGCTATTTTTTCCAGCCATCAATCGGAACATGGGCAAAGTTTCCGGTTCATTATACAAGTCCTTTAAAGCAGTTATATTCTCATCCTTGAAAACATCTTTGCAATTTGTATTTTTTTCAAAATGCGGATCAACGTAACAAACTAGCGAATCCGACACATCATAGTCTTCAAGAAAAGCAGCAGAAAGAATCGCCCCATCAAGTAAATTTCCCGCAGCCAAATACATAGAAAGAGCTAGCCCAATACCCGCAATTGTGAGTGAACCAGGATCTTTCCCCGCAATCCAATAAGCTATCGAGAAGGCCGACATTGTCGCAATGGAACTTGTGAGACCTTCCAATCCTGCACGTGGAACATTCGTCAAATCTAGTTGCATATTCAATGCCCCGGTGCCTTCATGAGGAGAATCCAGTGTTATAATTTTATCCACATCCCCGTGATAATAGTTGCTATTCTGAACATATTCACGAGATACAACACCACCCATACTGTGACCAACGAGAATATAGCGAGAAGCTAGTTGACGATAGAGGTCAGGATTTCTACGAATCGTATCAAGTGCTGCTTGACCAACATATAAAGAATCTTTTCCATTTTTTGAAACTTCAAGGGTCGCTTTCACTTCTTGAGCTTCTTCAACCAAAGCTCGACGCTTACTATAAGAGGTTCCAGGCATTGACCACGTCCTCTTTCCAAGCTCTATAGCATTATTTATAGAACTATTAGCCGGTTTAGAAAAAGAACGCCAACTATAGATGTATGAGTTTTTTGGATGGGCTCTTTCCCCATTAAAATAGGGTTCCTCCAAAATATCATGCGAAATCCAACGTAATAAGCGATGTTTGTCATCAGAGTCTTCATGATACCTACCCAAACTCGCCCCATTATCCAAATACGCACTCGCCTTATAAGCTTCCTCTGTAGCCTTAGGATTCGTAACCTCAAGAAAACCCTGGTCATTTCCATAAGCCCCGTGCAACAAGAGCACATTGTAATTTGTAATACTTTCCATCGGCTTTGGAATAGACCAACACGCACTTGCAACAGTAAATAATAATATTATTACCCTTTTCATCATCTTCCTACTTAAATTAGTACTCAACAACAACTTCATCATTTTGATAGAATTTTAATTCATTACCATACCATACTATGTCAGAACAAGTTATTTTATCACTATTTATGTTACAGATATTCCCACTTAATTTAATCATGTCACCCCAAAAACCTCCAATTGCAAAATTTCGAGGAGTAGAAATTGTGTCTTTTTCATTTTTTAAAATACAACTTTTTTTTCCCTCATCATCAAGAACAACACAATATACATCATCCCCCCATGCTCGTACATCATTGCAGTCCTCAATCCAACCTAAATTTTCGTTCAAACTTTTGTATATCAACGTTCTTGAAACCGTATCCAAAATTGCATAATGACACCCCCCTCCCCCAGCTTTAAGCGAATTGTCTCCACGAACAATAAACTTTCCATCCGTCCATTGTTTTACAGAACTTACACCAAATTCCCTTGAGCACCCATCTAATGACTTATCTAATTTTATCTTATGCTGACTTTCACCTATTTTCCACAATCTAATAGAATTCGGCAAATCCCCTCCCCAAACAATCGAATCCGTCATTTGCCCTCGAAAAGCATTCGTCATATTTTCATCATCTAATTGTCCACACCATCGTGGACCATCTTCCTGTACGCGATAATTGTATACACAGAGACGTTCGTGTCCAGAACCAGCAACATCACTGTATGGTTCAAATATTCCCTCATGAGACTTCAACCAAGCCTGAGCATCTCCCACAATCACCAAGGAATCGTTCACGAACCCAACAATTTCGGCACCAATACGTCCATCATACCACTTAAAACGATCTTCCGAACATCCCCACATACTAATGCATACAAGCATAGCCATCGCAACAGCAAAATGCCTAGAAACAAAGTTCTTCATAAAAGCCTCCTTTGTCACCTATCCACAACCAAATACAGCTTGGGAGCATGTGACGCCAATCACACATAAATATACTCTATATTTTGTACAAAATCAAGAGCAGATTTACGAATAAAAAATTACAAATAAATTTAATATTTTTTATTAATATGTAAAAATGCATTACAAGAGGTTTTAGGGGGGGGGGCGAAGCCATCTAAGCGAGGAGGTAGCGAAAGACCCAACTAGGGCGGGTTATACACAAAACGCCCACCCATACTTGAGTGGGCGAGATTATAAGGGCGGGTCGAGACAGAAACGAGGGGAAGGCTTTCCCCTCCATATACAAAAAGGACTGCATCGCTGCAGTCCTTTGAATGTTCTGGATCCTTCGACTTTGTTCGCTTTGGCGCTTCGGCGCTTCGGCAAGCTCAGCGACCTTGCGAACTTCGCTCAGGATGACACACTACTAGATCTCCTCAATGCTCGCGTGGTATTCCTGCAGGCTCTTCACAGCACCATGTCCGTTCCTTGCGGCGGCGATGCCCTTCACGGTGTTGTAGGCACCGGCGAGGGTGGTGATGTAAGGCACCTTGTACTTGATGGCGGCCTTGCGGATGGCGCTTTCGTCCTTGATGGCGTCGCGCTTTGCCCACGGCGTATTGATGATGAGGTTCACCTGCTTGTTCAGGATGATATCGAGAACGTTCGGGCGGCCTTCGGCAATCTTGTTCACCACTTCGCACTTGACACCGGCCTTCTCGTAGAACTTGGCGGTGCCTTCGGTAGCGTAAATCTTGAAGCCGAGCTTTTCGAATTCCTTGCCGATTTCGATGGCCTGTTCAGACAAGTTAACCTTGTCGGACAAGCTAATCAGCACGGCACCTTCGTTCGGGAGGAAGGAACCTGCGGCTTCCTGGCTCTTGTAGTAAGCGAGGGCATAGTCGTCGGAGAGGCCGAGGACTTCGCCGGTGGAGCGCATTTCGGGGCCGAGAACCGGGTCCACCTTCGGGAACTTGTCGAAGGGGAACACTGCTTCCTTGGCGCCGTGGTGGTTGAACTTTTTGTCCTTGAGCTTGAGGTCTTCGAGCTTCGCGCCGAGCATGAGGCGGGTAGCGAGGCGGGCCATCTGGGTGTTGCAAACCTTGGAGACCAGCGGCACCGTGCGGCTTGCGCGCGGGTTCGCTTCGAGCACGAACACCTTGCCGTCTTCGATAGCGTACTGCATGTTCATGAGGCCGCAAACGTGGAGGGCTTCTGCAATCTTCCTGGTGTAATCCTTGATGGTCGCGAGGTTTTCCTTGGTGATGGTCACCGGCGGGATGATGCAGGCGGAGTCACCGGAGTGGACACCGGCAAGTTCCACGTGTTCCATCACGGACGGGATGTAAACGTGTTCACCGTCGGAGAGGGCGTCGGCTTCGCATTCCAAAGCGTTGTGGAGGAAGCGGTCGATGAGGAGCGGGCGATCCGGGGTAACGCCCACGGCCTTCGCCACGTATTCGCGGAGCATGTTTTCGTCGTAGATGACTTCCATGCCGCGGCCGCCAAGCACGAAGCTCGGACGGATCATCACCGGGTAGCCACCGATCTGCTTGACGCAAGCGAGGGCTTCGTCGATGTTCGTGGCCATGCCACTTTCCGGCATCGGGATGCCGAGCTGGTCCATCATCTTGCGGAACAGGTCGCGGTCTTCGGCGATATCGATGGAGTCGATGCTGGTACCGAGAATCTTGACGCCTTCGTCGGAGAGGGCGCGGGCGATGTTCAGCGGAGTCTGGCCACCGAACTGCACGATCACGCCAGCCGGCTTTTCCTTGTGGTAAATCTGGAGAACGTCTTCGAGGCAGACCGGTTCGAAGTACAGCTTGTCGGAAGTATCGTAGTCAGTAGAAACCGTTTCGGGGTTGCAGTTCACCATGATGGTTTCGTAACCCATTTCGCGAAGAGCCATGGCAGCGTGGCAGCAGCAGTAGTCGAATTCGATGCCCTGGCCGATTCTGTTCGGGCCACCGCCGAGAATCATGATCTTCTTCGGGTTCGTGGAAGCGGTAGATTCGTCCTTGGCATTGTAAGTGCTGTAGTAGTAGAACTGGTTTTCGACGCCGCTTACCGGCACTGCGCACCAGCCTTCGACCACGCCGAGTTCCGTACGCTTCTTGCGCACGTCCTTCTCGCGGATGCCGAGAATCTTCGCGATGTACTTGTCGCTGAAGCCATCCTTCTTGGCCTTGATGAGGAGGTCGTCGGCAGGCAGGCGGCCCGGAGTCTTGAGCATTTCTTCTTCGAGTTCCACGAGTTCGCGCATCTGCTGCACGAAGTAGGCCTTTTCGTAGGTGGCGGCGAAGATTTCTTCGTCGGTTGCACCCTTGCGGATGGCTTCGTACATCTGGAAGTGGCGTTCGGAAGAAGCGGTCTTCATCATTTCAAGGAGTTCTTCCTTGCTCTTCTTGTTGAAGTCCTTCGCAAAGCCGAGGCCGGAACGACCATTTTCGAGACCGCGGATAGCCTTCTGGAGGGTTTCCTTGTAGGTCTTGCCGATAGCCATGACTTCGCCCACGGCCTTCATCTGGGTGCCAAGGCAGTCATCGACGCCGCGGAACTTTTCGAAAGCCCAGCGTGCGAACTTGAGCACAACGTAGTCACCGCTCGGGGTGTACTTTTCGAGGCTTCCATCGCGCCAGTACGGAATCTGGTCGAGGGTGAGGCCTGCGGCGAGCTTTGCAGAAATGAGGGCGATCGGGAAGCCGGTAGCCTTGGAAGCAAGGGCGGAGGAGCGGCTGGTACGCGGGTTGATTTCGATAATCACCACGCGGCCGGTCTTCGGATCGTGAGCGAACTGCACGTTGGTACCGCCAATCACGCCGATGGATTCCACAATCTTGAAGGCCTTTTCCTTCAGTTCTTCTTCGAGCTTCTTGTCGATGGTGAGGAACGGGGCTGCGCAGAAGGAGTCGCCAGTATGCACGCCCACCGGGTCGATGTTTTCGATGAAGCAGATGGCAATCATCTGGTTCTTGGAGTCACGCACGACTTCGACTTCCAGTTCTTCCCAACCGAGGATGGATTCTTCGATAAGGCACTGGTGCGTCATCGAGAGTTCAAGACCGTTGGAGCAAATGGTGCGGAGTTCTTCCACGTTGTAGCAGAAACCGCCGCCTGCACCACCCATGGTGTAAGCCGGGCGAACGACGACCGGGTAACCGATTTCGGCCACGATCTTTTCGGCTTCTTCCACAGAGTGGCAAATGCCGGAGCGCGGAGTATCGATGCCGAGCTTCTGCATGGTTTCCTTGAAGACTTCACGGTCTTCGCCGCGTTCGATAGCGTCGAGGTTCACACCGATGACCTTCACGCCGTACTTGTCCAGCACGCCAGCCTTGCTCAAAGCAGAGGCGAGGTTCAAACCAGTCTGGCCGCCCAAGTTCGGGAGGAGGGCCTGCGGGCGTTCCTTTTCGATAATCTGGGTGAGGCGGGCGACGTTCAGCGGTTCGATGTAGGTGGCATCGGCCATGACCGGGTCGGTCATGATGGTAGCCGGGTTGGAGTTCACGAGCACAATCTTGTAACCCTGTTCGCGCAGGGCCTTGCAAGCCTGGGTGCCGGAATAGTCGAATTCGCAAGCCTGACCGATCACGATCGGGCCAGAACCGATGATAAGGACTTTGTCGATGCCTTCAATCTTCATTTTGTTTATCTCCGTTGACTAATTATTTATTAAAACACAAAAAATGCTGAACCAAATGGCTCAGCATCTTTAAAATCAAAAATGGAAATAGAAATAGTAGCGAACGGCGCGACATCGTGCATGTCACAGGCGTACTTTACATTTCTTGTAATCACGTTCATCACTTTCCTATTTCGCAAAGACTTAAACTTGCGCAAATATAGAATAAGTGATAGATCCTTTCAATATCGGGTTACAAAAAACGACTATTTTACAAGTCTTCATCTATAGGATCATCAGGATTTTCCGGCTGTGGATTGTCCTGACAAATCGGAAGGCTCGGATCATCCAAGCATTCATCCGGAGTATTCGTACCAGAATTAGAAGAACATGCCATAAGGCAAAAAGCCGCAGTGGCGAAAATCGAAGCGAGAATTTTGCGTCCCATATAAAACCTCTAAGTTGTTATCCGTCAATATAATAAACTCATCGCAAAAAAATTCCATCAAAATAAAAAGGGCCGCCCTAAAGCGACCCAACCTTTGCAAAAAGCAAATCTAGCTCAGAAATTACTTCTTAGCCGGCTTGTTCTTAGCAGCGGTTTCCTTGAGAGCTGCACCAGCCTTGAAGCCGACAGTCTTGGAAGCCTTGATCTTGATGGTAGCACCAGTCTGCGGGTTGCGGCCAGTACGTGCAGCGCGGGACTTCACAGTGAAAGTACCGAAACCGATGAGCTGAACGTTGCCGTCCTTCTTGATGCCAGCAGCAATGCCGTCGAGAACTGCGTCGATTGCGCGAGCAGCAGCAGCCTTGGATTCAATGCCAGCTTCCTTGTTAGCGAGCACGGCTTCAATGAGATCTTGTTTGTTCATTTTATAACTCCTTGAGTCAGATTTGTGAATTGTTTGGTAATATTATACTTTTTTTTTCTTAGATAAGATGTTTTTTTATTGAAAAAAGTTTTTAAAACCGCATAAAATCAAGCCTTGGGAGCCAGTCTGCCCGCATCTTCTACGTACTGGTCGGCTCTAGTCCTTAATTTCTCTACATAGACAAGGCAAATACACGTGAACGGGATTGCCACCAAAAGTCCCAAAAAGCCGAGCAACTTGCCCCAAATCGAGAGAGACAAAAGG
>Ga0310697_10002462_pt1 | contig 19652 bp, 16 predicted proteins | sample 172DNAGHGlowgp2_FD_203883 | JGI IMG/M metagenome (GOLD analysis project Ga0310697, IMG submission 203883) | Sheep rumen microbial communities from Palmerston North, Manawatu-Wanganui, New Zealand - 1728 DNA GHGlow gp2 (v2) (version 2) | ecosystem: Host-associated > Mammals > Digestive system >... | reverse complement strand
CGACGGCCTGTTTGCCCGCATCATCGGCAAAATCAGTGCACTGACCGTCGCTCAATACATCAATTACTTAAATAATCAACCGATTGGCAGAGTTAAATATGCACTGGTTTAATTCCGCCAACGGGTTGCTTACATCATTTTTTTTATTTTTGTCAAGTACAAATAATATTTTGTTTTTTTCATCGTTATATAAAGTTATGATACTAACCGAACTCTACCAAGAGAGTGCGCTCCTCTCCCAGATGATCGACCATTTGGGCAAGGAGCGCGCACGCCTTCATGTGGACGGCCTCGTGGGGTCGTTGCCTGCCGTCCTCGTCGCGTCCCTGGCCCGCCGACGCCCCACCGTGAGCCAACTCGTCATCGCCCCCTCCAAGGAGGAGGCCTTCTACCTGCAGAACGACATCGAGGCCCTGATGGGAGTGGCTGAGTTGCAGAGTGACAAAGTGACTAAGTCGACTCAGCCACTCAGAAACTCAGAAACTCAGCCACCCAGCCACTCAGCCACTCAGCCACTCCAGGTGATGCTCTTCCCCACCTCCTACCGCAAGGCCTACCACTACGACCCCGAGCAGACGGACAACGCCAACCTCCTGATGCGCACCGAGGTGATGAAAACCCTCGGCGGCTCCGAGCCCGCCATCGTGGTCTCCTACCCCGAGGCCCTGGCCGAGAAGGTGGTGGCCCCACGGACCCTGGGAACCAAAACCTTGCGCGTGGCGCGAGGCAGCAAGATGGACATGTGGGACTTCGTGGAAAAGCTGGAGGACCTGGGCTTCGAGCGCGAGGACTTCGTCGTCGACCCCGGCCACTTCGCCGTGCGCGGCGGCATCGTCGACGTCTACTCCTTCGCCTCCGACCTGCCCTTCCGCATCGAGTTCTTCGACGATGTGGTCGACTCCCTCCGCACCTACGACACCGTGTCGCAGCTCAGCGTCAAACAGCTGGACCGCATCGACATCGTCCCCAACTTGGAATCTTCCGCTGTCCAGCAACCCAGCAACTCGGCAACTCAGCAATCCCCAACCATGGTTTCCATCCTCGAATACTTCGGCAGCGAGGACATCGTCTGGACCCAGAGCCTCATGATGGCCGCCGAAACCATGGAGAAAATCCTGGCGGACACCCGCAAGGCCTACGACGAGCGTCTGGCCGACAAGGCCCACCCCATCGCCGGCACCCTGCCCAAGCCCGAGGAAATCAGCTGCCCCGCCAACGAGTTCCTCCACCGCCTGCTGGAATGCAAGATTGTCGAATACGGCAACAGCCACTACTTTAGCCAGGCCGAACAACTGAAAGCCCAAAGCGAACCCCAGCCCGCCTTCAACAAGCAGTTCGACCTCCTCACCGCCAACCTCACCGGCTATGCCGAACGCGGCTACCAGCTTCTCATCACCGTCAGCAACGAAAGCCAGGAGAAACGACTGCAAAAGATTCTCAACGAAACGGTCGACACACAGCAACCCATCCCCCTGCAACTCCTCAACCTCAACCTCTCCCACGGCTTCATCGACCACGACCAGCATGTCCTCTGCTACACCGACCACGAAATCTTCGACCGCTACCACAAGTACACCGTCAAGAACCTCAGCGCCGCCCACGAGGCACTGACGCTCAAGGAGCTCTTCGAACTGAAGCCCGGCGACTTCGTCACCCATATCGACTACGGCGTGGGCCGTTTCAGCGGGCTGGAGAAAGTGACCGTCGACGGCAAGAGCCAGGAGCTCATACGTCTGATATACAAGAACAACGACGTCCTCTACATCTCCATCCACGGCCTGCACAAGATTTCGCGCTATGTGGGCCGCGAGGGCGAGGCACCGCAGCTCAACCGCCTCGGCAGCAACACCTGGCAGGTGCTCAAGGCCAAGACCAAGCGCCAGGTGAAGGACATCGCCAAGGACCTCATAGCCCTCTACGCCAAACGCAAAGCCTCGCAGGGCTTCGCCTACAGCGCCGACAACTCCCTGCAGGAGCAGATGGAGGCCTCCTTCCAGTACGAGGATACGCCGGACCAGCTGAAAGCCACCCTCGCCGTCAAACACGACATGGAGGACCGCGCCCCCATGGACCGCCTGGTCTGCGGCGACGTGGGCTTCGGCAAGACCGAGGTGGCCATCCGCGCCGCCTTCAAGGCCTGCTGCGACTCCAAGCAGGTGGCCGTCCTCGTGCCCTCCACCATCCTCGCCTTCCAACACTACAACACCTTCTGCCAACGCCTCAAAGGCATGCCCGTGCGCGTCGACTACCTCAACCGCTTCCGCACCACCAAGGAGAAGAACCAGATATACAAGGACGTCGAAGACGGCAAGATAGACATTCTCATCGGCACCCACGCCATCACCAACAAGCAACTGAAGTTCAAGGACCTCGGACTCCTCATCATCGACGAGGAGCAGAAGTTCGGCGTCAGCGTCAAGGAGAAGCTGAAGGAGATGAAAGCCTCCGTCGACTGCCTCACCCTCACCGCTACGCCTATCCCCCGCACCCTCCAGTTCTCGCTCATGGGCGCCCGCGACCTCAGCGTCATCCAGACACCGCCGCCCAACCGCCAACCCATCGAGACCGAGCTCAGCGACTTCAGCGAGGAACTCATCCGCGATGCCATCAGCTTCGAGATGAGCCGCGGCGGTCAGACCTTCTTCATTTCCAACCGTGTGGAGAACCTGCCCGAAATGGCAGGCTTGGTGCAGCGTCTGGTGCCCGACGCCCGCGTGGCCATGGCCCACGGCCGCATGGACGGCAAGGAGGCCGAAGAGACGCTGATGCACTTCCTCGAGGGCGACATCGACGTGCTCGTGGCCACCTCCATCGTCGAAAACGGTCTGGACATCCCCAACGCCAACACCATGATTATCAACAACGCCCACCAGTTCGGCCTCAGCGACCTCCATCAGATGCGCGGCCGCGTGGGCCGTTCCAACCGCAAGGCCTTCTGCTACATGCTCATCCCCTCCTACCTCTCCCTCACCCCCGACGCACAAAAACGCATCAAGGCCATCGAGGAGTTCTCCACCATCGGCAGCGGATTCAACATCGCCATGCGCGACCTCGACATCCGCGGCGCCGGCAACATCCTCGGCGCCGAGCAGTCCGGATTCATCTCCGAGATAGGCTACGACATGTACCACAAGATTCTCAACGAGGCCATCGAGGAACTCAAGGAGAGCGACTTCAAGGATCTCTTCGCCGCCGAAGCCGAGGAAAAGAAGGAATATGTGCACGAATGCACCATCGAGACCGACCTCGAGGTGCTGCTGCCCGACGACTACGTCACCTCCGTCTCCGAGCGCCTGCTGCTATACAAGGAACTCAACGACCTCACCACCGAGGAGGAGCTTGCCGCCTACCGCAGCCGTCTGGAGGACCGCTTCGGCCCCGTGCCGCTGGCCACCGACGAACTCATACGCACCATCACCCTCCGACGCATCGCCAAGGAGTTCGGCATCGAGAAGATCGTCCTCAAGCAGGACCGCATGGTGCTCCACCTCGTCAGCAATCAACAAAGTCCCTTCTACCAGAGCAACAACTTCATGAAGGTCATCACCTACATCCAGAACCACCCCAAAGAGACTCGCCTCAAGGAGACCCCCGACAAACTCACCGTCTCTATTGCCAACATCAAGTCCATCACACAGGCCCTGGCCACCCTCCGCCTGATGACGGCGTAAGGGAGTGGCTGAGTGACTGAGTGGCTGAGTAGCTGAGTAGCTGAGTGGCCAAGTGACTGAGTGGCCAAGTGGCTAAGTCATAAAGAAAAGGTTCGAGTTTTACCACTCGAACCTTTTTATACATTACTCAGCCACTCTGTAACTCAGTCACTCAGCCACTCAGCTACTCAGTCACTCAGCAACTCTGTAACTCTGCCACTCCCCTCCCTACTGCACGTCTTTCTCGTCGAGCGGCTGGGCCAGGAGGTTGAGGAAGTTGCCCTTGCTGTCGAACTCCATACGGGTGAACTTCACCTGGCGGGTACCCTTCACCTTCTGGCTGATGACCACGTAGGTGTAGGGCTTGGGCTTCTTGCCGTCGGCACCGCGGAACTTGGAGTTGTACTCGTAGACAACCATCTTCTCAATCTTGTATTTCTCGCCGTTGAACTTCTCGGCCAAGTACTTGAGGATGCCATTGCTGTAGCGGTCCTTGGGCAGCACCTTGCCGGTCATGATGGCCTTGCCGTCGTTGATGTCGTACACGGCTTCCTTTTCCACCTTCTGCTTGTCGGTGAAGTAGGCCACGGCATACTGGTCGTTGCGGTTAATCCATTCGGGGCCGGCCTTGCAGCGCTTCTTGCCGATGGCCTTCTCGAAGTTGTCCACAGCGGCCTGGCAGGGCGCGAAGGCCTCCACCTGGGGCTCGTCGGCCTTGGGGGCCGGACGGTTGCGCGTGCGGCTGGTCTCGGTCTTGGTGGCCTTGGTGATTTCCTCGTCCGTGGCGTCGGGATTGTTGTGGGTGTAGTAGTCACGCTTGACGGCCGCGGGGTCGGGGGCGTTGCTCTTCTGCAGCTTGCCACGGGTGTCGAATATCAGCTCGAAGTCGGTATCCGAAATACCTTTCTTTGTGATAATCATGCGGTAGTAGTTGTCGCCGCTCATCTCCTCCACATAGTCCAGCGTCTTCACACGGTAACCGGGATAGTTGTCGGTGAAGTAGCTGGTGAGCATCGTGGGGCACTCTTCCATCTTGACGGGGAAGGAGGAGTACTGCCAGTCGCCGCCGGCGGTGAAATAGCTGCGGCCTTCCTGACCGTCGATGATGACTTCGGCAATGTATTGTCCCGGAGCCTGATACCAGGTCTTGACCTTGTAGGAGTCGTAGGTCTTCTCGAGCGACAGCAGCACCGAGCGCGGCACGGCGGTCTCTTTGATTTTGGTCTGCGCACCCACCATCAGCGGGAGCAGCATCGCAAAGGCAAAAACTAACTTCTTCATATCATTAGGTTTTCTTATTCAGTACCCCTTCCGGGGCTTTTATTGCAACGTTAACGCAACTTTCTCGTTTTTATTGCATCCACAATTACTTACTCTGTCACCCAGCCACTCAGCCACCCAGCCACTCTATTTGAACACCACGTCCTTGCGGTCGGGGCTGATGCTGACGGCGGCGATGGGCACCCCCGTGCGCTCCTCGATGGCGGCGAGGTAGGTGCGCAGACGCTCCGGCAGCTGGCCGTAGCTCGTGATGCCCTCCAGGCTCTGCTTCCAGCCCTCGTAGGACTCAAGCACTGGGTCGATACGCGCGGTGTTGTACTCGAAGGGTATCTCCTCGGTGCGCTGGCCGTCAATGTCGTAGGCGGTGCACATCTTGACGGTCTCGAAGTCGTTCATCACGTCGGGTTTGGTGACGTAGAGCTCGGTGACGCCGTTGATCATGCAGGCGTAGCGCAGGGCCGCAATGTCCAGCCATCCGCAACGGCGCGGACGGCCGGTAGTGGCGCCGTACTCGTGGCCCAGCTCGCAGAGGCGGCTACCCACCTCGTCGAAGCACTCCGTCGGGAACGGACCCGCACCCACACGCGTGCAGTAGGCCTTGGTGATGCCCATCACCTTGCCTATGGTGCTGGGAGCCACGCCCAAACCGGTGCAGACGCCGGCGGTGATGGTATTGCTCGAGGTGACAAAGGGATAGGTGCCGAAGTCGATGTCAAGCATCATGGCCTGCGCGCCCTCGGCCAGCACCTTCTTGTCCTCGCGGAGGCACTGGTTGATGAAGTACTCGCTGTTGACGAAGCGGAAACGCTTCAGCGTGGACAGGCTCTCGAGCCACACCTTCTCGTACTCGCCAAGCGTCATGCCGTCGATGCGGAACTGCTCCACGTCGAAGCCCATGGCGTGGGCCATCATCAGGTGCTGACGCTTCAGCTGGCCGTAACGCTCGATGAAATCCGGCGCCATGATGTCGCCCACGCGGATGCCCGTGCGCGCAATCTTGTCGGTGTAGGCGGGGCCGATGCCCTTCAGCGTCGAACCAATCTTGCTGTTGCCCTTGGCCTGCTCGTTGGCGGCGTCCATCATGCGGTGGCTCGGCAGAATGAGGTGGGCTTTCTTGCTGATGAAGAGGTTCTTCACGGCATCGACACCCTTCTCGGCCAACGCCTCGATCTCCTGACGGAAAATACGCGGCTCGATGAGCACGCCGTTGCCGATGAGGTTGATTTTCTCCTGGTGGAAGATGCCGCTGGGAATGATGTGCAGCACATGCTTGGAACCGTTGAATTCGAGGGTGTGGCCGGCATTGGGGCCGCCCTGGAAGCGGGCCACAACGTCGTAGCGCGGCGTCAGCACGTCGACAATCTTGCCTTTGCCTTCGTCGCCCCACTGGAGGCCCAACAGTACGTCTATCTTTGTCATATATACTTTATTTTCAATTCTTAACCAACATTTCACCCACGCCATCCACCCCCAACAAAATTGCAAAGATACGACTTTTTGCCGACATGGCAAAATTTATTTTTCCCCACCCCACCCCATTCCGTAGAGACGCGGCATGCCGCGTCTCCATGACAAAACAATGCAACGTCAATGTCCGTTAATTATCCGTTAATTATATCCGACAAGCAACTAACGGTCAATTCCAAGGCAATTCTCGTTAAATTGGAGCGCCGGCGTCCAGCCGGCAAAGAAACATCAAAAGTAACCTGCCGGCGAGACGCCGGCGCTCTAGATGGAGACACAGCATACCGCTTCTCTACAGGACAAAAAAATGTTAATGCCCGTTAATTATCCGTTAATTATATCCGGCAACCAACTAACGGTCAATTCCACGGCAATTCTCGTTAAATTGGAGCGCCGGCGGGACGCCGGCGCTCCACTCGGCCGCATTATGGAGCGCTGGCGTCCCGCCGGCAACGCCCCGTCAGGGGCGGAAGAACTTAGGCGGGGGCAACGCCCCCGTGGTGCGTGATGGAGAAAACCACCGCCCCACAGGGGCATAAGAATAAAAAAAAGAAAAGGGGGAAACGCATGGTGCGTTTCCCCCTTTGTCATTCTTGTCTTTCCTGTCTTCAGAAGTCGCCGAGGGTCTCGGGGAGCTGGGCGAGGGCCTTGGGCAGGTCGTCGGCGCTGAGGACGGCGCCGTGGTACTTGTTGGTGTCCTGCATGAAGTCGACACCGTAGCCCATCTTGGTCTTGAGGATGACGCACACGGGGCTGCCCTGGCCGGTGAGGGCCTTGGCGCGGGCCATGCCGTCGAGCACCTGCTGCATGTCGTTGCCGTTGTCGATGACGACGACCTTCCAGAGGAAGCTCTCGAACTTGGCCTGGAGGTTGCCGAGGGACATGACCTCCTCGACGGTGGCGTCGATCTGCTGGTTGTTGTAGTCGACGGTGGCGATGAGGTTGTCCACGTGCTTGGCGCCGGCGAACATGGCAGCTTCCCAGATCTGGCCTTCTTCGAGCTCGCCGTCGCCGTGCATGGTGAAGACGAGGTGTTTGTCGCCCGTCATTTTCTTGCCGAGAGCGGCGCCGACGCCGACGCTGAGGCCCTGGCCCAGCGAGCCGCTGGCCATGCGGATGCCCGGCAGGTTGTGCGCCGTGGAGGGGTGGCCCTGCAGGCGGGTGCCGAAGAGGCGGAAGGTGCTGAGCTCGCTGACGGGGAAGTAGCCGCGGCGGGCCATGGTGCTGTAGATGACGGGGGTGATGTGGCCCTGGCTGACGAAGAGCATGTCCTCGCCGTCGCCGCTCATGGTGAAGTTCTTGGGCTCGAAGTCCATGATGTTCCAGTTCATGGCCACGAACCAGTCCGCCGTGCCCATCGAGCCGCCGGGATGGCCGCTCTTGGCGGCGGTGGTCATTCTCAAAATATCGCGGCGCACCTGCGTCGCAATCTGCTGAAGTTCTTGTGTGGTTTTCATTATTGTTGGTGTTTTTATTTTTTTGTTTTTATCATTCTTCCAGTTCGTGCATCAGGTCGGCGAGGATATAGTTGTCGCTTTGCAGCTGCAAACCGCTGTCCTTGTCGACCAGCAGGCTGTAGGTATGCGAGTTGTAAAAGATATCGAGTGCACGCTCGACATCTATGTCCAAGGTGTCAGCCAACATCGCGGCAATGCGGCCTTCCTTGCGCCAAAGCACCTGGTCTCTCATTGCCGCCCTCCTTCCGAAAAACCCGGCCCGAAGTCCAATTCCCGTCGGCCGACACCCGTTAGCGGCGTCGGCACAGCGATGTAAGAGCCATGATAAAGCCTTGTCATTGGACACCCCCTTTCCTCGCTTCCCAGTTCTTCAGTGCCTCTTGCACATTCCATACAACACCCTCGACACTCTCGGCATGCAACGAGTCATAGCAATCGAGCAGCAGCCGTTTCACCAGCCCTTGCCTTTTCAGACGGTTGAAAAGTTCCGAGGCGCTGATTCCCATGCGCTGTGCAGTGGCCCCAATAGCCAATGTAACGAACTGCACCTGCCGAAGTTCCGTTGGTGTGCTCATTGCTTCTGGGTTTGGTTTTGTTTCAGTCTAAATACATATTGACGCGAGTTCTGGTCGACGGCGAAGAGTTCGTTGCCGTGGCGGGTGACGGAGACGGCGAGGGTGTTCTCGTCCCAGTCGTGGATGGTGCCGGTGCCGCGGTCGCCGCGCATGGTGACGTGGCCCCAGACGCGTCCCTGGGCGCCCTCGGTCTCGACGTAGATGGTCTCGGCCTTGCCCGTGGCCTTGGGGGCGGCCTTCCTGGGGGCCGGGGCTTTGGCCACGGTGGCGGGAGCCTTGGCGACGGGGCGGACGGCAGGCTTGACGGTGGGGTCGAGGGCCGGGGCCTCCATGGGAGACAGGGTCAGCTCGACCGTGTCGGCAGCCGGTTGCTGCACGATGTCGGCCTCGGAGCCCTGCTGTTTGCAGCCGGGCAACATGGTGAGGGCCATCAGAGCCATTACCGTCAAGATCGTACTCTTCTTCATATTACATATATTTTTAATGGTTCCAAACTTTCCAGTCGTATTCCGCCTCGGCCGCCTCGTCGACGAGGGGGAAGAGGTTGCGCCCGATGGCGGCCTCCACGCTGTCCACGCAAACGGCATAGTGGCGCGGCGAGAAGCTCTGCGGGTTGTTGTCCACCAGGAAGCCTACGGTCTTGTAGCCCTCGGAGGTGTTGACCGCCAAGGCCTTGAAAAAGGCACCGGGCACGGACACGTTGCCGATTTTCTGCGGGTTGTCACTGTCGAAGATGGGACCGCAGACGACCCATACGCGACCGTAGTGCTTGGCGAGGCGGCGTGTCAGCTCCTCGATTTTGCGCCACGCCTGGGAGTTCATCTCGTGGTCCTGCGGGCAGATGTTGGTGAAGTAGTAGCTCTCCTCCAGGGCCTGGCAGCTCCAGCGCATGTCGGCGCGCGGCGCCATGTGGCCTTTGTCGTAGCCACTGCGGCTGTAGTCCTCGCGGCTGGCCTTGGGCCATGCCACTCCTGGGTCGCGGCTGAAGCTGTACTGGCCGTCGTTCTGCCCGTCGGCCTCCTCGGCCGTCAGCTCCCACGCCACCCAGTCGGAGCAAAGCGTGGTGTGGTTGTACGACGCCGTGTAGCCCAAGCGGACGACGATGTCCTCCGTGGGCTCGTAGGCAGGCAGTTCCAGCCCGGCGGGGGCTTCCGTTGCCACGGCCTGGGCCACGGCGTCCGCCGTGCGGAAGCAGCCCGACAGCATGAGGGCCGCAGTCACTATCATATTGGCTATAAACACCCTACTACCCATACCTATAAATGCTTACAGTTCTACCTCCTCGCGGAAGGTGGGCACGCTGACATGTTTCCACCCGCGCTCGCCAAGGGTATGGGCGAAGTGCAGCTGCGTCTCCTCCTCGCCGTGGACGACGAAGATGCCTTTGAGCTTCTTCTTGTCCTGGCAGGAGATGTAGCGGATCATCTCCTCGTAGTCGCCATGGCCGGAGAGGGAGTCGATGCGGCGCAGTTCGGCGCGCACCTTGTGGCGCTGGCCGAAGATGGAGACCTCCTCGTCGCCGCGCATGATTTTGGCGCCGAGGGTCGAAGGCTCGCAGTAGCCGACGCAGAGGATGGTGGTGGCGGGGTTGTCTATGTGGTTGGCCAGGTGGTGCTTCACACGGCCGGCCTCCATCATGCCGCTGGCGGCGATGATGACGCAGGGCTTGTGGCGTATGTTGAGCTGTTTGCTCTCCATGACACTCTGGATGTAGTGCAGACGGTTGAAACCGAAGGGGTCGGGGTCGTTCTGGCAGTAGTCGGCAATGCTCTGGTTGAAGCACTCGGTGTGCAGCCGCATGATGTTGGTTGCGCTGATGGAGAGCGGGCTGTCGACGAAGACATCAATGTCGGGCAGCAGTTTGGCGTTCTCCAGGCGGTCGAGGGCGTAGATAATCTCCTGCGCACGGCCGATGGCGAAGCTGGGGATGATGAGCTTGCCTTTCTTCTTGGTGCAGGTGTCGAGCACGGCCATCAGCAGCTCCTGCTCGGCATCCTGGATGCTTTCGTGCAGACGGTCGCCGTAGGTGCTCTCCATGATGAGGTAGTCCACTTGGGGGAAGGGTTCGGGGTCCTTGAGGATCTGCTTGTCGTAACGGCCGATGTCGCCGGTGAAGCCAAGACGTATCTTGCGGCGGCCCTCCTTGATTTCCAGGCAGACGCAGGCGGACCCGAGGATGTGGCCGGCGTCGAAGAACTCCACGGTGACTTCGCCTTCGATGTTGAACTTCTTGTGGTACGGCACACTGATGAAGCAACTCATGCAGGCCTGCGCATCCTGCTCGTCGTAGATAGGCTCGACGGGCTCGAGACCCTGGGCTTTGCGCTTCTTGTTGAAGGTATGCGTGTCCTGTTCCTGAATGCGGCCGGCGTCGGCCAGCATGATGGCGCAGAGGTCGCGCGTGGCAGGGGTGCAGAGCACTGTGCCGCGGAAGCCCTGCTTGTAGATGAAGGGGATGAGGCCCGAGTGGTCGATGTGCGCGTGGCTGAGCACCAGGTAGTCAATCTCCTCGGGGTCGAAACCGAGGTCGCGGTTCATGGCGTCGGTCTCCAGACCCTTGCCCTGGTACATGCCGCAGTCGAGCAGAATCTTCAGTCCACTTTTGGTCGTTATGAGGTGTTTGCTACCCGTCACTTCGCGGGTAGCGCCCATAAATTGCAGTTTCATCGTTATTTATAGTTTTTATTTCAAAATGCAAATATACAAACTTTTCTCCAATCGCAACAAAAAAGTTATTCAACGACCACTTTCTTTGCCCCCATTTCGCCCACCCAGACGATATAGACGCCGGCGGCGGGAAGGGGTATCAGCACCTCGCCGGAGGTGTACAAAGCGGTTGCCAAAAGGCGGCCGGAATCATCATAAACACTTATTTCCGTGCGCCTTGCACCGCTGGCCACCACTCCCCTGCCCCTGGCCTGCACATGCCACTGCGGAAGGGCCACGGAGGGGGGTACTGAGCTGTTCAAAAAAAGCCGTCAGCACCATGTCCTCGGTCACGGCGACACGTCGCGGGTTCTCGTGCGAGGCATCGCTCCATCCGGCAAAACTCCCCGCCAAAGGCAAGGCGCACACCTCGACCATCGTGCCCACGGGCACTTCCACCGTGCCGACACCCACGCCCAACGCCTCGTCCGACGTGCGTACACTCAGACTGGCCGTCGGTACGGAGACGGTATCGGACAACCGCGGGAAGAACATGGCCCACAGCATCTTGTCGCCCGTCAGGGTCAGCGGGCGCGGATTTCGCTCGTCGCCGTCGTTCCAGCAGATGAAAATGTAGCCTGCCGACGGCACGGCGGTGATATTGAGCATGGTTCCGACAGAATAAGTGCCGCCGCCGGCAACGGAGCCACGCAGCGGGTCGTTGGCGGCAAGCGAGAGGGTCACCATCGGCCCGTCGGCCACCACGTTGCCGAAGTCGCTCCATGGCGCGGCAGCGGAGTATGCCGCCTGACTGCCCGCGGGAACATGCAATGTGCTGGACGCCAGCGAGAGGTTTTTGAAAGAGTAGGGCGACGTGCGCGGCGGCGTGGGGCGGTTGCACCACACGTCGGACAGGGCCGTGCAGCCCTCGAAGACACGAAGGCCGACAGTGTCTATCGACGCGGGGATGACCACCGTCTGCAGGCCGCTGCAGCCATTGAAAGCGCTGTTTCCCAACCACGTTACACCGCCTCCGATGGTCACACTGTTCAACCCCGTGCACCCGTAGAAGGCCAACTGCCCCACATGGAGCACCTCGTAGACCGTACCGCCGTGGTTTACGTTCGACGGAATCTGCAGGTCGCCAGTGGGCTTTGTGTATCCGTCCCACCCGTTGACGGCCATACCGCCATGGTTGGGGTAGGTCACCTCCACGCCACCGGCCACGATGCTGAAATAGAGTGTCTGCCCGCTGCTTACAACCAGCGAGAAGTCCTGCGCCCAGACCGTCCAAGCCCAGGCGCAAAACAGGAGAAATATTGCCAATCTTTTCATCTATCCGCTATAACGGAGAAAAGTCTTTTTTATTGTAAACTTTTTTCATTCCATCCACAGCAGGCGAAAAAGATTTGGCAGAATGGTAAATTTTTACTATCTTTGCATTTTCTCTCCATGGAGAAAACCTCTTGTAAGGAATTGTAATATAATAACAAATATAGAAAAAGAACAGACGAACTATGGATAAAAAGTCGATTATTGGACTGGTTTTGATTTTCGGAATCTTTGTCGGCTATATGTGGTGGGTGTCGCCCTCGGCCGAGGAGCGCGCCAAGATGGAGGCCGAACGGCAGCACATGCTTGACTCGATGGCCAACGCGCAGCGTGTGGCCGACTCGGTGGCCGCCGTGCAGGCACGCCTCGACTCGCTGGCCGCCGCCGGCGACAGCACTGCCCTCGCCGCCAACGACCCCAAAGCGATGGACATGGGGGTCTTCGGCCTTGCCGACCAGACCGAAGCCCAGACCTACGAGCTTTACACCGACCTCATGACAATCTATTTCACCAACCTCGGTGCCAGCATCAATAGCTTGGTGCTCAACGATTACATGACCTACGACAGCAACAACCTGTGGCTCATCACCCCGTCGGCAGACAACATGAACCTCGTCTTCTCCACCGCCGACAACCGTGTGGTGAACACCAAAGACCTCGTCTTCACCCCCTACCTCGACGGCACGCCGTGGAACGGTCTGAATTCCGCTGCCGCCGTGACGGGCGACGACTCTACGGTGGTCAGCTTCCGCGCCGAACTTGCCGACAGCCTCCACGAGGGCTACCTGGAGTTCCGCTACACCGTGCGCGGCAACAGCTACGAGGTGGACTTCGACATCAACTTCGTGGGCCTCGCCGACATCATCCGCTCCAGCAACTACCTCGACCTGCAGTGGCACAACCGCATGAACCGCCAGGAGAAAGTCTCCGCCGGCAACCGCGGCAAAGGTAACCGCAACAGCGACCGCGAACGCTACTACAGCAGCATCTACTACAAAGCCCCGACCGACGATGTGGACTACCTCACCATGGGCAGCGACAAGTCGGAGCAGGTGAAAACCAACCTCGACTGGATTGCCTTCAAGCAGCAGTACTTCTGCGCCATCATCACCGCCGAAGGCGAACCCTTCGAGAACGCCGACATCAAGGTGGAGACCAACAGCAAAGACACCTCCGCCCGATATCTCACCGACATGTATGCCGTCATCGGCATCCCCTACACCCCCGAAAACAAGGAGGTGAAGATGGGCTTCTACTTCGGCCCCACCAAATACCGCGACCTCAAGGCCATGGACCGCGGCTTCGAGAAGATGCTGCCCCTCGGCTGGACCATCATCTCCAAGAGCATCAGCCGCTGGCTCATCATCCCGGCCTTCAACTTCCTGGAGAACTTCCTCACCAACTACGGCCTCATCATCATCCTCTTCACGCTCATCATCCGCCTCATCCTCCTGCCCCTGGTGTACAAGAGCTACCGCGGCAGCGCCATCATGCGCATTCTCAAGCCCGAGATGGACGCCCTCAACGCCAAGTACCCCAAGCCCGAGCAGGCCATGCAGAAGCAGCAGCAGATGATGGCCCTGCAGAAGAAAGCAGGCTACAGCCCCATGGCAGGCTGCCTGCCCGTGCTCATCCAGATGCCCTTCCTGACGGCCATGTTCATGTTCTTCCCCATCGCCATCGAGCTGCGCCAGAAACCCTTCCTCTGGTGCGACGACCTCTCCACCTACGACTCCATCCTCGACTTCGGATTCAACATCCCGCTCTACGGCGACCACGTCTCCCTCTTCTGCCTCCTGATGTTCGGCATGCAGTTCTTCTACACCTGGTACACCATGCGCAACCAGAACATGAGCGGCGGCATGCCCGGCATGAAATTCATGATGTACTTCATGCCCTTCATGATGCTCTTCATCTTCAACAGCCAGAGCGCCGGACTCAACCTCTACTACCTCATCTCCCTCACCTTCACCATGGCCACCATGATGCTCATCCGCCGCTTCACCAGCGAGAAGAAGGTCCGCGCCCACATGGCCGCCTACGACCAGAAGCACGCCAACGGCAACGGCAAGCCCAAGAAGAAGAGCAGCTTCGCCAAGCGCCTCGAAGAGATGCAGAAGATGGCCGAGCAGATGCAGAAGGAACGTAAATAGCTGTGAGCTGTAAGTTTTAAGCTGTAAGTTTTAAGTAGCTACGCAGGTTATTACGAACATGAAAGAACGAGGACCCATATATCACAAAAGCAAGGAGTTTGCGTTGATGGCAATCAACCTCTGCCGTTGGTTGCAATCACAGGGAAAGTACATCATCTCAAAACAGCTCTTTCGCTCCGCCACCTCTGTTGGAGCCAACTACCGCGAAGGTCTCGGCTCCGAAAGCGAAAACGATTTTATTCACAAAATATCCGTATCAATCAAAGAAACACACGAATCACAATATTGGCTCGAACTGCTTGTTGACGGCGGCTATATCAGCCGTGAGCAGTTCGCCGAAATATACGCTGTCTCCGACGAACTCATCAGAATGATGACCTCATCCGTCATCACACTCAAGAAAAGACAAACCGTCGCGTCAGCCACTTAAAACTTAAAACTTAAAGTTTAAAACTTAAATTTTTTATATCATGGTTGTAACCCTTGTAACAATATTTATTATCGGATACTTCTTCATCGCGATGGAGCATCCGCTTAAAATCAACAAAACAGCATCGGCACTGATGCTGGGCACACTGCTTTGGACGGTATTCGTCTTCTGCAACGCCACCTTCGACCCCTCGATGGACTCCGACACTTGGCACAAGTTCATCAGCGACCACTTGGTGGAGAACCTCGGCGAGACGGCGGAAATCGTATTCTTCCTCCTCGGAGCCATGACCATCGTCACCCTGATTGAGGACTATCAAGGCTTCCGCGTCATTACCGACAAGATTACCACCACCGACAAGAAGAAGCTCCTCTGGGTCATCAGCATCCTCACCTTCTTCCTCTCGGCCCTGTTGGACAACATGACCACCGCCATCGTCATGGTCGCCCTGCTGCGCAAACTCATTGCCGACAAGAAGGAGCGCTGGCTCTACGCCGGCATGGTCATCCTCGCCGCCAACGCCGGCGGCGCCTGGAGCCCCATCGGCGACGTGACCACCATCATGCTCTGGATCGGCGGCCAGGTGACCACCGTCAACATCATCGTCAAAACGCTCATTGCCTCGCTTGTCTGCAAGGTGGTGCCCGTGCTCATCATCGGTTCCACACTGAAAGGCGAAATCCAGCGTCCCGAAGAGTCTAACAGCGGCGTGGAAATCCCCGTCAAGCTGCGCAAAATCGTCCTCTTCATGGGCATCGCCGCCCTCATCTTCGTCCCCGTCTTCAAGACCATCACCCATCTGCCTCCCTACCTGGGCATGCTCTTCGGACTGGCCATCCTGTGGGTAACCACCGAAATCCTCAGCCGCAAGTACGAGAAAGAGGGCCACAAACTGCCCACGGCAGTCTCCACCCTCGAGCACATCGACACCCCCACCATCCTCTTCTTCCTCGGCATCCTGATGGCCGTCTCCTGCCTGAAGGTGAGCGGCATTCTGGGCAGTCTGGCCACAGGCCTCAACGGCGCCTTCGGCACCGAAGCCCCGGGCTTCTTCTTCATCGACCTCATCATCGGTATCCTCTCGGCCGTGGTCGACAACGTGCCGCTGGTGGCTGCCGCCATGGGCATGTACCCGCTGGGCGACGGCGCCATCTTCGATGTCAACCATCCCTTCTGGGAGTTCCTCGCCTACTGCGCCGGTACCGGCGGCAGCCTCCTCATCATCGGTTCCGCCGCCGGCGTGGCCGTGATGGGTATGGAAAAGATCGACTTCATCTGGTACCTCAAGAAAATCTCTCTCCTCGCCCTGGCAGGCTACATTGCCGGAGCCATTGTATTCATCCTGATGGATGTGACCCTTTTTGAACAAGTGGCATGGTTAAGAGACTTGGCATAGCATGGCGGCTGTGGCGCCAGCGTCCCTGGTGGCGCAAGGCACTGAACGTCGCAACCCTCCTTTTCGCCCTGGCAGGCGCCGCCATCATCGGCGCCTGGGGGCTCTATCAGCTCGGTGTGACCAACAACAGCGGCGCGGTGGACAAGAACTACCGTTCACTGTTGGCGGTGTCGGAAATCGAAGGGCTGAAGGATGCCCAGCTGACGCAGGAGCAAATCGATGCCGAATGGGCGCTGCGCTACGCGCGCCTCGCCGCCCTGGCACGCTACTATCCCGTCAACGCACGCCTCATCCTCAACGCCGCGCAGCATAGCGACGACCCCCTGGCGGTGGACCGCATGATCGAGGCCGCCAAGGTCTACATGGGCGAGAACGCCGAACTCGACAAACTGGGCACACTCCTCTGCAACACCCTGCAGAAAGTGCCGCAGCAGCAGCGTGGCAACGTCATCCCCTGGATGGACGGCCCCGAATGGCCGGCCCTGAAGCAGGCCATCCTGCGCGACAGCGCCCTCATCCGCGAGGCCGGACGCCTCTCCGGCGTCGAACCCCGCCTCATCGTCGGATGCCTCGTCGGCGAACAGATACGCCTCTTCAACTCCAAACGCGAGATGTTCAAGAAGTACCTCGGCCCCGTCAAGGTGCTCAGCGTGCAGAGCCAGTTCAGCTACGGCGTCAACGGCATCAAGGACTTCACCGCCAAAGCCGTCGAAGACCACCTGAAAGACCCCACCTCCGAATACTACATGGGGCCCGCCTACGAGCACCTGCTCGACTTCGAGACCGACGACCACGTCACCGAGCGCTACAACCGCCTCGTCGACTACCGCAACCACCTCTACTCCTACCTCTACACCGGATGCATCCTGCACCAGACCATGCTGCAATGGCGCCGCGCAGGCTACGACATCAGCGACCGCCCCGACGTGCTCTTCACCCTCTTCAACGTCGGCTTCTCGCAGTCCGTCCCCAAGGCCAACCCCGTGCCCGGTGGCAGCCACATCACCGTCGGCGACACCAAGTACACCTTCGGAGCCCTGGGCTTCGACTTCTACTACAGCGGCGAGCTGGCCGAAACCTTCCCCTTCCAGCGCGAACGCTTCGCCACCAACCAACGCCCCCTGACGGCGGAAGACGTGAAGCGCATACAGGACAACATGAGCGACTGCAACCGCCCGGAACGGGGACTGGAATACCGCCGCGACTCCGCCACCGCCACTCCGCAGGAAAAACCCGACCCCTTCGGCGTGGACCACGACAAGGTGAAACCCATCGAGCACACGGCACAATAAAATTAAAAATTTATATTAACCTAAAACACAAAAAAATGATGAAAAGAATCCTTATGATGGCCTTCGTGGCCACGAGCATGCTGCTGGCTACCAGCTGCAGCAAAGACGACGAACAGAAAGTCTTCTCCGGCGACAGCCTGAAGGGCACCACCTGGGTGGCCAACATCAGCGAGAGCTGGACAGAAACCGAAGATGGCATGGAGATGTCCACGACCATAAAGGCAAAGATGACCATGGTTTTCAGCACCGAGAACACAGGCATCGCCACGCTCAAGGGCAACATGAGTACTACATTTATGGACGAGAGCTTCTCAGAGCCGATGGACGAAACCGTCGACTTCACCTACACCTTCGACGGCAGCAAGGTGACCATCACGCAGGTGGATGAAGATGGCGAAACCGACTCCTTCGATCTGACGCTCAACAGCGCCAAGACCGCCCTTGTGGGTTCGCCGGACGGGTACGAGGTGAAATTCTACCTCCAGTAAACGTTTTATCTAACGACAACAGAGACAACAACGACAACGGGGAAACGCCAACATGGCGTTTCGCATGTTGCGTTTTTCAAAGTTGTCCCTGTTGTCTCCGTTGTCGTAAAATCATTAATCCTTAAAACACCAAAATCTTAAAAACCCATGAAAAAAATACGCAAAATGCTGATGGCCTTCGTCGCCATCGCCGCCCTAGGCCTCACCACGGCCTGTGAAAAAGACAACAGCGAGCCCGCCAGCGGCAATACCGACGGCAACATCGTCGGCACCTGGAAGGTGGACAAAATGACCCTCAACGGCATGTCCATGAACACCGACAGCCTCAACATCGCCATCCTCGTCAACAGCGACGGCACCGGCGTCGTTTCGCGTCCCGACGCCACCCTCTCCTTCGGCTGGAGCCAGAACGGCACCACCCTGACCATCACCCCCACAGCCTTCGGCAGTTCGTACGACTACACCATCACCCTCCTCACCGACACCGAGGCCAACATCATCGGCACCGTGGTCCCCGGCACCGACATGCAGGGCGATGTCGCCATCCACATGGTGCGTATCGCCAACCCCGGTGACGACCCCGATCCCAACCCCGGTGACGACCCCGACCCCAATCCCGGCGACGACCCCGACCCCAACCCCGGTGACGACCCCGACCCCAACCCCGGTGACACCACTGCCACCACCTTCCCCGCTGGAACCAACTGGACCTACAGCTACACCTCGGAGTCCTTCAACATTGAATACGAGAACATGACCGTTCCCGCCAGCATCCAGCTGACCATGAACCTCGCCTTCGACGCCGAAGGCCTGAACGGCACCCTCGAAATGAACGGCACTCCCATCGTCACTATCCCCTACGTGGGAGCCATGCCCCTCACCGACTTTGCCGTCACCGAGAACGCCAGCTTCACCTACACCTACGACGCTGCCACCGCCACTGGCGTCGCCAACGGCCAACTTCCCGGCACCGCCAGCGAGCAGGTCCCCTTCAGCTACAACCAGACTGCCAACACCATCGAACTGACGCTGCCCACCGACATCTGGAGCTCCTTTGCCAACATGATTCCCGAAGGCGTCGACTTCCCCATCAGCAGCCTCCCCACCAACATCGTGTTCACCCGCGTGAACAACTAACGACGAATCTTCACTCAATATGTTTGTTCAACCGCCGCAGCTTCAACAACTGCGGCGGTTGCTTTTTTTTTCCTGCCACCCCCTTTCCTTCCCCCTTCCATCCCCCTTTCCCCACCCCTGCCCGCCATCCCCCCGCAAGCCACCCGAGAGGGGTCAAAGAGGTACATAATTCGGCATTTCTTATATCGTTCTTATATCGTTCTCTTATCGTTCTCATAACCCGTTGGCGGAATTAAATAACAAGCGAATTGTTGATAAACCCAAAACGGTCATCAGGCTTTATAAGGTGGGTTAAAATAGTCAAATTCCTTGGAAATCGGAGCGGGTTTTCAAAGAACGTGCAAGATAGAG
>Ga0310697_10002460_pt1 | contig 19659 bp, 16 predicted proteins | sample 172DNAGHGlowgp2_FD_203883 | JGI IMG/M metagenome (GOLD analysis project Ga0310697, IMG submission 203883) | Sheep rumen microbial communities from Palmerston North, Manawatu-Wanganui, New Zealand - 1728 DNA GHGlow gp2 (v2) (version 2) | ecosystem: Host-associated > Mammals > Digestive system >... | reverse complement strand
TGCTAACGCAGCCGGCTGTGAATCAATGTGTTGCGGAGAGGACGAGATTCGAACTCGTGGTACGGAATGACCCGTACGTCGGTTTAGCAAACCGGTGGTTTCAGCCACTCACCCACCTCTCCGGGAGCCATTTGGCGAAACTCCGTCACAAGGACGGATTGCAAAGTTACGAAAATTTTCCTCAGTTGCAAGCGTTTTGTTCAAAAACGGGATGCAGAGATCGTTGTTCGTGTATTTTCGTGGTAGAGGAGATGTTCTTGAACACATCTGATGCGTGCGGGAGGGCGGCGTCGAAGGCGCGAATAAATGTACGCCTCTCATGCCTACGAAGCGGTCGGCCCCCCTGCCCGGAGGCTTTCCCCCTACGGCACAATATGCCCGATACCCCGCAGCCGCTCCTTGACAAGCTCCAAAGGAACTTCCCGAGGGTCGCAGCGGCGGGCGGCGGCGAGGGCGGCGACCACGCCCGCGGCCTGGCCCATGCCCATGCAGGAGGCCTGGACACGGAGGGCGGAGTTGGCGCCGTGGTCGCTGGAGACGGCGCGGCCGGCCACCAGCATGTCCGGAACGCCTTGCGGCAGCATGGCGCCCAGCGGAACGGCTCCCTTCTTTTCCGGCTCGTGGAAGACCAGGCGGGCGGGCTCGCCGGCGCGGTGTTCGTCCACCATCCAGTAGGACCAGGAGAGTGCATCCTCCGGTACGGTTCCGGCAAGGTATTCATCCTCAGTAACCGTCTTTTCGCCCACGACGCGGTAGGTCTCGCGCACGCCTACTTCGGAGGCACTATGCGTGACGGAAACGTTTTCCAGCCCCGGCTGCCGACGGATAAAAGCCAGGACACGGTCGCGTGTCTCGATGCCGCGCCGGTTCGTTTCGGCCCGTGCTTCGGGGGTGGAATTGTCTGCGAGGGGCACGTAGCAGCCGGAGCCGCCGCCCTTGCGGATGAACCAGGACATGCCCACATGGACGTCCGTGGGGAGCATCTCGCCCCGCTCCACGGCCTCCCGGTAGGCCTGGTTCACGGCAGCTCAGTCAAACTCCAAACCTTCGGAATCCAGCCAGAAGAAGAACGAACCCGGCTGGCGGGATTCGTCCGGCTCCCGGACACGCCGGGCACCCGCGAGGGCCGCGACTGTCGCGCTCCCGGTCGCATCGACCACCTGTCTTCCCGTGACAGGGCCCGTCTTCCAGCCGGAACGGACCCCCCGGACCTCCGTCACCTCAGTCCCCAGCAGCAACTGTACACCGGCCTTCCGGAGGGTTTCCTCCGCGACGCGGGCATAGACGTCCGGGTCCACATGGACACAGCTTTCCATCCAATGGTCCGCCTCCTGCCTGGAAAAGTCCGGCAGGGTTCCGCCCGCTTCGGCGACGGCGGCGACGACCAAGTCCCAGCCCGGTCCGGCGATGATCTGCTTCCGCCAGGCATAGAACAGGCCCATGTCCACGACCTCCGCCTGCACCGTGGTCCCGCCGATGCGCGTGTCTCGCTCCATGAGGGCTACCCGGGCCCCGGCTTCCGCCGCAGAGAGCGCCGCGCCGATTCCGGCCGGCCCGCCGCCCACGACCACAACGTCATAAACCGGCTCCGTACAGGCCTGGAAGAAGATTGCCCCGGGCAGGATGAGGCCCAGGGCAATCGATAAGTTGATGAGTTTTTTTCTGCCCATAGGCAGTGTTTTACCACTCGTAACCGACGAACTCGATGTCGTTCTTGGCGCGGCTCAGGAGGGACTTGTCCGTGATCTTGCCCATGTTCTCGCGGACACCGGCGGCGTCACCCTGGCGGGCGGCGATGATGGCCTTCAGGTAGGTGACCTTCTGGTCCTTGCAGTGCGCGGCGTTCTTGGCCTTGGTGAGCTGGTCGGTGAGGATGTAGGCGAGGACGGTGTTGTGGCAGCAGCCGTTCACGTTGGCCAGGGTCTTGGCGGCCTCCTCATACTTGCCGGAAAGGATCTGGACGATACCGAGGTTCTTCACGGCGTCCGGGGTGCCGGCCTGGCGGAAGAGCTTCTCGGCGGTGGCGTAGTCCTCGTTGCGGAGGGCGATGATACCCTTGGCGTTCTGGAGGTCGGCGTCGTTGGTGTGGACCTTGGCGAGAGCCTGCTCGGCCTTGTCATTCTTGTTCTGGCCCAGGTACAGGGCGGCGAGGTTGAACTGGGCGCGGTCGCTGCCGAAGCGGCTGACGGCCTTCTTGTAGATCTCTTCCTTCTGGGCGGCATCCTTCACGAGGGTGGCGGTGCGCAGGAGGGCTTCCTCGTCCAGGACGTCGGCGTTGTTGTCCAGGAGTTTCAGGAGCTCTTCAGAGGTGTAGTTCTGGTACTCGACATTGGCGATGAGGCGGGCGCGGCGCAGTTCTGGGAGGACCTCACCCTTGAGGGCGGTGAACACCTGGGACATGTTGCGGATCTCGCTTTCGCGGACGGCCGGGTCGCTGTACATGGACAGGACGCGGAGAATGAGGTCCTTGTCCTGGATGTCGGACTCACGGACGAGCTGCTGGAAGCCTTCCCAGTCCTCACCGAGGGACTTCACCTCGGGGTTCTGGGCATTGTGCTTCTTGGCGAACTCGTTCCAGGCCTTGCGGGCGGAGGCGGAGCGCTTGTCAGCCAGTTCGTTGTTCTTGCGCTCGGGGCCTTCCGGGGAAGCGTAGGCCAGGATCTCGGTGCTCTTGATGGAGGTGCGCTCGTCGGCATTGATCTGGTCGATGGCGGCCAGGAACTCACGGACGCTCTGGCCCTTGAGCTCGGACTTGCGGACATCGGCGCTGTTCACCAGGTACTTGATCTGACCCTCGGCGGTGGAGGTGATGACATCCTGGTAGGCATCGGCCTTGGGGGTGATGAAGCCGGCGCGCTTGACGAGCATGTAGGTGGTGTTGGCGCCGTCGGCGACCTTCTTCACCGGGAGGTTGACGGCCTTGTCACCGTAGCGGGCGACGCCGCGGAGTTCGAGATGGCTCTTTTCCATGCCGGGGACATAGTCGAAGTGAAGACGCTCGGTGACGGTCTGGCCGGCGGAAGAGACCGCCTTGTAGTTGTCCTTTACCTTCTCGCCCTGGTAGATGATGGGGGCCATCTTGGCCTCGCCGCCTTCGTACACGATGACGGGGGTGACTTCAAGGATGGCCTTCGGATGGAAGTAGTCGGCCGGATAGGTGACGGAGACGACCGGGTCGATGGAACTGTCCACGACCTCAAGGACACCGGGTTCGCAGGTGACCTTCACGTTCTCAGCCAGCTTGGCCATCTTTTCGATGGAAGCGCAGGAAGCGGCAGCCACGATCATCGCGGCGGCGGCAAGGAATTTAAGTGTTCTGTTCATCATATATGAGAATTTGATATTGTTTGCTTAGAATGCAAATATACTATTTTTTTAGTAATTTTGCAGGACTATGGACTTACAGGCACTGAAAAACAAATACGATATCATTGGAAACGACCCTGCATTGAACCAGGCGCTGGAGACGGCGGTGAAGTTTGCGCCGACGGACCTGAGCGTGGTCATCCTCGGCGAAAGCGGTGTCGGCAAGGAAAATTTTGCAAGGATCATCCACCAGTATTCCCCCCGCAGGAACAACAGTTTCTTTGTCGTGAACTGCGGCGCCCTTGCCAAGGAGCTCGTGAATTCCGAACTCTTCGGCCACGTGAAGGGATCTTTCACCGGCTCCACGGAAACGCGAAAAGGCTATTTCGAGGATGCCAACGGCGGCACCCTTTTCCTGGACGAGATCGCCGAACTCCCGCTGGAGTCGCAGGCGCTCCTGCTCCGGGTGCTTCAATCCGGGGAATACCGGAAAGTCGGCTCCAATAAAGTGGAGCATACCGATGTCCGCATCGTTGCGGCGACGAACGTGAATCTGTACGAGGCCGTAAAACGGGGCAAGTTCCGGGAAGACCTGTATTTCCGCCTGAGCGCGGCGCAGATCCGCATCCCTGCCCTGCGCGACCGGAAAGACGATATCTACCTGCTGTTCCGCAAGTTCACCTCCGATTTCTCGGAGACCAGCGGCATGTGCAAGATATCCCTCAGGCCGGACGCCATCCGGCTTCTCTCCTCTTACCGCTGGCCCGGCAATGTGCGTCAGCTCATGGGCTTCACGCAGGCCCTGACGGCGCAGGTTTCGAGCAAGGTGACCCCCACGCTCCAGCGCATCGAGCTGAGCGCGCAGGAACTTACTCCTTTCATGCCGATGGAAGAGGGCGAGCCGATCCCCGTGGTCTTCGACGGGGGAGCGGCGGCCCAGGGCACTGGCGCCGGCACCCCGAACATCGACTTGCAGCCCATCGTGAAGGCGATTTTCGACCTGAACCAGCGGATCGACGACCTGGAGGCCCGGGTGAACCGCCGTCAGCTGCCGCCCCCGCCGGAGCCGGCGGCAACCCGTCCCGAAGAGGCGGAGTGGCAGGGCGCGGGATTCGCCGCCCCCACCGGCCGGATCGTGGACATGGACCCGGACGAGCAGCCCCAGCAGGACGACCGCTCGCTTTCCCTGAAGGAAAAGGAGGCGGAGATGATCCGCCAGGCCCTCGAGAAGCACCATGGCAACCGCAAGCTGGCCGCCGAGGAGCTGGGCATGTCCGAGCGCACCCTGTACCGCAAACTTCCTGACGAATACCGCAAGAAATGAGAAAGTTCCTCGCCATAGCCGCCGCGGCGGCCCTCGCCGTGTCCTGCGGGATCTATTCCTTCACGGGCACGAACATCCAGCCCGACGTGAAGACCATCACCATCCCCTTCGTGGAGTACAAGGCCCTCCGGGTGAATCCCTCGCTGTCCAATGAACTCACGGAGGCCCTTCAGGACAAATTCCGCAAGCTCACGAGCCTGGAGCAGGTGGATGTGGACGGGGACCTGGAACTTGTATGCGCCGTAACGGGCTACGACGTGAAGGCGACCGCCGTGACCGCCGGCGAAGTCGCCGCGCAGAACCGCCTCACCATCACGGTCTCCGTGGATTTTTCCAACCGGAAGTACCCGGAGGACGACCTCTCGAACAAGTCCTTCTCGGCCTACGAGGACTACGACTCCACCAACTCCCTCGACGCCGTGGAAAGCTCCCTGTGCACGACCATCATCGAAAAGCTGGTCGAGGATATCTTCAACGCCACCGTCGCCCAATGGTAAGTCCCGGTTATATAGACCTCGGTTCCCTGACGATGGATGAGCTCGCCGGGGTGGTGCACCTGTATCCCTGGTTCGCATCGGCCCGGAAGGAACTCTGTGCCAGGATGTCCCGCTCCGGCGGTGACGACTGGGGGACGGAGCAGTATGCCCAGGAGGCCCTGTACATCGGCGACCGCCGGAAGGTCGCCGACCTTGTCCGTGCCGGCCGCAAGGCCGACTGTGCCGACAAGGACGCCGGCGCCCTGATCCGTTCCTACATCGACCCGGTCCCGGAGGCCGATGCGGAAGGGGAGCGCGAGGTCCATGTCGTAGGCGGGGACTATTTCTCGCAGTCGCAGTACAGGAATGTCCGCCGCTCCGACGACAACATTTTCACCCGTTTCGCCGGGAAACCCCGTACCGACGGTGCCCGGGAGGACAAAGGTGCCACGGACCTCGCAGACCGCTACGCCACCGAAACCCTGGCCCGGATCTTTGCCGAACAAGGCTGCGTGGAGGAAGCGCGCCGCATTTATTCCCGTCTGCTTTTGGATAATCCGGAAAAAAGTGCTTACTTTGCATCCCTTATTGACAAATTGAATTAAAGATATGAACGTAGCTTTCACCATCCTGGTCGTCCTGATCATCCTTGCGGCCATCCTGCTGATCGTGGTCGTCCTCCTGCAGAACGGCAAGGACGGCGGCCTCGCCACCAATTTCACCTCCGCCAACCAGGCCCTCGGTGTGCGCCAGACGGCCACCATCCTGGAAAAGGCCACCTGGTACCTGGTCGCCTTCATCCTCGTGCTTGCCATCGCCAGCACCCTGATCCTCTCCCACGGTTCCCAGTCCAACACGAACGACTCCGTGAGCACAGAGATCCTGAACCAGGCTGCTCCGGCATCCGAGGCTCCCGCCTTCCCGGTGGATATCCCGCAGACCGATCCGACTGCTAACTAGCTGGTTGGTGAGCCTGTCGAGCCACTGACAAATTGTCAGTCTCCCGGCTAAAGGAATAAAGTTTGACGATAGCCGTTTGTCCGTAGCGGGCAGACGGCTGTTGCTGCATAATCCCGCCACCGGATAAAAAGGAGATGAATACTATGGCAAATAACAACGAAAATTCCTTCCTGCAGCGCTTTGCAGTGAACCTGAACGAACGGGCCTCCCAGGGCAAGCTGGACCCGGTCATCGGCCGCGACGACGAGATCCGGCGGGTGCTCCAGATCCTTTCGCGGAGGACCAAGAACAACCCGATCCTGGTGGGTGAGCCCGGCGTGGGCAAGACCGCCATTTCGGAAGGCATTGCCCAGAACATCGTGTCCGGCCATGTCCCGGAGAACCTGAAAACCAAGCAGGTCTATTCCCTGGACATGGGCGCCCTGATCGCGGGTGCGAAATACCAGGGTGAGTTCGAAGAACGGCTCAAGGGAGTCGTGAAAGAAGTCGTGGATTCCGCCGGCGAGATCATCCTGTTCATCGACGAGATCCATACCCTGGTGGGCGCAGGGCGTACCTCCGGCGCGATGGATGCGTCCAACATCCTGAAGCCGGCCCTGGCGCGGGGCGAACTCCGTACCATCGGCTCCACCACCCTGGACGAGTACCAGAAGTATTTCGAGACCGACAAGGCGCTGGAACGCCGGTTCCAGATGGTGATGGTCGATGAGCCCTCGCCTGCGGAATCCATCGCGATCCTCCGGGGTCTGAAGGAGCGCTATGAGAACCACCACAAGGTCCGGATCGAGGACGATGCCCTGATTGCGGCCGTGAACCTGTCGCACCGGTACATTACGTCCCGGTTCCTTCCGGACAAGGCCATCGATCTTGTCGATGAAGCCGCGTCCAAGCTGCGCCTGGAGATGAACTCCGTGCCGGAGCCCATCGACGAGTTGAACAGCGCCATCCGGCAGAAGGAGATCGAGAAGGAGGCCATCAAGCGCGAGGGCGTGTCCCTGAAGATGGAGAAGCTGGAGGCGGAACTCGCGGAGCTGAACGCGAAACGGGACGACCTCATGAAGCGCTGGAACGAGGAGAAGGACATCCTCGCCGGTCTGCAGACGGCCCGCCAGGAGATGGAGGATTACAAGATCCAGGCGGCCTCGGCCGAACGCGCGGGCGACTACGGCAAGGTCGCGGAGCTGCGCTACGGCAAGATGGTCGCGACGCAGAAGACCATCGACGAGCTGTCGGCCAAGGCGGCAGCCATCAAGGATCCCATTGTCACCGAGGCGGTTACGCCGGAGGATATCGCGGAAGTCGTCGCGAAATGGACCGGTATTCCCGTGAAGCGGATGCTGGAGAGCGAGAAGGAGAAGCTCCTCAGGATGGAAAGCGAACTGCACAAGCGGGTCGTGGGGCAGGACCGGGCCATCCAGGCGGTGTCCGACGCCGTCCGCCGCAACCGCGCGGGTCTTTCCAACGAGAAGCGCCCCATCGGTTCCTTCCTGTTCATGGGCACGACCGGCGTGGGCAAGACCGAGCTGGCGAAGGCCCTGGCGGAGTTCCTGTTCAACGACGAGAACATGATTACCCGGATCGACATGTCCGAGTACCAGGAGCGGCACACCGTCTCCCGGCTGGTGGGTGCGCCTCCGGGATACGTGGGCTACGACGAGGGCGGCCAGCTGACCGAGGCCGTGCGTCGGAAACCGTATTCGGTGGTCCTTCTGGACGAGATCGAAAAGGCCCATCCGGACGTGTTCAACGTGCTCCTGCAGGTCCTGGACGACGGCCGGCTCACGGACAACAAGGGCCGCACCGTGGACTTCAAGAACACCATCCTCATCATGACCTCCAACGCCGGCTCGGACATCATCCAGAGCTACATGGAACGGCTTCCGGAAGTGGATGGCGTGAATGTCCAGGCTATCGCACAGCGCCGCTCCCTGCTGGAAGAGTGCAGTGCCAAGGTGCTTGACGTGTTGAAGATGTCCGTCCGTCCCGAGTTCCTGAACCGGATCGACGAGATCATCATGTTCGACCCGCTCTCCAAGGCCGATATCCGCGACATCCTGCACATCCAGATGGACGACCTGCGGCGTAAGCTGTCCGAGAACGGCATCACGGTGGATTTCACCCCTGCCTTCGAGGATTACATGGTGGAGCACGGCTACGAGCCCTCCTATGGCGCCCGTCCGATCAAGCGGCTGATGCAGCGGGAACTCGTGAATCTTCTGGCCAAGTCCATCCTGGACGGCACCGTCCACCGCGATTCGACCATTACCGTCGATGCTGTCGGCGGCCAGATCCTCCTGCGGAACTGATCCCGGTCAATCGGACGCCCCCTGTCATCCCGAGTGCCCTCTGTCATTCCGAGTGCCCTCTGTCATTCCGAGCGAAGCGAAGGAATCTCCTTCGTTTCGCGTTTTTTTCGTACCTTTGCCTTCACTGAAACCAAAACTTGAAAGAAAATGGGTATGTTAGACGGAAAGGTGGCCCTTGTCACCGGTGCCGCAAGAGGCATCGGCAAGGCCATCGCACTCAAATTCGCATCGGAAGGCGCGGATGTCGCCTTCACGGATCTCGTGATCAATGAAGCGGCGGAGGAAACCATCTCCGAGATCGCCGCGTACGGCCATAAGGTGAAGGGCTACGCCTCCAACGCCGCCAACTTCGACGAAACGCACGCCGTCGTGGAAGAAATCCTCAAGGACTTCGGCAAGATCGACATCCTCGTGAACAACGCCGGCATCACCAAGGACGGCCTTGTGATGCGCATGAGCGAGCAGCAGTGGGACGCGGTCATCGCCGTGAACCTCAAGAGCGCTTTCAACTTCATCCACGCCGTCGTGCCGGGCATGGCCCGCCAGAAGGGCGGTTCCATCATCAACATGGCTTCCATCGCCGGCCAGATGGGCAATCCCGGCCAGGTCAATTACGCCTCCTCCAAGGCCGGCCTCATCGCCATGGCCAAGTCCGTCGCCAAGGAAATGGGTTCCCGCGGCATCCGGGCCAATGCCATCGCCCCGGGTTTCATCGTCTCCGAGATGACGAACGCCCTCCCCGAGGCCGTCCGCGACGAGTATATCAAGCAGATTCCGCTGCGCCGTGGCGGCACTGTCGAGGAAATCGCCAACACGGCCCTCTACCTCGCCTGCGACCTTTCCTCCTATGTGACCGGTCAGGTGATCGCTGTCAACGGCGGACTGTACTGCTAAGCAAAGTGCTGCCGGTGGCGGGAAATTCGGGCCACCGGCAGCAAAAACATACCGAAAATGCGCCCGGTGGCAGGAAAAAGATGCCACCGGGCGCACTCGTTTACATCAGATAGGAGAGATGGGCCTACAGCGACTTCACCTTCAAGTTCCGCCAGCGGACCTTGATGCCGCCGCCGTCATGGATCTGGAGGGCGATGCGGCCGTTCCCGGCGCCGATCTTCGCATCGGTAAGATCCACCATGGGCTCGCCGTTGAGCCAGGTCTGGACGCGGTCGCCCTGGCAGAGGATGCGCATCGTGTTCCACTCGCCTTCCTTGAGGATATCTTCCTTCTCGTCGGGGATCTGGATGAGCCAGCCCCGGCCGTAGGATTCGTAGATGCCGCCGGTATCATGGCCCGTCTGCGCCACTTCCACCTGCCAGCCGCTTACCGTGGTACCATCGACCGTGGAGCGGATGAAGACGCCGGAGTTGCCGTTGGCCTCCTGCTTGAACTCGAGGGAGAGGTCGAAGTCGTTGTAGTACTTCTCCGTGGCGAAGTAGCCGTAGCCCTTGTCGGGGCCGCTTTCGCACACCAGGTTGCCTTCTTCATCGACATACCAGAGCTCGGTGCCGTAGTTCACCCAGCCGGTGAGGTCCTTGCCGTTGAAGAGGACCTCTTCCGTTTCCTTGGCGGGTAACTCCTTGATTTTCACGTTGCGGAACCAGGCGGGGTAGCCGTGGTCCTGGAGGCAGATGACCCCGCGGCGGGCGAGACCATACTCCGGGGCGTTCTCCCATTTGCCGCTGTTCTTGCGGGCGTACCAGTCGGGAGTCCAGGCGTCGAACTCCACGGTGACCTGGCCGTTGAGGAGGTAGGTGACGTGCCCGTTGTCGAAGATGATCTCGGACTGGTTCCACTCCCCGGCAGGCTTCAGGATGCGCTTTTCGAAATCGGGGACGTACATGGCGTAGTCCACGGCGCAACGCTGCCAGGGCTCGAGGACGTAACCGTCGTTCATCTCGGTAAAGTTCTCATCGTCAATGAGCTGATACTCCGGGCCGGTGACATAGGGGACGGTGTACTGCGGGCCTTCCACGACATGGTAGAGCATGCCGGAGTTGCCGCCCTTGGAGATCTTCCATTCCCACTTGAGGTCGAAGTTTTCATAGATCTTGTCCGTGACGATGTAGCCGTGGGCGTCGTCACCCTTGCCGGTGGCCTTGATGGTGCCGTCCTCGACAATCCAGGATTCGCCCACAAGGGCGGTTTCGTTGAAACTGCGCCATCCGCTGAGGGTAGTGCCGTCAAAGAGGAGTTCCCAGCCGTCGGCTTTTTCCGCCGATGTCAGTGTGTTTGGTTTGGGAGCGCAGCAGGCTGCCATCAGCACTGCTGCCAGAAGAAAAGCAATCCGTTTCATAGTGTGTTTGTGTATTCCTCAAAGATAGGAACTTTCCGGCAGAATATGTCCGAATCTTTTGCTAAATTTGCACTCCTTAATGATCAGACACCATGTCCAGCCACATCCGAGACATCAACCTGTGGGAAAGCGGAGCGCTCAAGATCCGCTGGGTCCGGGACCACATGCCGCTTCTTGACGACATCGAGAAGGAATTCATCACCACGCAGCCGTTCAAGGGACTCAAGATTGCCCTGAGCGTGCACATGGAGGCCAAGACGGCGCGCTTGTGCCTGTGCCTCGCCGCCGGCGGGGCGGAAATGTATGCCACCGGCTGCAACCCTTTGTCCACGCAGGACGATGTGGCTGCAGCACTGGTTCACGAGGGACTCAACGTCTTTGCCGTCCATGGCGCTACCATGGAGGAGTACGAGGACGACCTGCGGCGTGTGCTGGAGGTGGGCCCGAACATCATCATCGACGACGGGGGAGACCTGGTGACGCTCATTCACAGGGAGTTCCCGGAGCTGCTGCCGAATGTGATCGGCGGCTGCGAGGAGACGACGACGGGTATCCTGCGCCTGAAGGCGATGGACCGTGCGGGGAAATTGACCTTCCCCATGATGCTCGTGAATGACGCCGACTGCAAGCACCTCTTCGACAACCGCTACGGCACGGGGCAGAGCGTATGGAACGGCATCAACCGCACGACGAACCTTATCGTCGCGGGGAAGGATGTCGTCGTGGCGGGCTACGGCCTCTGCGGCAAGGGAATCGCCATGCGGGCCAAGGGCCTCGGCGCCCGGGTCATCGTCACGGAAGTGGATCCGGTCAAGGCCCTCGAGGCCGCGATGGACGGCTTCCGGGTCATGCCCATGGCCGACGCCGCCCCCCTCGGCGACCTCTTCGTCACCGCCACGGGCTGCAAGGACGTGATCACGCCCTCGGAGCTCCTGCGGATGAAGGACGGAGCCATCTGCTGCAACGCCGGCCACTTTGACGTGGAAGTGGATATCGCCTGGCTCCGGGCCCATGCCGTGGAGCACCGTCCGGCCCGGCAGAACATCGAGGCCTACACCCTTGAAAACGGCCGCACGGTGTATATCCTGGGCGAAGGCCGGCTTGTGAACCTCGCCGCGGGCGACGGCCATCCGGCGGAGATCATGGACATGTCCTTCGCGATCCAGGCCCTCAGCGCCCGGTATCTGGTGGAACACCGCAGCGAGCTCGTGGGCAAGCTCCACAACGTCCCTGCGGAGATTGACCGGGATGTCGCTTCCCGGAAACTGGCTTCCTGGGGCGTCCGCATCGACACCCTTACCCCGGAACAGCATCTTTATATTTACGGCGAATAATGGCACTCATTCCGATTTATTGGTGGAACAAGGAAGTCCATAACTTCCGCATCTCCCAGGACAAGTTCTCCAAGCAGCCCTGGGCCAACGGCGTCGTCCTCCTCGCCTGCGTGGTCGTGGCGATGCTCCTGGCGAACCTGCCCTTCACGAAGCACCTCTATCACGATTTCCTGGAGACCTCCATCACGATGAACATCAAGAGCCCGGGCGGAGCCATCGACTGGGTATTCCCGCACGGAATGACCGTGGAGAAGTTCATCAACGATATCCTGATGGTGGTATTCTTCTTCACTGTGGGCCTGGAAATCAAGCGGGAAGTGGTGTGTGGCGAGCTGTCGTCCTTCAAGAAGGCCATCCTTCCGATCATCGCGGCTTTCGGCGGCGTGGCGGTCCCGGCCCTCATCTTTACCCTTGTCAATCACGGGACGATGGCTTCGAGCGGCTGGGGCATCCCCACGGCGACGGATATCGCCTTCGCGGTGGGGATCCTGTCTATCCTGGGCGACCGCGTGCCCGTGTCCTTGAAAGTGTTCCTGACAGCCCTTGCCATTGCCGACGACCTCATCGCCATCCTCGTCGTGGCCATCTTCTATGGAGGAAAGATCAACCTGTTGCTGCTGGGAATGGCTTTCCTGGTGATCGGCTTTGTCTTCCTGATGAAGCACCTGGGTGAAAAGCGGACGGCCTTTTACGCCATCCCGGCCATTATCGTGTGGTTCCTGTTCTACTACAGCGGCATCCACGCCACGATGACGGGTGTCGTCATCGCGTTCCTGATTCCGATGGAGGCCCGCTACAACCAGGCCAAGTTCCACCGGCGCGCCCGGATCCTGTACAATGGACTCCTCGAAGCGGAGGCCATCGCCACGAAAGAAGACTTCCCGAACGGCCCGCAGCGTCACTATCTGCGCCATCTTTCCGGCCTCACCAAGCGCACCGTCCCGCCGTCCTACCGGCTGGAGCACAAGCTCAATCCCTGGGTCAACTTCCTGATCATGCCCGTATTCGCCCTCGCCAACGCCGGTGTGGAAATCACCGATCCGTCATACTTCAACGTGTTTGCGTATGATGCGAACCTCGGCGGGGTAGGCATGGGCATCTTCCTGGGTCTGCTGCTCGGCAAACCCGTCGGCATCACCCTCGCCTCCTGGATCGCCATCAAGAGCAAGGTAGGCGAAATGCCCGCCAAGTCCACCTGGCCCATGCTCTTCGCCGTCGCCTGCCTGGGCGGTATCGGCTTCACGATGTCCATCTTTGTCGATACGCTTTCGTTCGCAGGTCCCGACATCCCAGCCGAAATCACCCAGCACCTTCGTGACGCCGGCAAGATCGCCGTCCTCATGGGCTCCCTCTGCGCCGGCATCCTGGGCTCCGTCCTGATCACCTTCGTCCACAAGATCCAGGCCCGCAAAGCTGCCTGAGGCTCGTTGTTTCGGGTCCCGGCCCGGCTTCCCCGCGACCGAAAACATTAAAAAGCATACTGAAACAACACAAGTTATCCACAACTTGTGTTGTTTTTCGTCTATGTGCGCTAACTTGCCACATGGGTTACCTGTCATTCTGAGGAGACCGAAGGTTGTTGTGTTACTGTCATTCTGAGGAGACCGGAGATTGTTGTGTTACTGTCATTCTGAGGAGACCGGAGATTGTTGTGTTACTGTCATTCTGAGGAGACCGGAGGTCGACGAAAGAATCTAAATAATGGATTGCCATGCCCTATTATCTTCGCGCCATCCTGGACCTGTTCCTTCCCCGCGAATGCCTCGCGTGCGGGTGCCGCCTCGGCCTTCGCGAGCGGCACCTGTGCCTTGCCTGTGCCGCCGACGTACCGTACACCTACCATTGGCTATCGGCCCACAACCCCCTGGCCGACCGCTTCAACGCTGTCCTCGAACGTCACCGGCCCGCCGACGAGCGCATGGACTATGCCTATGCCGCCGCCCTCATGCACTACAAAGGCCCCTGTCGCGCTATTCCCCGCGCCCTGAAGTATCACGGCGACCTCGCTGCCGGGCGCTTCTACGGCGGCTTGTTGGGCCGCCGCCTGGCCTCCGCCCCGCACTTCGCCGACGTGGACCTGATCATCCCCGTCCCCCTCCACTGGACCCGCCGCCGCTCCCGCGGCTACAACCAGGCCGAAATCCTCGCCCAGGCAATCTGCGACGCTTTTTGTCATTCTGAAGGGCTCGAAGGTGTTAGTTACTCTTATTCTGAAAGGACCAGAGGTGTTAGTTCCTATCATTCTGAAGGGACTAGAGGTGTTTGTTCCTGTCATTCTGAGGGAACCGAAGGTGTTTGTTATTGTCATTCTGAGGAGACCGAAGGTCGACGAAAGAATCTTCCTTCCTCTGTTCAATGTCGCACCGACATCCTTTTCAGGGCCCGCCGCACCCGCACCCAAACCAAGCTCACCATCGAACAAAAAGCCCGCAACGTCGCCTCCGCCTTTCAAGTCTCCTTCGCCCCTTCCCGCCGGGACGCCACTTCCCATCCTCAGCATGACCAGACACCCCATCCCCTGCTTGATGCCCTCCTTCGTCCCTGGCTTGATGCCCTCCGTCATTCCCGGCTTGATGTTTTCCGTCATTCCCGGCTTGACCGGGAATCTCCCCAGGAGACCCTGGCCCGCGCCCGTCACATCCTCATCGTGGACGACACGTTCACGACCGGCGCCACCCTGTATGCCTGCTACGCCGCCCTCCGTCCCTACACCTCCGCCCGCATCTCCATCGCCACCCTCGCCGCCGTCGAGGGCACGCCCTCCTCCGGCCCATGAGTACGCCTCGGGGCACGAAACGGAGCCTAAACGTGCCCTGCGCCGTGCTGCAGCACGTGAGCGGCTACGATTCACAAGGGAAACGTTCCCGGGCGCGTGCTGGTGCGATGGTTTCGTGCCGGAACCCTTGGCGTTTACAAGCCCTGGTTGTGAACTGGAACTGCTGCTGCGTGAACAAGCGGCGCCATCGACATGCAAGATTGTGAGGAAGAGTGGGTTTATAAACAAAAAAATACGATGAGACGTTGGATTCTTGTCTTGGCGGGGATGGTGACCCTCGCTGCCTGCACGAAGCAGGGACTGGTCGATGCGGAGGCATTGACAGGGACGTGGCATGAAGTTTACGACCCTACCGTGTTTGCTTTCGATGCGGCTTCCGAGTATACGTTCAAGGCCGATGGCACTGCGCATTGGCGCATCCAAAACTATGGAGTGAATGCGTCGCAGGAGACTGACTTTTTGTGGAGGCTTGAGCGTAACGAATTGACTCTCACCTTCTCGAATGGCCATGAGGATCACTATACCGTCACGCTTTCCGGACGGGATGAGATGAGCTGGCAGCGCGTGGGCACAACCTATACCAAGGGTACTTGGGGGAGTGACTGGATTCATTTACTTCGCGCGAAATAGCTTCGGTGCCGTTTCCCTTAATTACCGTACAGTCAGGCGTTAGTTGAAACCGCTTTATGTAAATGTACATAAGGCGGTTTTATTAAGTGCGTGATTTTCAGAGAATTGAGAGGAACGGCGCTTATTGCGAAGTCCGGAATGCGGTGTCACAGGTGAGTTCATTATTGAGTTCGTCCGGTGTCCGCTCCGTCAGTTCATCCAGTGTCCGCTCCGTTCGTTGGCCGCATTTGCGGCAAAAGTGCCCTGTACGTTGTTTCAGGTGCCGACGCGTCCGTGAAATCCGGGTTTACGGGAGAAAACATTGCCGCGTCGGCACGTACATAAGCCTGGAAGCCGGATTTTCCGCAAATGCGGCCGAGGGTGTTGTAAAAGCGGTGTCAATTGCAACCCGGTTGCACGGGGGAGGGAGTATCTTTGCATCGTGAAAATACGATAAGCCATGATACACGAAGACTATCATCAAGGGGGAGATTCCTTCGCTCCGCTCGGAATGACAAGGGAAGCCAACGGAATGACGAGGGAAGCCAACGGAATGACAAGGGGAGCAAATGGAATGACAGGGGGAACAAACGAAATGACGACAGAAGCAGGCGAAAACGCAGATCACGATATGTGCCACTGTCATTCTGAGGAGGTCGGAGGCCGACGAAAGAATCTGTCTGATCATCACGAGCACGCCCACTGCGACAGCCACGACGACCATGACCACGCCCACGAGCATGCCCATTGCAACTGCCACCACGACCATGACCACGCCCATGAGCATGTCCACTGCGACTGCCACGACGATCATGACCACGCCCACGAAGGCCATCACCATCATCATCACCACGAGGAGGAAGGCGAGACGAAGGAGACGCTGATCAAGATCGCTGCGGCGACCGTGCTGCTCATCGCGGCCGTCATCATCGAGAAGAGAACCGATTGGCCCACATGGGCTTACCTGCTCATTTACCTCATTCCTTACCTCATCGTGGGATGGGAGACCATCAAGGAAGCCGTCGAGGCGCTGGCCCGTGGCGAGGCGCTGGACGAGAACTTCCTCATGACCGTCGCCACCCTGGGGGCGCTCGTCATCGGTTTCCTGCCGGGGGCGCAGACGCAGTTCCCGGAGGCGGTGTTCGTGATGCTGTTCTTCCAGGTGGGCGAACTGTTCGAGGGGATCGCCGAAGGCCGGAGCCGGAAGTCGATTTCCCACCTCATGGACATCCGCCCGGATACGGCCCATGTGGAACGCCAAGGCAAGCTCGAAACCGTGGCCCCCGAGACCGTCAAGAAGGGCGAAGTCATTGTTATTCAACCCGGTGAGAAGGTGCCGATGGACGGTATCGTCCTGGACGGGGACTCCTCTCTGGACACCGTGGCGCTCACGGGTGAATCCGTTCCGAGAGCCGTGCATCCGGAAGATGAAATCCTTTCCGGCTGTGTCAATCTCACCGGCGTCCTCCGCGTCCGCACGACCAAGGCCTTCGGCGAATCCACCGCCGCCAAGATCCTGGACCTCGTGGAGAACGCTGCGGAGCACAAGTCCAAGAGCGAGAGCTTCATCACGAAGTTCGCGAAGGTCTATACGCCCATCGTCGTGGGCCTGGCCGTCGCGCTTGCCTTGATCCCGTCCCTCATCACGGGCGAATGGGCAACCTGGATCTACCGGGCGCTGATGTTCCTGGTGGTGTCCTGTCCCTGCGCCCTCGTGATTTCCATCCCGCTCACGTTCTTCGGCGGCATCGGCGGGGCCTCCCGCAAGGGCATCCTCGTCAAGGGGTCCAACTTCATGGACACCCTCAGCCGCGTGCAGACGGTCGTCTTCGACAAGACCGGCACCCTGACGGAAGGTGTCTTCGAGGTGACGGCCGTACATCCGGAAGTCATTGACGAGAAAGAACTTCTGCACTTGGCTGCCCATGTCGAGCGCCACTCCACGCACCCTATTGCCGCCGCTCTCCGCAACGCCTATCCCGATGAGCAGGACGACTGCTCCGTGGAAAACATCCAGGAGACCGCCGGCCACGGCGTCATCGCCACGGTCAATGGCCGCCGCATCGCCGTGGGCAACGAAAAACTGATGGAAAAGGAAGGTGCGGCATCCCATCCCTGCGAACTCAAAGGCACGGTCATCCACGTTTCCATCGACGGAACCTATGCCGGCCACATCGTCATCTCCGACCGGATCAAGGCCGATGCGGCCGATGCCATCGAGGCCCTCCACGCCGCCGGCGTCCGCCGGACAGTCATGCTGACGGGCGACCAGGCCGACATCGCCGCCTCCGTCGCTGCCGCCACGAAGGTCGATGCCTTCCACGCCGGTCTCCTCCCGGCCGACAAAGTCGCTGAGGTTGAGAAACTTCTGGTCGATGGCACCCTCGCTTTCGTCGGCGACGGCATCAACGACGCGCCGGTCCTCGCCCGGGCGGACCTGGGCATCGCCATGGGCGCCCTGGGCTCCGACGCGGCCATCGAGGCGGCCGACGTGGTCCTCATGGACGACAAGCCCTCGAAGGTGGCCGAGGCCATCCGCATCGCCCGCCGCACGCTCCGCATCGCCCGCGAGAACATCGCCTTCGCCATCGGCATCAAAGTCCTGGTGCTCCTCCTCGCGGCCTTCGGCCTCGCCACCCTCTGGATGGCCGTCTTTGCCGACGTGGGCGTCACCGTCCTTGCCGTCCTGAACGCCATGCGCGCGCTCAAGGCATAAACCCGCCCTTTGGAATTGTCGCAGGGAATCGCTAACTTGCAGGGACTAAAACGAGGTAACCATGCGTAACTCTGCCCTGTGGTGCGTTCCCTGCGCCTTTTTTGTCATTGCCGCCGTCCTGAACCTTGTCGGAAAACTCATCGGCATTCCCGAATTGGCAGCTGTCGTAAAACCCGCCCTGCTGCCGCTTCTTACCGCCACGACGCTTGCCTACCTGCTGGGCCAAGATCATCCGCACTACCGGGGAGCGGGACTGCTCACGGCCGCGCAGCTCTTCGGCTGCGCCGGCGACACCCTCCTCATTCCCAGCGGTTTCCCTTACTTCGCCGGCGGCATGGTGGCCTTCCTCATCGGCCACATCTGCTACATGGGCCTCTTCGGCGGATATTCCTGGAAAGGACTCGGCGCCGGGGCGTGGGCCATCGCCATCGTCATCATGGGCGCGACGGTCTTCGGCCTGGTGAAAGCCATCGGCATCAACGGTGTAATGTTCTGGCCCATGCTCATTTACGGCTTCGGCCTCATGATGCTCATTTTTAGCGCCCTCGCCGGGGTATTAAGAATGCCGCGGAGAAGCCGCGGCACCTGGTGGATTCTCCTGGCGGGAGCTCTTCTGTTCACGTTCTCGGACGCGCTCATCGCGATGGAAACCTTCGACGTGCTTTCCTTCTCCGCCCGTCCGTTCGTCATCATGCTTACCTACCTGGCTGCGCAGGCGCTGCTGGCGACAGGTGGGGTAAGGCTGATTCTGCGGAAGTAGTCTATAACTCGATCACGAGTTCCTCGAGCGGCTTGCGCTGGGCGTGGCGCTCGGTGGGCTTGCCTTCGCCGGCGGCGGGGTGGCCGATGGCGAGCATGCCGTACACGCCGTGGTCCCGGGTTTCCGGAAGGACTTCCCGGATCTTGGACGGGTCGAAATCCCAGATCCACATGTTCGCGAGGCCGGCGTCCGTGGCCGTGAGCATCAGGTGCGTCAGGACGATGGCGGCATCGGTCTTCGCCGCATTCACCCCGTCGCTCGGGCGGACCCAGGCTTCCTCGTTGCGGCAGCCCACGACGAGGACCACCGGCGCGCCGTAGCAGTCGTGGACCGTCCGGAGTTTCGCCAGGGCTTCTTCGCTTTTCACCACCCAGATACGTACGGGCTGGCAGTTTGCGGCGGAAGGGGCCAGGCGGCCGGCTTCCAGGACCATCTCCAGTTTGGAGGCGGACACGGGATAATGGTTGAATGCGTGGCAGGAGTACCGGCTCTCCAGGATCTGCATGAAGGCGTCTGACCCGTATTTGTGTTTCTTGATTTTCTGCTCCATATCGGAGAAAGTGGCACGGTGGGTCAGTTTGGAAACGTCGCTGAGGCGGCTGAGTAACTTCTTCATATCGGTTATCGTTTTATATGCAGCCTGCAAGATAATAAAAAAATCCGGAAAACGGTTGCATTCGTTGCGGGAAAGAGTCAGGGATTATGGTCTTGATCCTGTTTTATCAGCAAATCGACTTGATGACGGAGTTCAGGAACATCCGATACGGCGGTAGCCCAAAGAATCTCAGGAAGAACTTCC
>Ga0310697_10002459_pt1 | contig 19668 bp, 17 predicted proteins | sample 172DNAGHGlowgp2_FD_203883 | JGI IMG/M metagenome (GOLD analysis project Ga0310697, IMG submission 203883) | Sheep rumen microbial communities from Palmerston North, Manawatu-Wanganui, New Zealand - 1728 DNA GHGlow gp2 (v2) (version 2) | ecosystem: Host-associated > Mammals > Digestive system >... | reverse complement strand
ACGATGAGTTCGAGGAAGAGCCACACGTTATTCGTGCGCTGGCTCCAGAGGTTGTTCAGTATCTTTCTCATGCTATTTCTTCTCGTTCATTGATTCGACAATAGGGTTACGGAGGCTGAGCCACGCCGGAATAAGAGCCGCCATCAGGTTGAGCACGATGCACACGGCCAAGCCAATGACGAAGATGAGGGGCGAGAACAGCATCTCGCCGTCCACCGTCGGCTCGGGCAATGTGAAAGCGGTATTGCCGACGGCGAAGAACAGCCACGAACGGAACACATAGAGCAGCAGCCATGTAATGACCAGTCCCACGAAGCCGCCACAGAGTGTGAGCACCAGGTTCTCGGTGATGACCTGTGTGAGCAGCGTCCGCCGCTTGGCACCGAAAGCCTTGCGCACACCCATCTCGGCCACCCGGCGCCGCATACGGGCCGCCACAAGTCCGCTCAGGTTGAGCGCAGGCACCAACAGCAGGACGAACACTTTGGGGAAGAACGACTTGAAGATGGCCGACCAAGAATGTAGGCCCCCGTCGCCCCCCATCTTCAGCTGCGCGTGGGGCAGTATGATGCCGTGCAGGAAGTAGTCCCACTCCTTGTCGCTGACGCTACGCTTGTGGGCTATCTCCGTCAGTTCCTTTTCCAAGTCCTGCGCGGTGCAGCCTTCCTTCAATACGACAGTCGCCTGTTCGGCCTCCTGGTCAAGGGCCAAGAACAACTGGCCGAAGCTCTCTTCCATGATGGACGACGTAGGTTCTATCACGCCCACGATGCGGATGATGAAGCCGTAGTTGAGCGTCTTTCCCACAGGGTCAACATCCTTGCCGAAAGCCTGTTCGGCAATGTCGCGGCTGATGACGGCGGGCATAGTTGCGTTCTCTATGTAATTGTTTTCGTTCAGGCATTCCTCCTGCGTAAAGGGCCGGCCATAGACAAAGTTGAACTGATAGACCTTGAAGAAGTTGGCATCGACCATGCGCGTCACGACAGGCACCAGCTTGTGATTGTCGCTCAGGTATTGCCTGTCGCTGGTATAGCGGCTGGCGTTGACGGTGGCGCTGACCACCTCGGCACTCTTTAGCGTATAGAGCCACTCCTTCACTTGGGTTGCTGTGTAACCCGTTTGCTCCCACTTGAGCGTGTCGTTCACTGCCCGCTTCACCATTCCCTTGACATACACCGTCCGGCTGCGGTTCACCTCTGGCGCGATGTCTGCCAGTTTTGCGTAATACACTACGGCTATCACCATCGTAAAGGCAATGGCCAAGGCCGTGCCCGCGATGTAGATGCCGGAGAAAAGCTTTTCCTCGCGCATCAGGGCGAGGGCTTGTCTGAAATATCTCATATCATTCATCTTTTAATGCTACGGTTATCTCGCTCCTGCAGATGCGCCACGCGGGGATGGCGGTGGCGATGAGCACGGCGCACAATATGATAAGGTACACGATGATGGACACCACAAGGAAGTGGGTGCCGAAGTCGTCGAACCAGAGGCGTATGGCGGAGTCGGGGCTTGCGAAGTTATCGTAGATTCCTCGGCTAACGGCAAACTGGAAGTAGATGATGCAGCCAAGCAGGACGCTGACGGTTGTGAGTAGCCACGCCTCGCGGATGAAGCCCCAGAAGATACCCCAGCGCGTGGCACCGAAAGCGCGGCGAACGCCGGCCTCCTCGCGCCGCTGGCGTGTGTACATGAGCAAAGTACCGAAGACACCGAAGGTTAGGTTGATGGCGAAAAAGGCTGCAACAAGCAGGTTGCGGCGCGTTTGACGGCCTAAGTGACCATCCTTCACCAGTTTGTCCTGAACCTTGCTGAGTGCCTCCATCTGACGGACGTAACAATGCTCCGTCACCAAGTCGCGCTGCACCTCTTGTTCGTGGGCCTGCACGAACTGCGCCGCATTGACACCCTCACGGAGCCGCGCCATGATGGGCACGGCGACGGGAAGGCTGTTAGCACAGATAAAAGCATTAGTACATTCGCGGTCATACCCGAAAAAGCGCACATCCTCCACAACGGCGCGGATGGAGTAGTATTTGTCTTTTACCCATTCCGGCTCGTCGCCGTCAAAGTTCAGTTCACTTGCAAGCAACTTCCGTCCGGCCACGTCGATGGTGCCGAAGAGCTTCATCGCCACAGAGCGCGTCAGGATGATGGTATTGTCCTCTTCGCAGTCGTGTGACAGTTCACTCGTCGGAACGTCGGGTGTCAGCGACTGAATGCCATAGACCTCGAACATTCGCGAATCCTTGTTAAAGCCAAAACAAAAGCATTGAACGGAGTCGCCGTCATGGTAGAAGTATTTGGGCATCGACACAGTGCCGAATCCTATGGGCGTTGAACTCGCCGCGTAGGCCATCTCCACACCGTCTATCTGCTGCACTTTCTGTAGCAAGATATTCTCCTCGTCGACAATCTCTTCCCACTTCTGTTCTTTAAGATTACCGGAACTGACCACTTCGAACTTCACAATACGGTCGGCATCGTAGCCCATCGGCATCCTAACGACGTAGGACGCGACGATGACAGGGTCGAACGCCCACCAGCAGGCGAAGGTGACGAGCACGAGTTCGAGGGCGAGCCAGATGGACGTCTTGCGTCCGAATATTTCTTTGAACTGTTTCATTTCTTGATCATCATGGATTCTACAATTGGTCGTCTGAGGCTGAGCCATGCGGGGAGCGTCGCTGCCAAGACGTTGAGCACGCAGCAGACGAGCAGGGCAATGGCGAAGATGGCGGGGCCAAAGAACATTTCGCCTTTAAGGATAGGCACAGTGTTATAAGTCGTGGCTCCATAGGCGAAGATGACGAACACCCAATCACGCCAGCCATAGAGGCACAGCCATGCAATGCACAGCCCCACGATGCCGCCGATGATGGTCAGCACAAGGTTCTCCACGACGACTTGCCACAGCAATGTGCGCCGCTTGGCACCAAACGCCTTGCGCACAGCCATTTCAGGCAGACGGCGCTCCATGCGGCTGGCAACCATGCCGCTCAGATTTACTGCAGGCACAAACAGCAGAAACAGGACGGAGGGCACGATGTACCAAAGCACGTTGCTGTCCCAGCCATTGAACAGGTCGTTGAGTTCCCTGCCTATCCAGGCATAGTGCGTGTAGAGCCGTCCGAACATGTCAACAGGATTGTCTTTATGCAGGGAGTTATAGCGCGCCTCCACCTCCTTCAGCTCTTGCTTGAAGGCATCGCAGCGGTCGGCAGGCACGCTGAAATAGACCATTACTGGTACATCGTGGGGGTTTTCGGGCTGGGTGTCTAACCATCCCTTGGCGGTGTACGGCCACCACACGTCGGCCACGCAACGTTCCGTCAGCTCGCTTGGTGTCTCGACCACGCCGCAGATGCGGAAGTCGGAATTATTGATGCTGATGGTAGAGCCGACAGCATGGCCTTTGGCTACCAGTTTTGCAATCTCCTCGGTCACGACCACCTGCTGCCGCCCATTGTCGAAGTCATCCTGCGTGAAAGGCGCTCCCTCGATGAAACGGTACTGATAGAAGTGGAAGAATCCCGGCTCGGTCATCTTCACCTTTACGTTACGGTCGTGCAGACCGTCGGCGAGTTTCATGGAGAACGACTCATAGTCCCAAAAATTTGTGACGGCTGTTACGCACTCTGGCGTCTGCATCTTCTGGAACAGGTCGCGGAAGTCATCGTGTACGACGCTCCCTAATTTGCCCGGGTCGTTCTTCATACCGTAGCCATACAGATAGTAGGTCGAGCTGCGGTGCACCTCGGGCGCGATGTCGGCCACCTTCACGTAATACACTTCGGCTATGAGCATCACGAAGGCCACGGCTAATGCCGTACCAGAGATATACATTGCTGAGTAGAGCTTCTCCTCGCGCATCATGGCGAGGGCTTGTCTGAAATATCTCATATCATTCATCTCTTAGTGCATTGGTAATCTTAGACCCGATAATCTTCATTGCGGGGATGGCGGTACCGATGAGGACAGTACATAATATAATAATGTACACGACGGAGGATACCACGAGGAAGTGGGGCCAGAAGTAATCGACCCATATCTTATCGGTAGATAACATAGCACCCTGTATCGTGTAGAGCGTTTCGTAATATTCTCCACCATCATATTCCTGGATTCCGCTGTGAGCATAGTTCAGGTAGATGATACAGCCGATGATGACGGCGGCAGTGGCCAACAGAGCGTTACGCCACAGGAAATCGAAGAATACGCGCCACCGGGTGGCTCCGAATGCACGGCGCACACCGCATTCCTCTGTGCGACGCTTGGCATGGAGCCATACGGTGCCAATGACGGCCAGCATCAGGTTGATGAGGAAGAACAGGGCCAGCGCGAGACTACGGTTCACCTCTTGCGTGCGTCCGTCGTCGAGTTCCAACTGTTGCAGGTACTCATCGAAGGTCATGAGGTTGCTGATGCGGTTGAAGTCCGTCCGCCCGCTGCGTATGAGGTCATTACCATGCTCCTCCACGAAACGACTTACATTCACACCCTTTTTCAGGCGGATAACGTATTGGCAACTGGTGGTCTGTAGCTCTTTGGTAGTGATAATCATGGAACGTATCGTCGTGGGTACCGACATGCGAAAGTCCTCTACCACGCCAACTACTGTCACCTCGTAAGCAGGTTCGTAGCAGATGGTGAAATGGCGGCCCACCACATCTTCCGTGCCGAAGAGGGCGATAGCTCCCGAGCGCGTTAGCACCACCTGCTTATCCACTGTTTTAATATGGGAAAGTTCTTCAGCCGACGGACTCCCCGGCAGCGGTTTTAGGCCGTAGGTCTCGAAGAAGTGGGAATCGGTGGTCAGGGTGACGTTGGCCAGAAAAAGGGTGTCACTACCAGCGCAACACTCATTGAAAGCCGCATGGCTGTAGCCCATGGAACCGTAAGGCTGGTCAAAGAGGTAAGCTGACTCCACACCCTCCACGGCCATCAGCTGGCGCAGTATCTGGTCGTGGCGCTCTTCGGTCATCTCGAAAGCATCATGCAGGATGCCGTCACTGATCACTGCCGTTTTGGCGTAGAGCAACCGGTCGTTGTCGTAGCCCAACGACAGACTTCGGTAGTAGAGGTTGACGATAGCGGGCTCGAACACCGCCCATGCCACAACGGTGATGATGATGAGTTCAAGGAACAGCCAAAGCGTGGCCTTGCTTGCAAATATGTCTTTCAGTTGTTTCATCTTTTCTCCATCATTGATTCTACAATCGGTTTTCTTAGGCTCCACCACGCGGGCATTACGGCGGCCAGCAGGTTGAGCACGACGATGGCGGCGAAGGCTCCTGCGAAGAGCGTTGGGGCGAAAAGCATCTCGCCCTCTACAATGGGAGCTGTGCTAAGCGTGCTGTTGTCGAAGAACATGCCGAGGATCTCCCTTCGCAAACCGTAGATGGCAAGCCACGAGAGCACGAGGCCGATAATGCCTCCGATGGCCGTCAGCACCAGATTCTCCATCACCACTTGGTTCAGGAGCGTGCTGCGTCGTGCGCCGAAGGTCTTGCGCACGGCAATCTCTGCGCTGCGCCGCTCCATGCGCCCGGCCACGATGCCGCAGAGGTTCAGCGCAGGTACGAAGAGCAGCACGAACAGGATTCCGGCATAGTGCTTGACGAGTTGCCAGTCCGTCACCGCACCGAACACGCCGTCGCGGTTATAGGTGCGCAGCACGTGCATCGGGTGTGTCTCCAAATCCTTGGTCAGCACCAGCTTCTTCTTCACGCCCTCGCCGAAGTTAAACTCGTCCAGCACTTCGGGGTGCGCCTGCTGCATGCGTGCCGCTATGTCGTCGAGTTCCTGCTTCAAGGCCTGTAGATGATAGTTGTCCTTCACCGTACATACGAGGGAATAGAGTCCCCTGTAAGGGGTGCCGAAATGTACGCCAAATAGCGTATAGGGAGCGATGATGTCGACATAACTGTCTGGCGTCAGTTGGCTGCAGCCACGCAATACGCCCACAACTCGTAGATCGTAACTTCCCTCTATCGCGACCGTCTTCCCCAAAGCATCCACACCCTTACCATAGAGCCGCTCGGCAAGTGCATCGCTGATGACGCAGACTGCTTCTTTCCCCTCCACCTCTTTTTGGGTGAAAGGTCGACCACTCACGAAGTCGTAGGCGTATATCTTGAAGAAGTCAGCACTGGCTTCATTCCGTATCACATCCACGTAGTCGTCCTTCCCGCGCACTACGAAAGTACGGCAGCGCCCTTCCGCTTTTCCCGTTCCCGCCGCCAACAACGTAGGCGAGCAGTACTCGATGTTCGGACTCTTCTGAAACCAGTCCTCAAAGGCTTTGGCACTAAAGCCCGTCTGTCCTACGCCACCACTCTCGGCTTCGATGCGCATTCCCTCGAAATAGACCGTCCTTGCGCGGTTCGGCTCTGGATAGATGGGAGCCAACTTGATGTAATACACTACGGCCATCACCATCGTAAAGGCAATGGCCAGCGCCGTACCCACGATGTAGATGCCGGAGAAAAGTCGTTCCTCGCGTATCAGGGCGAGGGCCTGTCTGAAATATCTCATATCATTTACGATAATAATCTGTCAATATACAATACAATATCCGCGCCAAACCCGTAACTTACTGATAATCAGCAACGGCATAAAATAAAGTGTCCATTTCTGGACACTCATGGTGTCCGGAAATGGACAATCTGATCACTTCTGATGGTGATTTAGTTATCATATTGTCAGCAACCGCAATAGTGCACCCAAACTACAACTATTACAGTTATGACCAAGGAAGAGTTTTTGTAGTTACAGTCAGACCACGTCAGAGTGGTCTGTTACTGAAGTCGTACCTACATCAGATAGGTACATATTGTTCAACGTATAACTATTGGCACAAGAAGTATTGCTCATCAGAGGACGAGTGCCATGACCTCGCCCTCATCAGCTTCCGGACTAAATGCTGTGAGAATATAAAGAAAGCCAAAATAAGCATATTGATGTCGGGTTCTGACTCGCAATATTTCATTAGGCTATCCTCTATAGCATGGGCAACTTGTTTTTGGTCATCGTTTACATTGCGGCCATATAGGTCGAATAGGAAATAGATGAAGGACTCATGGCCTTTATTGATGTAGTCCTCAAAGGAATTAAATAATCGTTTGCTAATGCTGGAATTATATGGAGTTTTTTTGTTAAAAAGCGCATAAAAATAGCGGATAGTCGAAATATTTTACTATCTTTGCATCGTTATAACAACGTAGAGTTGAAGTCATAAAGCGACTGAAGACCAGAGTGATATGATGACGACGAAAGAAACGGGAAAAGAATCGGGACGCGACACAAGGATGTGTGGTGACCCCAAGACGTGGTTTCCGATGAGGGTGACGTATCAGCGGGAGATGAAGGTGAAGGCGGAGCTGGACCGGCTGGGAATCGAGAACTTTGTGCCGATGAGGTATAAGGTGGTGGAATCGCAGAATGGCGGGGATACGGAACTGCAGAGGGTGTTGGTGCCTGCTATCAGTAACCTGATTTTCGTGCGTTCGACGCAGGAGCGGATGAGCGAGCTGAAGAGGAGGAACGAGGTGCTGGAGCCGCTGAGGTATATGATGGACTATACGGCCTCCCAGGAACACGCCATTATGACGGTGGCGGACGGAGAGATGGAGAATTTTATGCGGGTGGCTTCGCGGACTGACGACAGCGTGATATTTCTGGACAACGAGACGGTTGTGGGGAAGGAAGGCAAGTGCGTGGAGATTATGGGCGGCGCGTTTGAGGGCGTGAAGGGCGTGATCAGGCGCGTGAAGAGGTGTAAGAGGGTTGTGGTGGAGATAGAAGGTGTGGCGAGCGTGGCGATAGCGTATGTGCCGGCGGGGGTATTAAAGGTGATTGGGTAACTTTCGGTTAATGGTTAAGGGCAAAGCAAAGCGGCAGAGCCGAGCGTATAGTTCATGATTAATACAGATTTGCTGGATAGGCTGAAGGAGTTCATTGAGAACGAGGGTAAGACTTGTTCCTTTGATTCTGAATTGATAACTCCACTGTATGTGTATAGGATGTGGGGGAGGTGCTATCCCGATGGAAGATATTGAGAACGGGTTGAAGGAACTAAGGGGACAAGGAGCATTTCTGGTTCATGGTTAAGGGTGAATGAAAAGAGGTTACAAGAAAACTGCGTAGGCCGATGGCTTTTCATTTACCGAACGACCTACGCTGTTTGAGAAGTAGACTTTATTATTTTAAAGTCTGTACGCGTGATAAAAAGACACTGTTCCATAAGAGAATACTTACTTCACCTCGTCTCTTTCAATTACTGTGATGTTTGGGTGATTAATTGCGAAAGACATTGGAACGTATCTTCCTGTTCTCGCATCCCTTGCATGCTCAACGTACTTGGTTTTACTTTTACTCATAACTCTATAATTTTAATTAATAATATCCCACTTTATTATGTGGTCTTCTATACTCACATACTGAAATCGTAACATGAAAAGTCTGCCACAGGCAAGACTAGAGGTGTTACGCATTTAGTATATATAATAAATAAGCGTGATGATTGATGATAACGAATTATCTGGTTGGGATTTGCTAGAGAAAATGACAGATCTAGAGAATTCTGAAGATGCGAGGGTGGCCTTTAGGCTGTTCTGTGCAAGATATGGTCATCGTTTGCTGAGATATGCTGGAGCGTGCTGTGATAAATGGGGATTGTCAATAGCGGACGGAGAAAAAGCCATTGATATAACATTCGAAAGGGCATTACGACATCATAGCTTTAACCCGTCAAAATGTGATGGGAAAGATTTGGATAAAGGAATAGAGATTTGGTTAAAGAGAATACTTCACAACGTGCTCTACGATATTAAAGCGGGACGACTGTCCAATATAGAAAGCAAAGAGGAATCTCTGGAGGTGATGCGTGATACTGAGAATTTGTATGATTTATGGGCTACAGGAAATGAAGAAGATGACGAACGACTGAAGAAATCCATGCACTTGCTGGATGAAAAGATGAAGGGTATGTCAGAGAATATGAGAATAATATATTTGACTTATATGGCGTATGAAACGCAACATCGTTATCTTCCACGATATCTAACGGCTAAATTGCAAGAAATAACCGGGCTACCTCAGTCAACTATCAAGGTATATAAACAAAGGGCAAAGAAATACATTCAGAATCATTGACTTTATGGAACCTAAAAACAAGAAACGAATAAATGCAGAAAATGGGTTAACCATTGCAGACTTGCTGTGCTCAACAGGTTATCTTCCACCTCGGAACGAAAAAGATCTGGAGCGTTTTGACAGGATATATAAAGGTCAGACGTTCGAGTTGGAATCATATTGCATAGATTCTGATGCTATATTTGACAGGGTGGCAAGTGGGAATCAGGCTAGAAAAATTAGGATAAGACCGATGACGACCATCTTCGACCGTCCAGGTGCTTTGCGTGTTGCGCAAAAAACGTCAGAACCACTTGATGAATCTGTGGCTGATTCTTTAAATCGTATAATGAAAGACAAAAAAAATTAAGATGATACAGAATCCATACAAAATTGGAACTTCCGAATTGCACAATGCTATTGTGGCGGGAATGAAAGAACAATTCGGATGGGATGATGCGACTGCGGATAATAAAACAATAAAGCTGGAAAAGAAGTATTTCAGTGTTCTGATACCCAATCTGGCTGTAGTGGTGGAATATCCGTATGTGGATAAGGTATATCGTAACAGTTATTACAGATACTATTCGGGAAAGGCAAAGCAGGTGTCAAGAGACTGTATCCGACTTTCGTTTTTCATCGATACCGATCCTTCTATTGTTGGTAATCCTATGATTCATGAAATTTGGGAACAGCAATACAGAGGGTTTATGATATTGAGACCAACAGAGCTGAATATAGTGGGTAGAAACGCCATCAGTCCAGATATTTATGTCGAGAATAATTTCTTGATCTGTAAGACCGAAATACCAGCGTCAGTCAACGGACTGAAAGTGGATGTAGAGGCATTTCCAGCTTCATCGCAGGATTCGGAAACTATGGTATGTGCAGAAACTGCAGTGTGGGCAACAATGGAATATTTTGGAAACCGATATGCTGAGTATTCGCCTGTTCGTCCGTCTCACATCATTAAACTGCTGAAAAACCAGGTTTTTTCGCGTCAATTGCCGTCAAGTGGACTGACTTCGGAACAAATCTGCTACTTGTTCAAAAACATGAACTTTCAGCCGATACTAAGTCCTGTGTATGGAGAAGAGAGTGATTATGGAATGATAAGTAGTTTTGTTGAAAGTGGAATCCCTGTTGTTCTCTCTATTACTAATTATGTTGATGAATCATACCCAGTGGGAGACCGTGTGGGGCATGCAATCCTATGTATTGGTCACGAGCGAGTGTGTGAGAAATCGGTCAACGAGGTTGGAAACTTTGAAGTAAACGGTTTAAACTTCGTGGATTATGACAATATAAAGAAGAGATTTGTCTATATAGACGATAACTTCCCTGCATACAGGATGGATTATCTGGACACTCCAGCAGATAGCTATAAGGAGAAGAAGTGGAAGGATTGCAGAATAAGATTTGCCTCATATCCGCTATATGAGAAAATACTGCTGATGCCAAACTCTGTGAAGTATATGGCAACGAATTTCCTACATTACCTGAAAGGTGTTGACGATGGCAGAGAAATTACATTACGGACTTTTTTAGCTTCCAGCAGGAGCTATAAGGATTACGTATGTCGTAATAATATGCCTGGAGAAATGAAGGAGATGATTCTTAATCTCTACCTGCCTAAATTTATATGGGTGGTAGAGTTGTCTTCGCGAGAGGGACTTATTAAAGAATATTCGGAGGGTCTGTTGATATTTGATTCCACAGAACCCAAGTTGACTAACCTGACTTCTCTTGAATTGATGTGCTATAAAGGACAGGCAGTTTATAAGGATAGCAGACGTGCGTTGAAATATGCAGTCAATGTACCCAACGTGCGTTTTGACAGTTACAGAAAGAACCTAAGATAAATCAAAATAACATTAAATATTATGGCAGAAGATAAGAAAGACAAGAAGGAAATAGAAGTTCGCGATTTCTTTTCGGTCTATTCTCAAGACAAGGTGAGAGAAATAGACGCGCGGATTCTGAAGGCCCAGAACGAGTATGACGCTCGTATGCGGCAGGCAATGGCGACCGCCAAGGATTTTGTCATTTCACATTAGTATCTGACATAATTCTTCGGATATGTTACGCTTTAAGTAGTATAAATGAACGGTGTTGCATGTTAGTAGGCACCGATGGCGGTTTAAAATTTAAAGTATAGTAAAATATGGATAATCCGAAGAAAGACTGGGCCATTAACCCTGTGCATACATGGTCTATCAACCCCATTCATACATGGGCCATCAACCCTGTGCATACTTGGTCTATCAATCCCATTCATACATGGGCCATCAACCCTGTGCATACTTGGGCATTAAATCCCCATCACACCTGGGCGTTGAATCCTGTGCACACCTGGGCGGTAAATCCTCGGCGCACTCCTGCGTTGAAGCCCAATAGTCTAAGCTTCAAGGGATATCTTGTTGTTGATGTGAAGACTGACATTGCCATCTACTACACGGTGGACTGCAAAGTGAAGGAAGACGTACTTCTTGTATTCGACGGTGCAGACAATCCTGTATTTGTGGCAGTAGGAAGAGCTGGTGGTTACTCCATCTTTAATTATGGAGATATGGCGTATATCGGCTATTTGGCTTCCAATGGCAAAGGTGGTTATAACTGGTTCAGCACAAATGGAGAGTGGCTTTATTATGTGGTGAAGAAATAGCGAGTGGTATATAACGAAAGATGTGCGGTGGCGAAGATTCTTTGGAGGCAGGAGCGGAGCGACGAAACAATGGATTTTTGGTTGGATATAGGAGATTGTTAAGGGGGTGTGGCTGATGAAGCTGTGCCTCTTTGTGGTCTGATAGAAAGGCGAGAAGAATATGGATTACGAGAAAACATCACTGTGGGAAAAGACATTAGGAATACAAGGCGACCAATCAATTGATTGCCTTAGGGCATCCTATCTTTCATTCAGAGAGCATATGAAGGGCTTGCTGAATGAGGTGCGTATTGATTTCCCAAACTTGACTGACCATAGTATTGAACATGTGGATAACCTTTGGGGTATGGCCAGTTTAATCACTGGTGACGCGTATCCAATCAATCCATTGGAAGGATATATTTTAGGCTGTTCTTTTCTCGTCCATGATGCTGTGTTGAGCTATAAAGCCTTTGGCGGGCGTGATGTTTTAAGGCAAACTGTAGAGTGGAAAGACTCCTACCAAGATATTGTAGGAACTATAGACGATACTGAAGACAGAAAAAAGATAATTGATTTTAAGGTTATCAGACAACTTCATGCCCAGAACTGTGGAGATATTCTTCTTCGACAATTTGAGGGAATGGATGGTAATCTCAGCTACCTCTTAACTGACGATGAAATGAGGAAGCACTACGGGCAGATTATAGGTGATATAGCCTCAAGTCATCATTGGGAAGCAGATAAAATACAGGATTTACCAACACAAGTAAATCCCCTATCAAAATTCCCTTCTGATTGGGTGGTTTGTCCTCGTAAACTGGCATGTATTCTCCGCTGTGCGGATGCAGCTGCTATAGATTCAGGCAGGGCACCAGAGTATCTCTTCCGGCTTCTGCTGCTAAATGGAGTGTCAAAGAATCACTGGGTTGCACAAAACAGACTTGGTGTGGCTTTAGACGTGAATGATCCAACACGGTTGGTAATAACCTCGACCTGTGATTTTGAAGAGAAGGATTTTGCTGCATGGAATGTGGCATATGATGCTGTTGGGGTTATAGATGATGAACTTGGGAAATGCCAAGGACTATTGTCTGAACAAGAACAGTTCCAGGTCAAGAGCGTTGCCGGGGCAAGGTCACGAAAAGCCCTATCTTCGTATATCAAAACCAAAGATTGGATGCCGAGTGACGTAAGCGTGCATATCAGTAATGTTGCTCGTCTTATTACGACATTAGGTGGTAAAGAGTTGTATGGTAAAGAAGACCATCAACTGATAGTGCTTAGAGAACTTATACAAAATGCTCGCGATGCGATACATGCCAGAAGGCTGATAGAAGGGGAAGAAAACTTTAACGGCAAAATAAGTGTGAAGGTTTGCAAAGCAGGCGACGACGTTGTATTAAGTGTAACCGACAATGGGGTAGGTATGTCGCTTGATACTATTTCACATTCGCTTCTTGACTTTGGCAACAGTTTTTGGCATGAAGATTCTGTCAACGTGGAATTTCCTGGATTGAAATCTGCTGGATTTGAATCAGTCGGGCAGTATGGTATAGGATTTTTCTCGGTGTTTATGATAGCAAAGTCGGTTATGGTGGAATCAAGAAAGTTCTCTGATGGATTATCGGATGCACATATAGTAAAATTCCCCTCGGGACTTACACTTGCACCGATATTTGCCAATTGTAAGGGGCGGTCAACGTCTTATTCTACAGTGGTTAGCCTTCATTTGAAAGAGCAGTATGAGAAATGGCCTACAATATACGAGGTGAAAAGGAATCAGATGAATTCGACAAATTTTGAAGCCCCCTTCTCTGCTGTATTAAGCGTTCTCGTCTCTGGTTTGGATGTGGATGTGTATTATAAAGAATTTGATGAAGAGGAGAAACTGGTTCATCATCGGATATTTGCCTCAGATTTTGATAAGAAAGCATGGCTAAGAGAGCTGTCTTTTGCGGATTATCAGCAAGATAAGAATTTGGATGATTATATTGATGCGAACTATAACAGGTTACAATATATTTATGATGAGCGCCATCGGTTTGCCGGGCTGGCGGCAATAGGTACTCGATTCTTGCCACTACAAGATTTCTTGGGAGGAAGTACCATCGGAGGGCTGCTTACTGGAATCAACTCGCGTACAGGTGAACATTGGATTGGAATAATAGACAATAAACCAGAAAGTGCGAAAAGAGGCGGAGGCGAGTATAAAGCTTCGCCAAGCATATTGCGGAAATGGGCTGAGACTCAGGTAAATGATTTGGGGCCAGTTGTATTTCCGGATTTCCAAATGAGATTCAGGCTACAGTTGGCTATGCATTTCTTTAAGGCTGACCCATCAAGAATAGCAGTGGCATTCTGTTTTCTAAAGAATAACAATACTATTCAATTTGCCGCACACCCTTTAGAAGGCCTGGTTGAGTTGTTGACATCTGGGAAGAAACTTATATTTGTGGATTCGACTCTAGGATCTAAGATGGAGAATGAAGGTCATGGTGATGTCTATCTGGATTTTAACAGGTTGGCTTCTAATCTTAATGAAGATGAGATTCTTTATAATCCACTGATGAATTCGGGATTCCTGTCATATAAAATTATAGACGGGGTTCCAAGAAATGATTATGGCTTTATTGATTGCCTTTACCGTATGGCTGTTTCGCTAGGGTATAAAATAGTCTTTTCGTATATAAAGAATTATGTGGCTAGTAATCTGGGCTTGATGGACAGAGCACTGGTGATAGAGGTAAAGAAGTAAAAGATGACAGAGGGGAAGAAAACAGGAATCCAAACAATAGCAGGCTTGACATGAGATGGATATTTGCAATCGTACTTTTTGCTGCGGTGGCGGTAGGATTGATTTTCTGGTTTTTAAAAAAGAAGCGTAAAAAGATGGAACACATAGTCTATATACATATAAACAACGACAAAATACTACCCAATTTGGGGATGATTTTCGACTCTCAATATGAGGTGAAGACTGAAATGCAGCCCTTGAGGGACTATGAGTTCCATCGGACTTATTTCAGCTTGAACATCAGTAAAACAAAAGATTTCGTAGAAGGTCTTTATGGTGACCATATAAGCTCTCTTACAGCAATCGTTGGAAATAACGGAGCGGGTAAAACATCGGCCTTACGACTCCTTTTGAATGCGGTGGTTGATGGCTCGGGTCATGAAATTAGCGGTTTTGTTATAACGGAAGATGAGAATCACTCTCTTTTTGTTTATCATTCCGATGATGTCCGGGTGGAGATTGGTGATACAAGCATCCCTGTGCAACAGCGTAAAGAATGGCCGAAAATTGATACCTTTTTGTATGGCGGTCATGTGAACATTTTGACTGGTGCAAAGGATATTATGACCATGGAATGGGGTGGGATGATAAACGCAACAGAAGGTTATCTACTCACTGCTGACTTAATGCATTATGGCAGGGAACTGTCAACAAATGGTTATTTTTCATTTCGTGACTATGCGACAGCATTCAATTATCAGAACCAATGGCGTGTGTGCAACTTCTTGTCGCAGTATGAGGGTTCTATGAAATCGCTGTTACACCTGCCAGAATATGTGCTGGTATTGCCCAATACAGCGGGGCAGTGGTCCATGAAGCACAGAATAAAGGAGGAAGAAAGAGTTGATTATCCCAAATTGGAACATGCCAAAGAATGGACGTTCAAGGAATTTAGACTTGCTGAACTGATATATTATAGTATGATTAATTATATCAGTGATGGGTTAGGTGAACGGAATCTTTGGGAAGGTTATATGACCACATGGGGTAATACATTAGCAGACCATTATAAGGGCGATATAGTAACGCTGTTCCGACAGTTTATTGATAACCAGCATTTAGCCTCAAGTAATAGCTACCGAGTTTGGTTGGAATATATTCATCAGGTTATAGAAAACATTAGTACACACTGTAAATTCGACGAGCGATCTATTTTTCATTATTTCTATTTCCGTGTGGATGATGACAGCATGAAGACTTTCCTTGGATGGCTACAAGGAAATACTACATTTATAGCGAGTCGCTATTTTGATTTGCATTATGCTCATGATATAGACGACTATACTATTCTCAGCTCTGGAGAAAAAGCCATGCTCGATATGTATTCGCGCATATATGATGCTGTTATCAGTAAGCATCAACATGATTTAAACTCTATATGGCCAACACTTTTTGTCTTTGATGAGGCAGAGATAGGTTTCCATCCAGAATGGCAGCGGTCGTATGTGAAAAATATAACTCTATTCTTAGAGGAAATGGCAAAGATGGCTTCTGACTTGAGACGGGGGCATAAGCAGGATACACCAGAATTCCGTTACCAAGTGATACTGTCCTCACATTCACCTATTATTTTGAGTGATATTCCGTCACAGTGTGCTATCATGCTACGAAGAAAGCCCAATGAGAACAGAACTGAAAATGTTTCTGCTTCGCGGAAGCAGACTTTTGGTACGAACATCTTTGAATTGTATAGAGACTCTTTCTTCCTAGAAGATGGATTGATGGGCGAATTTGCATCAGCCTATATTCAGCAACTGGACAAAGACATTGAAGATGTAACCCCAGAAAACAAAGAGTTGCTGAGGAATAAAGTCTTATTAGTTGGTGACAGGGTAGTACGTGACTACTTAATGGGTAAATTATTAGCCCAGGACAAGGATGGCCTGAAGGATTATTACAGGAAAATGTTGCAGGATTTGGAAAATGAACAAGATTGAATTTCCAAGGGTAGGCTATGATGGTGTTTCTCGTACACAGGGCAAAATAGAAAAATGGTTCTGTGGTGAGATAAGGGATGAAATTGAGCAAAGACTTGATGGCATTCAGGGCGAAGCACAATGGTCAGTAGATGAGAAACATTGTGCCGAATTGATAAAGGATCATATCCCGTTTATTCTTCTCGCCGACCCTCGCAACCTCAAACGAATTAAAAATGTGATACTTGCAAAGTATCCGAACATGTTTGATAGTAAGGCTAAAGGTTCTTTCAATAAAAGGATTTTGAAAGCCTTTGGCTATAAAACATATAGGAAAGATGTTCTAATAACGTTGGCGAAATGGCTAAACGTTAAGAGCTGCCCTTACTGCAATTCACAATATACGCTGTTTATAGATAAGCGGGTTAACGGACAATATCCGAAAGGCGTAGCCAAATTCCAATTTGACCATTTCTTCAATAAGAGTGATGCCCCGTTCCTGAGTATGTCGCTTTATAACCTGATACCATCATGTGCGGCCTGTAATCTGGCAAAACATGCTGGTGATATGTTAGTAGAATTAAATCCATATGTAACTGATATAGCCTCGCTTTTTGCTTTCAGGGCTAAAGATCCCATCAGATTATGGCAAGGCGATAGAACAATAGATGCTACACAGATAAAGTTGGTTGCAACCTCACGAAACAATAGCAGGCTTGTCGATGAACTCAATAAGGCACTCTTCTTGGATAAACAATATGGTCGCTTCGCAGATGTGGCTCAGGAAGTGTTTGATAAAGCATATCTATATCCATACTATTCGAATCTGGATAATTTTTCCATGTTAACGGCAAACAAGTTCGACGAGGAATATTTCAGACAATTGTGGCTTGGAAATTATATAGCACATGGCGATATCGAGAAACGGCCACTTGCCAAGTTCATGCAAGACATGTGGGAACAGGCTTGTGGCGTGATAGGAAGGAAAAAGCCATGATAAGGAGATTAATGGAGAATTCTCGCGGGCAGAGATCTGGAGAGGTGCGGTTGGCACCGATGTGGTGAATAATGGACGAGAAGTAAAAGATGAAACTTAGCGAACCATTTGAATATAAAGGTTACTGGTGGAAATCTGACGACCCAGAAAACAAGGTGGCTGGCGTACTAACGTATAAACCAGGAGAGAGCATCATACTTGAACTAATAGGAACTTTTGACCAAGAGAATGATGCGGTAGTGGCATTCATTAATAAGTCGGAAGAGAGTGTTATTCACGGTGCTTTGGAGAACGCCAAGAAAGTGACGCTATTAAAGTGTCACCCCTCGGGTAGGGTGAATCTTTCCAGTTTTTTCCCGATAATCAGATATACTTGTATTTATTGCTTTATAGGAAGACATTATACAGGAATGGATGATGTGGGTAATTTTAGGATGGCTGTTCATTTCCCAGAGTTGTCTCATTGGTGCCATCCGGGAGTTCTCAGAGAAGCATTCTTAAAAAGTGAAGAGCACAAGGGGCAGATTATCAGTCTTTCCTTTGAGGCTATATTTGGAGGGAAGACCTTGGCTGAGGTTGACCTAGATGATGGCTTCAAAATTCAACTAAAAGCAGGGGCAAACTTTGGTGGTGATCATGCCATGCTTAATAATGAGGTAGGCCAATCGTCGTGGTTGGACATTTCAAGAAACGAAAAGGTTTCTTTCAATAAACTGCTATCGTGTGTTTATAAATTCGAAGAATTCCTTTCTATAGCAACTCTGAGGGTGGTTGAGGTATCAGAGATAACAATCTTTGATGAAGACTATTATCAGGAGTTTGATAATGGGGAGAAACATCATCATGCCATTTATTTCTTTTCAAGTCATTGGAGAGGAAAAGATAATGAGAAGGTGGATACTTTAAAGTTTCTCTTTGGGTATGATGACATCAAAGAGCGGTTTGGCGAGATAATGAGGTTGTGGTATGCTGACCAGAATGATATGTGTCCTGTGAGAAGTAATCTTGTTGATAGTTTGGAAAAGAAGAGGGTATTTTGCAACATGGATTTTCTGATTTTAGCCAGAGCGCTTGACGGGTACTGTATTAGGTCGAAATACAAGGGTAGTATTACTAATCGCATGAAGGCTGTTATAGAGAAGTTCTCGGATATAACACGCATAAAGAGAGATAATATCAACGTTGAAGAACTTGTGGATTCAAGAGACTATTATGCTCACTTCATGCCACGAGAAAGAAAACAGCATATTCTAGACGGCTTCGATTTGCATGATTTGACTCAAAAAGTACGACGGTTGGTTATTTGCTGTGTGCTTTCTGATTTGGGGATGGATAATACAGCTATCGACGGTATCTTTAAGAATAGCAATAGCAAGTTTATTACGGCTTAGATTAAGGGTATATGACGCAGGAGGAAAGGTGGATGGCAAAATACAATGAGGTGGTTGAGTTTATAGATGCCAACCATCGTAATCCTTTGCGTCATAGGATAGAATAGCATGATATGCTGAATTGGGTGAAGGCAAATAGGAAAGCTCTTAATGCAGGGAAGTTGAAAGAGAAGAGGGTGGAGAAGTTTAGAAAACTTCTGGAAATGGCAGAGAGATATAGGCATAAGAATCAGTATCAATGATATTATGAAAGGAACGATATATATTATTCTGAGTGGAATGACTGCGATGGTTCTTCTTTTCTCATGCGAGAAAGGAGAACCATTTGTGGTTTAAATAGATGAGGCTGTAGCCTTTTATGCGTGGGAATAGTATGAGTATAAGTACGAAAGTAAAGCTGAAATTGCTGGCAATATTAAGTGGATTCTGTGGAAATCCCAATTACCATAAGAACCGATTTGACTATTTTGAGTTTTAGGAAGTAGGTAAGTGAATTATGCCTCGTAGCAACTTAAGTTTCTTGGGTAAATATCGTAAGGATGAGCTGGTAAGATACCTTGCCAGTTTGCATCTTTATTCCCAGAACTCTTCAAATATTTTGAGGCTATCTATGATGGTATATGAGGCACTATGTGGCAAAGGAGGACGTAAACATCTTCAGATTCCTACATTTCAGAAGGAAATTGAAAAGAACTATAGCCATGACATGTATGAGGATCCACAGGAATACATGTTTGTAGATCTTGTGCATACTCCTAAGGGGTCCTATCGTGTTTATCCTGGGATAT
>Ga0310697_10002458_pt1 | contig 19679 bp, 13 predicted proteins | sample 172DNAGHGlowgp2_FD_203883 | JGI IMG/M metagenome (GOLD analysis project Ga0310697, IMG submission 203883) | Sheep rumen microbial communities from Palmerston North, Manawatu-Wanganui, New Zealand - 1728 DNA GHGlow gp2 (v2) (version 2) | ecosystem: Host-associated > Mammals > Digestive system >... | reverse complement strand
CACCGCCACGGCAAGCAAGATTGCCGCTGGGACAAATGGCTACAACGCCCGCATAAGGTGCACGGCCTCCAGGGGCCAGGTTGCTGCCACGTACAAGGCGAACGGCAAGACGTACAAGTCAACGGGCGTCATTTACAACTCTGGCTATGCGCCCATTGCCCTCGGCGGTGGCAAGCAGGGTGACGAGAAGTTCACGTTTACGATCAAATAGGCGCTGGTGCAAATGAACTGGAGTTTCAGGAAGAACTGTCTTGGGGCAGTCTTTGCGGCCGTGCTCTCCGTTGCCGCTACGGTGAACGGAGAGCTGGCGCGTGCGTCGATACTGCTGCCGGTCTCGGACGGTGCTCTCAGGTTGGGTGAATGGAACTCCAATTTCAGCGGCGCGCTTGCAACTGCGAACGCCTACAACATCCCGTTGCTCGTTTTCTACGGAGGGTTGTCCTGCGGCAAGTGCGAGCTGCTGCAGATGGCCTGCCTTTCGGACGAGTTCCTTGCGTGGCAGCGCACGCACGGGATGTTGATGGTCTACACGACGAACAACTCAAAGGGCGACGCCTCGGGTTTTTCCAAGCCGGCCGAGGCGGCAGGTTTCCCGTACATGGCGGTCTACTGGAACCGCTACGGCCACGCGCCTCAAAGAAACAGCGAGTTGTACAGGACGTTTAACGGGCGCGACGGGGAGATGCTCGTGAAGAGCGGATCGCTTGCCGCGCAGTTGATCGGCTCGATTGAATCGGTTGTAGGCGAGTACGATTTCACTTCGCTTCCTGACATCTCGGCGCACGCCGAGATGTTGTATTCGGATCCCGTGACCACAAAGCTCGCATACGACTTGAAGCTGTTCGTGGGCTTGAACGCGGCAAAGGTGTTGTCTCCACAGACCGTGTACAATGTCAAGGTCGGCTCAAAAGTGGTGATGAAAAAGACATCGGGCAGCCTTCCGCCTGGGGTGAAGCTCACATGCAAGGACAACCTTGTGTCGCTTTCTGGAACGGCCCGCAAAGCCGGAGTGTACTCTTACGTCGTTTCGCTTCAGCAGAAGCTCAATGGCGTACTGTATGCCGGGCCTGACATAACATTCTCATTCAACGTGGCGGCGGCCAACGATGTGTCGCAGGGAGGCTGCGCGATGCTCGGAAGCGCCCTTAAGGCCACGGTGCCGCTCCTGTCGTCGGGAAGCGCCGTTGGGACGCTTGAATTTGCAGCCACCGCCCGCAACAGGGTGAGGGCAAAGTTTTCCAGTCTGCAACGCAGGAGGGCGACGTTCTCCGGGGCGTGGACGGACATAAACGGAGGTACGGCGTTTGCGACGCTCACATCGTCAGACCGCACGCTTTACCTTGAGCTCGCGAGCGACGGTCGGCTGAAAGCCGTTTTGTCGGATCCTGGGTTGCCGTCGCCGCTTGCTTCGCCGGACGGAGTGAAGGTTGGCGTAGGCGGATATGCGGACGCATTCGTCGGCGTGTACGCCGTGAGCATGGCGGACGATTCAGGAGTTGGAACCATTTACGTCAAGAAAATCACGTCTGTCGGCAGGGTCAACTGGGGCGGAACGCTTCCAAACGGCAAGAAGGTCACGGGCACCTCCTTTGCGATGCTTGATACGGAAAATTCCTGCGTTTTCCCGCTGTTCAAGTCCGCCGCCAAGAATTACGTGTCGGCCGTACTGAAGATTTACGGCGGCCAGGGCACCATCGTGCCGTACGGAGGGACGAAGGTTATTTGGGGCGATGCGGACTATCCGGCGTCTGTCCATGAAAGCACGGTCCAGGGCGGCCGCTATGAGAAGAGCGCAAATGGAGGCGCAAAATGAAGTTGGTGCGTGTTTTTACTATAGTGCTCGGCATGTCGGCCCTTGCCATCCTTGCGGGTTGCGGCGAATCGCAGCCCAAGCTCGTCGCGCTGGGCGAAGCGCCGCTGGAACGCAAGGCTGAATTCGCCGCCGCGATCGTGCGCGCATGCGCCGTGTTTGATGGATTTGACAATCCCGCCGTGAAATTTGAGGTGACGACTAACGCCAATGACTGTGCAATCACGGTGGGCAGTAAGGACCTGAAGCCGTCTGAGCTTCTGGAACCGATTGCCGTGGCTATGACGAACCTTTCGATGGAATATCCGGGCCTTGGCTTCATGTCGAATGACGACGGCACATGGAAGATTGTCATGCCAGCCGACGTCAAGATTCCTGTGGTCGGCAAGTTTGGAATCGGAAGCGAATGAAAAAGTTCGCTTTTCTCGCCTGTCTCGTTGCCACTTTTGTGACAGCCTCAGCCGCCGCCGCAGATGGCGGCGCGGGAGCTGGTGCGCAGTCCGAGGCCGAGAGGTTCATGCAGATGTACTTTGCGCCAATGGACGGCGCAAACTTCTTCAGGCTTTACGTTCCAGGAACGGGGATGGTGGAGTTTCGCAGGCACTGGCGTTACGGAACCATCTTTGGCGCCGGTGGATGGAGCGTGGTGAGGGAGGCGAACGGCGACATGACCGTCCGCGAACCAGGGTCGCCGGCGAGCTACACGTTCCGCAAGGGGAGGCCGTTCTCAATGGTTTCATCGCAGGGCAAGCGCCTGAACGTGAAGTTTGACGACGAGCCCGTAATCTCTGGGCAAATCCCAACGATGTGGGAGGGAGCGGAGGCGGACGCCCTCGAAGCCCTTGCGGAAAAATGGACAAGTGACCGTTTTAAGCTGTTTTACGAGAACCCCAATCACGCGGCCATGCTTCTTGCCGAGTTGGCACTGCTGGGACTTTTCGCCTTCCTGTTCGCGCGCGGGAATAAAATCGTGACCATTGTCGTCGCCGCGTCGGGTGCTGCCGTTTTGGCCGCGGCATCGTACTTTCTTGTGAAGACCGACGGACGCGGTGCCGCGCTTGGTCTCGCTCTTGGGGCGGTACTGTTGCTCGGATTCAGGTTCTTCATGCGCGGCGGGAAGATTAGGGCAGTCATTGTTTCGGTACTGATGGTTGCCGCCGCAGTGGCTTTTTTCGTCGGCGCGGATCTTGGAGGTCGGTTCTCAAAGAAGCTCTCCTTTGTCTCTGCGGAACGTGCTGAAATGTGGCCGTCCGTACCGCGCATGATGGTCGATTCGCCGTATGGATGGGACGGAACGCGGGCCGGCCGCGCTTACAGCGACTGGTATCAGCCGCTATCCAGCAACTTCATCCCCCACACGCTTGACAGTGACCATCTCACCTACATGACGGAGACCGGATGGGTAGGCCGTTTTCTCTGGGGACTAATCTGGTTTGGCGTGCTATTTGCTCTTTTCCGCTTTTCCGTTGGCGGCGGTTCGCCTTTGCCGCTGGCCCAATTATCTGCCGTTGCATTGGCGGCGGCGTTCAACCCGCTTATACACGTCTGGTCGTTGTGGATCATTCCCGTCGCATCGCTGTGGCCGCTTGTCGCGTCGCGTCCGTGGAAGCCGTCTAAGAAGTACATTGTGCCTCTAGTGTCCGCCGCCGGCGCCTCGCTGGCTGTCTGCATGGCGTTTTACTGGGCCGGACGCGGGGCTTCGCGTCTTGCCGTGCTGCCGATAACCGCCGAAGGCGGAAGGGTCCTGGTGGGATCTCGCAATCCGGATGTCTGGGTTGCCGACGACAGGTACTCGATCGGATGGCTCTTTGCACCGAAGGAAATAAGGTATTTCTACTCTGCGCATCCCGGGGCGAAGCCGTTGGGGTATGTGCAGAAGCTTTCAGACCTTCCGCCCCGAGTTTGTAGACTTGCGGTAGCCGGCAGACATTGCGGCGAATACTTGAAGCTTTGGGAAAAGGGCAAAGCGCCGAAGGCCGCGGAATTGATTTTCCTTTCCCCCGCCATGCCGCTTGACGCCGTGCCCGAAAGCCTGCGCAGATCATGCAGGTTCGCCATGGTGGTTGGCGAGTTCGCTGCGCGTTACGTGGATGTATACGGGCACTTAAATGCCTCTGATGGGGGCGTATTGGTTACAGAGGGCGCAGAGGCGTACCTGCCCGGATGGGTTGGGCTGGTATTGTCACTGTGACAGGGCATAAAAATTTCCGATTGCAAATTATGGGTATATTCAATGCGGCAGAAAATGAATTTTGTGGTATACTATCCCGCAACTCTCAATAGGTAAGAATAAAGGAGTATTTGCGATGAAAGAAAAATTGTTTTCCAGCGTGAAGTCACGAAAGATGCCATTTTGCGGTATTGTAGCAGGAGCATTCGCAATCGCGCTTGCCTGCAATATGACTGTGCAGGCGGACTGGGCTCCAGATTTCAAGCCCGGGATTTTGAAAGTAGGCCCCTCCGCGCTGGTGCCGAAATGGAGCGCGGTCAATGCTGGAGAGTGGACGTTCAACTATGAAGGTGCCCTTGCTAAGGCAAAGGCGGAGGGCAAGTATACGCTTCTGCTTTTCGCCGGCATGTGGTGGTGCCCGCACTGCCAGTCACTTGAGGAAAATGTCCTTGTCAAGGACGGCTTCAAGCAGTACGTGGCCGAGCACGGGTATTATCTTGCTGCGCTTGATTACCCGTTCCGGGACGGCCATTCGATGTGGACGTGGCTGTGGGATCCTGCGTACCGGGCGGCGAACGGCATTGGAGACTGGACGCCGCAGCAGATTGCCGACGAGTACGTCAAGCGTTTTGAATATCAGGAGTTAATGCACACCGAAGGCACTGCCATCACTACGAACAACAACGTCCTCGTGGAGATTTCCGCCGACGGCACGACTACTAACCTTGCCGTCTACGCGGCGAATCCGACTACGGTCTACCGCCGCGTGGTATATCCAACGATCATCGTGATTGACCCAGATGGAAACGAGGCCGGGCGGTTCGACTATGACAAGAAAATCGCCCCTGCAGTTGGACTGGGCTACGTTATTGACGAAATCGAAGCCTTGAGGACGGGCGGGAGCAGTGACCTTTTTGTCAAGCCCGGCGTGGGTGGGATCGAGGGTGCGGCCGCGCAGACATACAATTCGGTGCTGACTGATGCCAGCGGCGTTCCTGTTGGCGTTGCGACGTTCAAGACTGCCCGTAAGTCGCTTACGGGAGCAATCAAGGTGACGGGCCGCATACAGATTTCCGGTGGGCGCACCATTACCCTGACGGGCGTCACCGACGGGACGGAGGGTGACAAGGTTTTACTGTCGAAAAACACTTCGCAAGTTACCGCCTCAGTCACGATTGGCGCTGAAGGTCTGATTGGCTCCTGCAATGACGGCACTACCACCTATACCATGCAGGGTGCTCGGAACCCGTTCTTGGCAAAGGATCCCGTAGCCGTGGCTCGCGCCGCGACGCTCCAAAAGAACTTTTGGACTTTTGCCCTGACGAATGCCGGAGATGGCGGAAGCGGATATTCGGCATTTTCCGTCGCAACGGCAGCGAAGGGCAAAGTCAAGGTGACTGGTTACCTCGGCGACGGCAGCAAGGTCACACTTTCCGCGCAGGCGCTGTTCGGCGAGAACGGCAAGGTGCTGGTGCCCGTGATTGCCAAGAACAGGGCCTTTTCGATGTTGCTTGAGTTCGACAACTGGAAGCTTTCCGCAGTGAAGGGCATCTCAGGATGGAAGACGGCGACATCTGCGGGCACTTGGTCGCCCGATGCAATCTTTTCAGCCAATTCCGGTGCGGGTGCGGTTCCCGACACGATGTATCTGCAGATAGAGGGTTGCAATTCAGCAGCATGCGTCGGAGGGAAACAGGTCGCGGTCTCGCCGGTAGACGACGCGGTGCTGTCTAACGGCAGAAAGTGGGCTGGCACCAAGGGCATTTCTGACCTCAACGTGACATTCGTCCAGAAGGACGGCACGTTCAAGGGGTCGTTCAACATCTACGTCACGGATGGTACCAGGCCCAAGAAGCTCAGGGTTAATGTGAGCGGCGTAGTCATCAACGGCGTGCCGTATGGCACTGCGGTGATACGAAATGTCGCCACGTGGGCTTTGAAGCTCGCTGGATCGTGCGGCGGCGGATGCTGAAGACGGCTTGAAAGACAACTTAACCCCCAAAAGGAGAAATAAAAATGAACATCACAAGAACGACGATAGCGGTGGCTGCGTTTTTCGCAGTTGCTTCAGTGTGCCAGGCGGCCTTGCGTGCCACCTCCTCCGACTATGAAAGATCGGAGACGTCTGCCGAGGAGAGCTCAAGCGAGGATAGCTCGGTGGACCTGAGCGAGCTGGGCGAGGAGGGTACGCTTACCTTTTCGATTGACGACGAATTCCCGCAGTCAATTGACGGCAAAGAGGTTCTGTCGGAATTTCTGCCGGAAGGCGTTATGCTTGAGTGGAACGGCAAGACTCTGAAGGCACCCAAAGCCGGAAAGGTGAAGTACAGCAAGAAGGACGAGGGTTTCGTTGATTCTAAGGATTCGGAAAACCCCAGCGGCCTGAAAGCCAAGCTCAACAAGAAGAAGGGCACCATCAGCGGCTCGTTCAAGGTCTACGTGGCCAAGAGCGAAAAGAAGGTCAAGTCCTACTCGGCCAAGTTCTCCGGTAAAGTCGGCGGAACCATCAAGATAACCGTCAAGGGTAAGACGGTAGCGACGGCTACCGTAGAATAATCGGGGGCGATGGTGAAGAAGGCGCATTGGATCGGCGTCGGCATTGCGGCCGCAGTGGCGGCCGCAGTGCTTTGTTACGTTTTCATCCCCACCGGTGACGACAAGCCTGCCGCGACGAAGCAAACATCGTCCAAGGGCAAGAAGCGTTCCGCCTTCTTGCGCCAGAAGGGCGCCGAGAAGAGCGCCGTGAAGCCAATCTCGGAGCTCTCGAAGACGCCTAGGGAAAAGGTCGCCGAGAAGAAGAAGCCGAAGCTGGGAGGGCGGCTTGCTGGTCGCATTGGCGGCGGGGCCGACGACGTTTTCCGTGATCCGGACGGGAAGGCTTATCCCGAAAAGGATCAGGCGCTGATGCGTCAGGCACGCGAAGCCATTGACAATGACGACCTCGAGAGCGCGCGTGCGCTGGCCGCTGAGGCTGCGGCGTCTAATAACGACGAACTCCGCGAAATGGCCGTGGAGGCGCTTTCCTGGTTCGGCAAGGATGCGATGGTCGAGTTGATGCAGTTCATGGCGGACGCGAACGAGGAGGTCGCAGGGGCAGCGAAGGATGGCTGGATGTCGGGCTTGCAGGAGATCGACGACGAGGGGGAAAAGGCGGGTGTGGTCGAGGCGACCATGAAAGTCATCAACGACGGCGAGATGCTTGAGGACATCGCCAACGAATTGATCGGTATAGATGACCTTGCGGCAATACAGGTGCTAGCCGACGTCATCGAAGACGGCGGTAACTCCGCAGCAGTCAAGGCTGCCAAGGAAACCTACAATACCATCACGGGCGAGGATTGGTCTAACATCGATAAGGCTGAAGCATGGTTACAGGAAAACTATGAGCCCGATGATGACGGCGGTGACGATGGCGACAAGTAAGCCAAGCGTTTAGCCGGCATCCAGAATTCCGAGACGTGAACTACGTATACAAGAGATCTGAATTCAAGCGTCCTCCAGCACAGCTGGAGCACGTCGACATGAGGCTTTCCTTCTACGAGGACCGCGTGGAGGCGTCCGGCACGCTCCACTGCCGTGCGCGCGAGCCGATGCGCGAGATCGCGCTCGACTGCGACGGGAAGAAGGTCGTCTACCCGCTCGACCGCGAATACGCGGCCGGCGAGCAGTTCACGGTGGCGGTGGAGCATGTGGCCCATCCCGACGGCAAGCGGCTGGAGGGCATCTACTGCGACGTCACGCCGCCGGGGTGTCCGCAGCAGTACATGAGCCAGTGCCAGCAATACGGCTTCCAGCGCATCCTGCCCATCATCGACGACTGCACGGCGAAATGCACGTTCCGCACCGTAATCGAAGGCGACGCGTGCTACACGCACTTGATATCCAACGGCGACCTCGTGGAGGAAAATGACCTCGGCAACGGACGCCGCCGCGTCGTATACGAGATGCGCCGTCCGATGGCGCCCTACCTGTTCCTCGTGTGCGCTGGCACGTGGGAGGTGCTTGCTGACGAAGTGGAATATCCTGATACGCACCGGAAAGTTAAGCTCGAGTATCTCGTACCGCCGGGGCATCTCGACGGCGCGCGAGAGCCGATGCGCATTCTGAAGGAGTCCGTGCTGTTCCAGCACGAAGTGACCGGCTACGAGTACCCGTTTGAGGTCTACCGCACGATCTGCATGGAGAAGTCGCTCTACGGCGGCATGGAGAACACCGGCAACACGACGATTATCACCGAGGCGGCGCTCATTGACTCCACGATCCCCGACCGGCGTCTCGTCTACGCCCATGGCGTTATTCCCCATGAGTACGAACACAACCACTGCGGCAGCGGCGTGACGATGGAGACCGTGTTCGACATGTGGCTCAACGAGGCGTACACGGTGAACGTGGAGCGCGCCTACCTCGCGCGTGTCTTCGGCGCGGACTATATGCGCCGCGACGAAATCGCGTCGCTCCGCGGCACGGGCGGCGCGTTCGCCGAGGAGGAGGCCGGTATGGCCGGCGCCGTCGTGCGCGAGGGCGTGAACGATCCGGACGAGGTCGTTGACGCCATCACCTACGACAAGGCCCCCGAGGTGCTCAACACCCTCCGCGCGCTCATCGGCGCGGACGCCTACCAAGCCGCGTGGAAGGAATATTTCCGCCGCTTCTCGGGCGGCAACGCGAACACGGACGACTTCCTTCGCGTGTTCTCGGAGGTGAGTGGACGCGACGTGCGCGCGCTCATCGGCCCCTACCTTTTCTCCGTCGGTTTCCCCACGGTGCACGCTGCCTGGGAGTGGAAGGACGGCCGCATGACCGTGCGCCTCTCGCAAGATCGCGCTTTCACGGTGCCAGTTACATGGACGGCCGTAAAGGATGGTAAGGATCTCTGCAGCGGCGTGTTTACGCTGGAGCCTTCGGACGCGGCCACCGCCTACACCGAGTTCACGGCGCCGTTCCCGGTGAAGCCAGATTTCATCAGTTGGAACCGTGGCGGTGCGTTCTACGGCATGCTTACGCCATCCGCCACAGAGGAGCAGCTCGCGTGTCAGGCGCGTACCGATCCCGACGGCGGCAACCGCGTGGAGGCACTGGGTCTCTTGCGCGACAAGAACTGCGTGGAAACATGGCTTACGATTTACCAGGAAATCTTTGCGGATCAGTCGCTTGACTACGGGCTCAAGAGCACGCTACTCGCGATTCCTGCCGATTCAATCGACCGTTATCGCCGCGCACGCGTACGCGAGAACGTGCAGGAGATGCGCACCCTGCGCCGCGCAGCAGCCCTCAAAATCGGGGTGGAAAACCTTTCGGCGGCACTCGTAACTGGGACAACGGGTGTCTCGCCCGTTGACGCCCTGAAGCGCCGCGCCTACGAAAACTGTATCCTCCAGCTCCTCGCGGCCGCCAACGTGCCGGAGGCGTGGGAGGCGATTCGCACCTACCTCTCTCGCTCCACCAGCATCACCGCGCGCCTCAATGCGCTGCGTGCGCTCGTTTCCACAGATGATCCGGGGCGCAAGGAGCTCCTTGAGAAAGAGGGCGTCGAACTGCGCAAGTCGCTCAATGGCTATCTTTCGTATCTTGGACTCGTCGCGGGCGATCCTCACGCGGATGTTTTCGACGCCATCGCGCGCGAGGAGCAGCGCGAAGGCTGGTCGATTACGCACCCCGGCCTCAGTCGTGCGCTTTACTGCGGCTTTGCCGCGAACGGCGACCAGCTCTGGACGTCGCGTGGTCTCGCGTGGCTGGAGGAGACGCTCGTCAAGTACGCGGAGGTGAGCGAGTACAACGCGATTCGCTTGTTATCTCCCGTGGCGGTATGGCGTCGTTTCGAGCCGAATCTACGTGCAGAGGTGAAAGCCCTTCTGGAGCGCGTTGCGGCGAAACTGCCGCGCGACCGCTATGCCTTCATCGGCGGCAAGCTGGCAGGCCTGCTGAGCCGCTAGCTCACTTCTGTCCGACTACTTCCACAAAGATTTTGTAGTTTTCCAAAGCAGAATCAATAAGCTCCTCGTCCTTTGACAACTTGACGGCGTCCTCTTCCATCCGGCTGACTTCTTTTTTCTCCAACGCTAGTGCGGTCTTGTAATCTGCCTGGACTTTCTGTTCCCGTCTTTCTTGTCGTAATGCCTCGTCGTACAATGCCTTCCATTTCCGCCTCGCAAACTCTTTCTTCTTTGCCCACTCTTCCCTCTTTTTGGCAGCGGCCCGATTATCTGAACGCCGATAATATCTTGACCTATTGTAATCAGGCTCTTTAGGAGGAGGGGGAAAAGTAAAAGTTCTTGGTACCTTCGTCACGTCAATTTCTTTCTTGATCCCGTTCCCGTTATACAACACAACCGTGCGCTTGAATGTCGGTTTCTCGACCTTGCTATTTTCAGGTATGGCGGAACTGGCTTTCCAGCCAATCAGCTTGCCGATGTCCTCTTCAATCGCACGTCTTGGCAAGACGTCGCCAAACCCGATTTCGCCGAGCAGGATGTCAGTCTTCCCGTTGTTTGAACGCAATGTCAAGCGGCATCTGGCGCCGCCAGACTTCGTGCCGAGGTCAAGGAGTGTCTTGTACAGCGCAACACTGTTTTTGGCAGCAACGCAGAAGTCCCGTCCTCTTTTCGGCACAGGATATGAACCTTCGGGATTTTTTTCACACTTCAGCCACACTTTGTCGCCAGACGTATAGACGTACGAGTTACCATTTACCATTCGGATGAAATCCATGTAGGGAACGTCCTTTGCATCGGCCTCCAGAGATAGCGCCCTCACTTCCATGCGGCTAAACGAAACCTTGTTCACCTCGTAGATCAGTTTGTCGGTGGAATAGGTGTCGAATGCGTACCAGAACTTGCTGCCCGCCTTCGCGCTAAGGATTTTTTCGCTTGGAGGAGCTTCCTCTTCCATATAAAGCGCCGACTTGAAAAGGTCCCGCGCCGTGTTGTAGACCTCGCGTCTCTTGTTTTCGGTCTCGATTTTCTTCTGGCGTGCAGCTTCCTCCTCGGCAGCCTTGCGCGCCTGTTCGCGTTCAGCCTCCTCGCGTTCCCTTTGTGCCTTCTCGCGCGCCTCCTGTTCCGCGCGCCGTTTCTTCTCCGCCTCTTCTTCCTCTTTCTGACGTTGTGCGCGCGCGGCCTCTTCGGCGCGCTCTCGTTTGAGTCGAGTCTCCTCTGCTTGTTTCTCCGCCTCTAGTCTCTCTTTCTGGATATGCCTGTTGTACATCACCGTCAGGGCAAGTCCAGCAACCAACAGAACGCCGATTACAACAATCTGCTTGATCCCTACGGCACCTTTTCTTCTTTTGTCATTCATTAGCGTTACCAAAGCAATCAAAGTTTTCCTCTGGAAACCGGTTTGAACAACAGGGCCGTGAGGACCGCGAGCGCGACGGAGAGCCCGAACGCGAGCAGGTAGGGCGTGGACCAGTCGTGCGTGCCGTCCGGCTTGACGTTGGCGGCGAGGACGCGGTTGAAGATCGTCACGGAGAGGAACACCCCGATGCTGCCCGTGAGCGTCATCGTGAGGCCCTGCGCCTGATTGCGCAGCTCGGGCGGTGCCACCTCCGTCGCGTACATCTGCGCGTTTACGATGATGAAGCCGAAGACCGCGCCGTGCAGGAGGATGCCACCGAAGTCGAGCGCGGGACATCCCATATTCACGCTGCCGTAGAAGCAGATGTAGCGGACCGCCATCAGGGCGATGCCGATCACCATCGACCATTTGTAGCCGCAGGTCCGCAGGAGGAACGGCAACGCCACCATGAATGCGAGCTCGCCGACCTGTCCGAGGTTCTGCGTGAGCGTGAGATAGGTGAAGCCCGACTCCTTGAGGTAGAGCGCGTTGTAGTTCATGTACCACTGGAAGGGAATCATGGTGCCCGCGAGCAGGAGTCCGAAGGCGAGGAAGCGCGGGTCCTTAAAGAGTGAGAAGGCCTTGAGTCCGAAGGCGTCGACGACGCTCATCGGCGTGCCGCGCGCGCGTGGCGGCGTAGGCGGCAGGACGAGCGCGAGGCCGGCGGCGACGAGAGCCGTCCCCGACGCGCAGGCGAAGATCCAGGGCGAAGTGTCGAAACTGGTCAGGCCGAACCACCGTATGCCGACGACCGAGAACACGGCGGAGGCCACCCAGCCGAGCGTGCCGAACACGCGGATGTGCGGGAACGCGGCCGGCGTGGCGTGCGTCATCGTGATCGTCGCTGTGAGCGACCAGCCGGGCATGTTGACGAAGCACGCCAGGAGGAGAAGCGTGAAGAGCAGCGCGGGCGATCGCACGAAGAAACAGGTCGAAAGGAGGGCGGCGTAGACGAAGTGCGTCAGCGCGAGGACCTTCTCCGCGTTGAGGAAGCGGTCCGCAAACATTCCCACGAGCGGCGAGGCGAGCGTGCCAAAGCCGATGAACATCCCGCACCAAAGTGTCCATGGTTCGCCACCGGGGAGCGTCTTCACGTAGGGGATGATCGTATTGAACCATACCGGCAGCGTCATGAACTGCAGGAACATCATGGCCGAGAGCTTGATGCGGAGGCCAAGGGGCATGGAGATCGTCTGGTCGGCGACGTCGGACATGGGAGAATCTCCTTAGATGTCGAGAAGTTGGCGGGCGCGGGCGAATTGCTCGGAAAGATCGACTTTGCGCGCGCCGTTCACGTAGCCACCGCGTGCGAGGTCCTCGACGAAGCGACGGAACTTGTGGGGGCCGGGCTTCAGGTTGTCGAGCACGCGCACTTCCGCAGTGCCGAACGTGCAGGATTCGGAGATCATGCCGGTGGACTCCGCCGTGACGAAGAGCGTGCTAGCGAGCTGGACAAACGCGGGAATCGGATTGAAATGGTCCTTCGAGTAGAGGAGCTTGTAGTCGAAGGAGAAGGAATCGACCACGGCTTCGACCTCGGGCGGCGTGCGGCGCGAGGTGGTGACCCAGATTTCGTGGTTCGTGGCTTGTGGTTCGTGGTTCGTGGCTTGTGGCTTGTACGTGGAGAAGATTTGGTTGAGTTGGGTGCGCATCCAGTCGGCGGAGAGGGTGGAGCATTTGTTGGGGCCGCCCACGATGATGGCCACGGCGGGTTTCGCGGACGGCGTGTAGCGTGCGCGGAACGCCTCTGTGCCGGCGGCGTAGAACGCCGCGTCGCTCGCCACGAGGTTGACGGGGATTGGAATCACGTTCGGGGCGGGGGCGGGACGGTCGAACGCCGGCGCGAGCACGCAGTCGAACGACGCGATGCGGTAACCGCGCGGGTAGAGCACAACGCCGCATTTCACGCCCAGTTTGCGCGCGAGGGATTTTGCCGCGTAGAACGTGCCCGATCCCGTGCCGATAACGGCACAGTATTCGTGGTTAGTGGCTCGTGGCTCGTGGTTAGTGGTTTGGGTGTCGGGTGTCGGGTGTCGAATGTCGAAAGACGGGAAAAGGGAGAGGGTATGAATCCCGAAACGGTCGAAGAGGTAGGAGAGGGCCTTGTGGAAGGCGGACTTGAAATGTATCTCCACGAGGTCGAATTCGTAGCCGAGGGCGCGCGCGAATGCCTTGGACTGGTTTTCGTGTCCCGCCTTGCCGTCCGTGAGGATGAGAACCTTACGCGCCATTCGGCTCCGCCCCCTTGTCCTTCGCGGGTTCCTTTGCAGGTTCCTTCGTGGGTTCCTTCACCGGTTCCTTCGCGGGTTCCTCTGGCGGCTTCAGCTTCCCTTCGAGTAGCTCCCGCACGGCCTTGCGGACCTGTCGCTTGGCGACGGCCATGCCGCCCTTGACGGTGCAGCCGGCCGCGCGGAGGTGTCCGCCGCCGCCGAAGCGCTTGGCAAGAAGCGTGGCGTCGTGCGGCTCGCGCGTGCGGATCGACACGCGCGTCTCGTGCGTGCGGTCGGGGATCTGGTAGAAGAAGAGGGCGATTTCGTTGCGGGCGACCTGGCGCGGAATCTCAATCACGTCCTCGGCGTCCGCCTTCGAGCCTCGCACTTCCCGGAAATCGTCGCGCGTGAGCGTAACCTCCGCCACCTTGCGGTTCTTCCAGATGTGGAGGGAACGCCAGGCGCGACGCTTGAGTTCCATGGCCTTGGGCTTGAAGGAGCAGTAGAGAGTGTCGTTGATCTGCGCCGTGCGCACGCCGTACTTGAGGAGGTCGGCCGCGGCGCGCAGGGTGCCGGTGCGCGTGGAGTCGTAGGCGAAGCGTCCGGAGTCCGTGATGATCGCCACCCAGAGCGCCTCGGCCGTGGCGCGGTCGAGCGGCCATTCCATCCACTTGGCGAACCGCCACACGATCTCGCCGGCGGATGACGCCTCGGGGTCGATGATAGACGCGGCGCCGGCGGACACGCTCGTAGCGTGGTGGTCGATGGTGAGGGTGGGAAGCTTCTCGGCGAAGGGGCGCACTTCGGGCGGGAGGCGGTTCGGGGCTGCGCAGTCCACGTAGATGAACAGGTCGAACTTGCGTTTCTTCAGGCGGCGGAGCGGGATGATATCGGCCACGCCCTCGAGGAAGCCGGGCTTGCCGAGGGCATGGACGTCCGCCGTGGCGAACGCATCGTGTCCTGCGGCCGTAAGCATCCGCGCGAGGGCAATCATCGAGCCAAGCGAGTCTCCGTCGGGGCTGAGATGCCCTGAAATGAGAATCCGCTTGGATTTCTCCAACAGCTCTTTTGCCGCCGTATAACTGGTATGGTCTTCCATGGTGATGTGTGTGGGGAATAGCATAGCAAAATCGGGACGGTTTGACTAGGATAAACCGATTGAGTTTCCCATAAGCAGACAATACCGTCGCATGAGGGATTATGTGGTATAATACGCGGCAAAGGCAAAAAGGAGTGCAAAGTTATGATCAAGAATGAATCCATGAAACAGACTGTGTGTGCGGTCTGGCATTTTTCCGTGAAGAGGGCTTTGGCCTTTGCGGCTTCTGTGGCGTGTGCGTACGGCGCATGGGCGGGAGAAACGGTGTCTGCGGGGTTCGGACGCGATGTCGCATTGAAGGGGGCGGGTGTCACTTTCTCGCCGACGCTCTTCAAGAAGGACTGGAACCGCTGTCAGCTCAAGGGCGGATGGACACCGGGGAATGACGGCGCATACGGGTTCTCGATTCTCGACGGAGACGACAAGATAGCCGGCGTGCGTGCGACTGTAGAAGGGCAGGAACGACGGGCCGTGCTTGCATGGGATTTCTCCGTCCGCCGCGACTACTCGTCCGCCGCATTCTGTATCGCGTTGTCGTTGCCGACGTCCCGCTTCGGCGGCGGAGAGGTGCGTTTCGGGAAAAGGAAATTCGTGCTTCCGGTGACGTTCGGCGGCGAGCCTTGGATCGGCAACGCAACATGTCGTGAGGTGCGGGTGAGCGATTCGAAGGGCGAGGTGTTTTCTTTTACGCTGGCGGAAGACGCATCGGTGATGGTTCAGGACGACCGCAAGTGGGGCGGACAGCACTTCGCGCTCCGCGTCGGGATCGGCGGTTCGCAGCTCAAGGCCGGGGAACGCCGTCGCATCGAGATGACCCTCGGAACGCCCGGCGGAATCGACCGCGTTGTCGGCAGGCCATTCGTCATCTCGCGTTCGGCGGAGTGGGTGCCGCTGCACGATACGACTGACATTGCGCCCGGCTCCGCGCTCGACTTCTCGAAGCTCGGATGGATGGACGCGCCGGCTGGCAAGTACGGACGCGTCGTGGCAAAGGGGTCGCATTTCGAGTTCGAGGGGAAGCCGGGCGTCCCCCAGCGCTTCTACGGATGCAATCTCTGCTTCACGGCAAACTACCTCTCCGACGACGAGGCCGATGCGCTCTGCGCGCGTCTCGCGCGCATGGGATACAACGCGCTCCGAATCCACCACTACGAGAGCACGTTGTGCGATCCGAAGGACGGAACGACGCTTCTCCCCGAGAAGATGGCGCAGCTTGACGGTCTCCTCAACGCCTGCATCAAGCACGGAATCTACCTGACGACGGACCTCTTCGTGTCGCGCCGCGTCAAGTGGCGCACATGCGGCATCGACCGCGACGGGACGATCGGGATGGACGAGTTCAAGTCGCTCGCGCTGTTTGACGAGCGGGTGTTCCGCAACTACCTGGAGTTCTCCCGGAACCTCCTCTGCCACGTCAACCCGAAGACCGGTCGCCGCTGGGCGGACGAGCCGGCGTTCGCGTTCCTCGCGCTGATCAACGAGGGCAACCTCGGCAACCACGGCTATGCGGTCCTTGCAAGTCAGGAAGCCTTCAAGAAGAAGTGGCGCGCGTGGCTGTCGGCTCGACGCGCCGAGTCTCCGGACCTCTACCGCGACATCACGGAGAAAATCCCCGGCAACGCCTGGGAGCACTCGCGACAGAACTGCGCGTTCACGCTCTTCCTCGCAGACCTTGAATCGTCCTTCGCGGAGAGGATGACGAAGTTCGTCCGCGACGAAATCGGATCAAAGGTGCTTCTCACGGACATGTCGTGCTGGCGAAACCCCATCGCGTACCAGCTCGTGCGAACGCGCTACGACTACGTTGACGACCATTTCTACATCGACCATCCGCAGTTCCTCGAGAAGCCGTGGAACCTTCCGTCGAAGTGTCCGAACGCGAATCCCGTCCGCCGCGCGAGCATGGGCTTCGAGGGCGTGGCGCGACACCGCCTGCTGGACCGTCCGTTCACGATTTCGGAGTTCAACTACTCGGGTCCGGGACAGTTCCGCGGCGTCGGCGGAATGATGCTCGGCACACAGGCCGCGCTGCAGGGATACGACGCGATCTGGCGCTTTGCGTGGAGCCATTCGCATGACGGCGTCCTCGAATCGAAGCCGATGACGTACTTCGACGTCGCACGCGACCCGCTCCAACGCGCGACGGAACGCGCCGCGCTCACGCTCTACATGCGGCGCGACATGACGCCCCTGAAGAGGACGTTCGCCGTGACGATCCCCGAATCGAAGGTGCGCACGACTCTGGGCGTCGGCCCACACGCCGACATCAACGAAATGTGGTTCGGGTGGTACGAGAGGTTTGGAACATGGGTTGGAAACGGAAAACCCAAGTTCGCCAACGACGGCGCAGAGTTTCCCGAGGCGTGTTCGCTCAAGGCCGACTTCTTCAAGGCGCTTGCGTCCGGACGCCGGATGGGCGACGGACAGGTCGCCATCTCGCGCGACGATGGGACATTCGTCGTCGACACGCCGTGCACGCAGGGGTTCTTCGCGGAGTCGGGACGTCACACGGCCGGAGCGCTTTCCGCAGACATCTCGGGCGCTCCGGCCGCAGTGTGGGTGAGCACGCTCGACGATGCGCCTGTGGCGCGGTCGGGGAGGTTGCTCCTCACGCACGTGACGGACGTGCAGGATGAAGGCGTGACGTATGCTGACGAAGAACGAAAGGTGCTGCTCAAGTGGGGAAAGCTTCCGCACTTGATGCGCGCCGGGCGTGCGGAGGTTTCGATCGGGCTTGAGGGGCATGCCGTGCCGCGCGTTTACGCACTCCGCGCGGACGGTTCGCGTCGCTGCGAAGTTCCGTCGTCATGGGACGGGAAGGCACTCATGTTCACGGCCAATACGGCGCGCGATACGTCCGACGCCACATTCCTGTATGAGATCGAGCGGCCTCGCCCGTAGTTTCAGTGTGTGCGCTGCTCGCCGTATACGCCGACGGCGGAGATGTCGAACGGGCGGAACCCCGCCTTCACTACGGGCGATCCGGGCTTCAGGCGGAAGTCGCGCCGTGCTGGGTCCACGAAGAGCGGATCCATCACGACACCGTGAACGTCGTTGCCTTTCGCCTGCCACTGTGCAAACGTCTTGCCGTTGAACGACGGTGCACCGGACTCCATCCACCAGATGTTGTCCTTCCACGCGATCTTCCCCGTCTCATTTACCGTGGCGCCGTATCTCGCGAACACGGGCCCCGCGTTCCAGTAGATGATGTTGCGCTCCGCCGTGAACGAAAGATGCGGTTCCGCGCGCGTGAGCGCCACCTGGCACTGGCGGCTGAACGCGAGGATGTTGTTGCGCAGGATGTTGTCCTTGCCATAGTGCTGGTGGAAAGAGGCGTCCTTCGTGTCGTAGACGAGGTTGTTCTCGAACAAGATTCCCTCGCTGCCCTCGTCGGGGTAAAGTCCCCATCCACCGTAGGTGCGCGAATCGATGTTGAAGAACACGTTGTTCGTGACGCACGTGCCGTACGAAGTTCCGAGCGTATAGACGCCGCCCATGTCGCTGAGCGCGCGCTGCCCGATGTCGTGGACGCGGCAGAAGGCGAGCGTGTTACCCTGCGCGAGGCTGCCCGCATAGCCCCACACCCATCCAATCGAGACGCCCGTGTAGAAGAAGTCTGCGATCTCGCAGTGCGTGACGGAATTGAACGGGGAGTGTCCAATCCACACGCCCACGCCCTCGGCGAAGATGCGTCCGCCATGCGCGATCACACAGTTGTCGATGACGTTGTAGCCCGTGCCGCGTCCGTTGACGAAGCCCGTCATGCGCTCCCCCTTGCCGATCTTCTGCGAGGCGACGTTCATCCCGATGCGCACGCCGCCCGCGCCTGGATAGACGATGGAGCAGCGCTCGATGCGGTTCGAGATGCACCCCTCGCGTAGCCACATGCCGTATTCGCCCGTGTACGCGACGGAGCATCCGCGCATTGCGATCCGGTGCGCGCCGTCCGCCAACACCGCCGCGCTCGTGTGCGCCGCCGCCTGTCCGCCCGGCCACTCGCTCGGACCGAACGACGAGTCGTCACCGATCTCTCCGCTGGGAAGTCCCTTGCGGCCCTTGAAAGATTGGCGGCGCGGGGAGTCTGAAAACGCGAAGGCGATGTTCTCGAAAACGATGTCGTGGACAAACGTCTCTTTTTCGGGATCGCCCGCGATGCGCAGGAGCGTGACGAGCCCCGGCACCGGATACAGGAAGCGCGTCATCTCCAGCGTCTCGCCCGGACGCGGAATGTACACGATCTTCTTCGCCTCGCCGTCGTACAGCCACTCGCCCGGCTCGTCAAGCGCAAACGGCGCGTTCTCGACGTAGTACGTCGAATTCGCATCCCACGTGTTCCACTTCGTCACGGACCTTCCTTCCGTGAACACCACGCCCCGCGCGGCGTCGTAGCCACGGATCGGACGACGCGTGGACGACCATTTGTGGTGCACGACGAGATGCGCAAGTCGTAGGTGGACGAAGCTGCAAGCCGCGAGCGGCGCGAGGTCGCCGCCGTTTGCGAAGAGCTCCATCAGCTCGGTGTCGCCCGCGAGGAGCGTGGGCTTCGCGCCTTTCGCCTGCAGGAATCCCTCGTTGGGATAGCGGGCACGCTTCGCGCGGCGTCCGTTCACGTACAGCTGCTCGAACCAGACGGCGATCTGAAAACGGTGCTTCTGCTCGATCGGGACGTCCGCCTCCCAGCGTCCGTCGGGGCGAACGCGCCAGCCTTTGAGCTCGCGCGCGCCGACGATGCGGGCGGAGCCATCGGCGGGTCCGCGCCACGTGACGGGTGCGCACGGCGAGCCGGAGTCCTCGGGAAGAAGGGTCAGCGGCTTGTCGATGGGGTACTCGCCTGCGGCGAGCGAAATTGTCCACGGTCCGCCATTCGGCGTTTTCTTTCTCAGCGTGCGCAACGCTTCCTGCGCCTCACCGGGCGTCGCGAACGGATGCGCTGCGGAACCATCGCGCACGGCGGCGTTGTTCGGCGCAACGAAGACCGTGTTCTCTGCGGAATAGGACGAGCCGCACGCAACGGCCACAGCACTCAAGGCTAATTTTCTTTTCATATCTTATCTTACCTCG
>Ga0310697_10002456_pt1 | contig 19727 bp, 20 predicted proteins | sample 172DNAGHGlowgp2_FD_203883 | JGI IMG/M metagenome (GOLD analysis project Ga0310697, IMG submission 203883) | Sheep rumen microbial communities from Palmerston North, Manawatu-Wanganui, New Zealand - 1728 DNA GHGlow gp2 (v2) (version 2) | ecosystem: Host-associated > Mammals > Digestive system >... | reverse complement strand
TGCACATAATTGTAATATTCGTTCTTTGACGGCTTCGCCAATCGTCATGGTAACACCTCAATTCTAACCTTGAGGATAGCGAAAGCCACTTGAAAAGTTTAACCCTTTTGAGTTAAGATAACTCAAAAGGGTTATTTATTTGGAGAGGACAGAGACATGACCAAGACCTGTGCCATTATTGGCTGTTCCCCAATGTGTTTTCCGTGGGGATTCGATGAGGAAGACGAGGGCTGTGCGGCGCTGAAGCTGATCCTGATGAACCAGATCACCAGGCTGAGAAGCGAAGGCTGCACGCGCTTTCATATCAGCATGGACTGCGGCGTGGGGCTGTATGCGGCGGAGATCCTTCACGGGCTGAAAGGATCAGATGAACAGCTCGAAACGATCTGCTTTGTCCCCTTTGAAGAGCAGGCGACAAAGTGGACGCCGGAGCTGCGGGATCGGTATTTCAATGCTCTGGCTGTCTGCACAGAGGTCGTGAATGTAGCCTACGAGAAAACCGTTGGCTGCGAGTTCCAGGCGTACATGGAGGCCATGAACGAGGCCGACGCGGTGATCGCGATCTATGATCCCGATGATCCGCGCTGCGAGCGGGAAGCTGCGGCCGTGACCGTTGCGGAGTTGCTGAACAAGCAAATCCTCACGCTTGATCCAAAAGCTATCCGCATATAATAAATCATGGATGGATAAGTTGGGTTATGTCTGTTATCTTTTGCTGATAAATGTCGAAAAGCGTAATTGATTCACGCTTTTCTACATTTAATAATGTAACGACATTGACTTTTTCGGCAGATACGGTTATGATAGTCTCACATGCCATTGTAATCGAGAGGGATGATGCGTCATATGAAACGGGATATTACGCAGGAGCTGCTTGCCTGGAAGGAGCAGCCGAACCGCAAGCCTTTGGTATTGAAGGGCGTGCGCCAATGCGGGAAGACATATATTCTCAAGGAATTCGGGCGGGAGTATTATGCGGACGTCGCCTATTTCAACTTTGAAGAAACCAGATCCCTGAACTCTCTGTTCGAGCAGGACTTTGACGTGAAGCGAATCCTGTTCGAGCTGGGGCTGTTCCTCGGCAGGACGATCACGCCCGGCAACACGCTGATCATTCTGGACGAGATCCAGGAGTGCCCGCGGGCGATCACGGCGCTGAAATACTTCTGTGAGAACGCGCCGGAGTATCACGTGGCTTGCGCCGGTTCCCTGCTGGGTCTCGCTATCCACGAGAACCAGTCCTTCCCAGTGGGCAAGGTGGATATCCGCACGCTTTACCCCATGTCCTTCTATGAGTTCCTTTCGGCAACGGGGAACGAGGCCCTGGCGGACTATCTGACCAGCTTCCAGCCAGGTTCGTCTGTTTCGGAACTGATTGGGGGAAAGCTCCGCACGGCGTTGAAGCAGTACTATGTGGTCGGCGGAATGCCGGAGGCGATCTCCGTCTGGTGTGAGTCGGGGGATCTGGAAAAGGTCGAGGCCGTCCAGCAGGATATCCTCGCAAGCTACGAGCTGGACTTTGCCAAGCATGCCCCTCCCAGCGAGTTCCCCAAGCTTTCGGCGATCTGGGCATCCGTGCCGCAGCAGCTGGCCAAGCCCAACAGCAAATTCATCTTCAGCCACGTGAAAAAGGGATGGCGCTCCAAGGATCTGGAGGACGCTCTGCAGTGGCTGATCCGGGCTGGGCTTGTGTATCAGGTCTGTAAGGTGGAAAAGCCGTTTATGCCGCTGTCCTCCTATGCGGATGCCACCAGCTTCAAGCTCTATCTCTGCGACGTCGGTCTGCTGCGCCGTCTGGCTCGCCTGCCCGCACAGGTCGTGCTGGATTCCTCCGGAATCTACACGGAGTTCAAGGGCGTTATGACCGAGAACTATGTGCTCGGCGAGCTGGTCAAGCACGTGGACGCCACGCCGTATTATTGGGTTTCGGGCAACAGTGCCGAGGTCGACTTCATCGTTCAGTGCGGCGCCCACATCGTCCCCATCGAGGTGAAGGCGGAGAGCAACGTGAAGGCACGCTCTTTGGCCGAGTACCGCAAGAAGTACGCTCCGCCCGTTTCGGTCAAGACCTCCATGCTGGATGACGTCAGCGGGACAGAGGTGCGTCTGATCCCGCTGTATCTGATCGGGTCGATGGAGACGATGATCGGGGAAAGGTGACTTTATTGGAAAAAGCATTGCAAGTGCGCTTGGGCAATTGTGCAAAGGTACTGTGTTTAAAAAGAAAGAGGTGAGTGAAGTGATTGACTACCTTAATATGAAAAGAAGCTATATAGCTACAATTCAACTGGGGCTGGCGCTAAATGCTGGATACGAAGAAGCAAAACACGGGATCGACCTTCTTCACAAGTTTTGTGAAAACTGCATTGATAACAGTCTTTACGGCGAAGCAGACAAGCAGGCCATGAAACGAGATCTTGAGCTTGTTAAGGAAGCGCTTTCAAAAGAAATCGAAATCCGATTTCACGGTGCTCAATAACAATAATCGAGTTACTGCTTGACGAGAGGCTAAACAGTATCGAGCAATCACGGTGAGTATCAGGATGTGCGCTTTGAAACGCGGTACAAAGCCTACATCGGCTTCACGGCGCAGTTTATCCAGCACGAAATTGGACATTTCAACAGCGTGCTGATATGAGTAGACTTAGAATACAAATATGATCTTATCAGGGAGACTATGGGCATGTCACGAAAGAATAAAGAAAACAGAAATGAAAACACCCAATCATCCAAATTCTCAGATCGGATAGATGATTTTGTTAACGATGCTTCTGGAAAAATCATTGATGCCGGAGGCGTAGCTAAAGATTCGGTTAAGAAAGCAATGGATACAGTAATGTCTCAACTTGATGTGAACGGAGACGGACGAATCGGTATTGAAGACATTATCGTTCTCGCAATCAAAACTCCCGGAGTATACATCAATAGAGCTAAGTTTCTACAGAATGAACTATTTAAAAACCATCCACAAGATGTTATTGAAAAAGCAATCAGAACTACGCCAGCATTGGCGGGGATTCCAACGTCAGAAATTGATAAAAATGCCGAGCACGTCATAAAGCGTGAAAGAATTGCGGTTTCTGGTATTTCAACAGTTCTTGGCACACCGGGCGGCTTGGCAATGGCGGCTACTATTCCTGCAGATATAGCACAGTATTATGGATATACTCTCAGGGCAGTCCAGAAGCTTTTGTACTTATATGGATTCCCAGAAATCGACTCAGATGAGGAAGGGCTTCAATTAGATTCCGAGACCATAAACGCTATCATTGTGTGCCTTGGTATTATGAACGGAGTCGCTGGGGCTAATAATGCTATCAAAGCAATGGCAAAGGCACTATCGGTCGGTGTTGAAAAGCAACTGATGAAAATGGCGCTTACAAAAGGCGCTGTTTATCCGATCGTTAAGCAGGTCATGAAATGGTTTGGCGTGACATTGACAAAATCGCTTTTTGCAGGAGCGGTCAGAAAAGCAATTCCCGTAGTCGGAGGTGTGGTCGGCGGAGGCATTACGTTTGCTACATTCAAACCTTGCTGCTACAGGCTTAAGGATGCGCTGAAAGACACCATGTTGTCTAATCCAAACCATGTGTCTTCTGCGGAAGAAGAGGCTCTGTTTTCCGGAATCATGAGCGGGGAAATCATTGAGGCCACCTTTGAAGAGATACCAGCCGACCCGAAGGACGAGCTTTCGCATGATGTCGAAACAGAGGAACAAACAGACTGAAATATAAAGAACGGCGATAACACGAACAGGTGCAATAATAATTTAGAAAAGTAAAGTTTTTATGGATTGTTTTGCAAAAAATACAGCCCCTATAGTAGAGCACCGGCTGGGTTCGTCCCGACCGGTGCTCTACTATAGAAAGGGTGACCAATTTGCAAAAGAAGAGCTGTGCTAAATCATCTCAGCTTAAAACCATAGAGCTAGCAACCATATTTGCGCATAAAACTTGACACTATCCATGAATTTGACACAATGGACATAATTAGCTAAAGAAGAGTAGAGAATTATCAAGTGGCATTCTCTGATTACGTTTTTGAAAAAGATAGGCTTTAAATACTCGCGTTATACTGAGTCTAAGAGAGAATAATCTTCGACAAATGGTGTTCTATTTATATTTAAGTTTCCACCATGCTGTAATAGTTTTCTTTGGAGTTTTACCTGCGCGGGCGAGTAAATTCTTGGAACTCCCGAAGTGCAGGAAATGCGGCCATAGACTTTGCGTCCGTCAAATGCAGCTTTGAGTGGCTCCAGTTGTAATGTGGCATCAATTTGTTCAATCGCATGCCCAACGGAGGTGCCTTTTAATTCAACTAATATAACGCGCTTTTCTTTATCTTTGAAAAACAATGAATAGTCGCATTTACAGCAATCAACTGTGTCGACAACGCCACTATCAATATGCACACATACGCAATCAAATTCATGTTTTCCAATTGAAAGAGAGTAAACCTTACCGTTTTCAGTACAAGTTGGTGTCTCTCTTTTATCGAAAAAAACAATGCATTTGTTAGCGCTTTCTTCTTTTTTGCAAGGAGTATTATAAAATGTTTTTCTAGTCCTTTTTTTGCGTTTGCTCTTTTTGCCCTTTTGGGGAGGTATCGACAGAGTCTTTCTTTGCAGATTATCAACACATTGAGCTAGCTGCGGACAGATCATATGTTCTGGCCTCCAGCTTGTGTTACTTCTTGAATAATGAGAGCATTCATTTTCTCGTTGATTTGATCTGAAACATGATCAATTTCGATGGCGTCAATCAAATGATCACCTTTTCCTATCAGTTGTTGAAGCTTTGATTTACAATTTGGAATCAAATACGCATCCACTGAATCAGGATAAAGACGGAATCTTTTTTCAACAATGCTATCTGTGTTTTTTTTCTCGATACGGCCTGAAAGGATTAACAGATTAAATGCTGTCAGCATATATGGACTATGGGTCGTAAGAAACACTTCACTTTCTGTGGAATTAATCATTAATGCGACTAATTGTGCAATTACCTGTTGAGAATCTGGGAAAATGTGAGATTCCGGTTCTTCAAAAACAAGAAATGTTTTTTCATTTTGGAGGATAGAAAGAAATATACAATTCAGTGCCCAAAGAACTTCTTGCTGTCCGGAAGATCCAAACATCAATTTAATCCACTTATCATCACTGTAATATAGCTTTTCACCATCCTTGTCATTTTTATATTCGCCTTTCAGAATCTCTCTAATGAGGCTACAAGCGATTTCCACATCTTTATATCGTATTTCTCCCCGCACGGTCTTAAGATAGGTTTGAGTTATTTCATTCAGCTTTGAGCCAAATCTACCACGCATTTGCTGAATATAATGAATAAAGTCCTGGGTTATTAAATCAATTTGGCTTATGTCAATATTTCTCGACAAGCCAGGTGAAGCTGATTCGGGTAAAATAAGATCTGGTATTGTTGCAAGAAGGTTTCGTCCGGCGGGAATATACAAGAGTGTCTCATCATCAGCAAAGACTCTCTGCGCTTGCCGCTCAAAGAGGTTTAAAAAATCCCTTTGAGCATAAAACTCAACTGCTAGTCCTCCGGACCGATTGTTTGAAATATTTACAGCATCCTGAAGCAATAGAGTTATTTCATCTTTTAGGCTATCACTGAACCTGAAATCAACATAATTGGACTTTCCGAGTTTAATGCTTACATGTTTTTTCTTTGCATCATCATAGAAATATTGGATGGAAAACGGCTCCATATGCTTAGTTGTTCCGAAACAACCCATAAATGGGTTTCTAAGAAACTTCAAGAAGCCCAAATACGGATCTCCAGTATTCTTTTTGTTCCAGATTTCGCGAGCATAATCAGTCAGATAATCTCGAATCTTACGACAAAAGTATATAGTTTTTCCTAGTGTACTTTTTCCAGATGCTTGTGGACCAATTACAATTTGGAGTGGCTTGTTCAGAGTAAGAGAAACCTCACTTAGTGCTCCAAAATTTGAAATTTGTATTTTTCTCAAAGGTCTCGATGAGTTTGAATTGTTCATATCAACAACTCCTTACTATTGTCAAGTAATTATATCAGGCCACTTTCAATAACGCAAGGTGTCACGGCAGATATAACTCGCATAAACTACCATGTATATTCGCGTTATCTCGACTAGATGGCGATCCAACTTGCCGGATAGGAGCAGACTAGAATACAGTCCACGCCAATGCTCTTTCAAATAAGCTCTTTGCAGAAGTCGTAAATAGAAGGAAAAGTGATCGGCGAAAAAAGACTCACTTGATTCGCAAATTTTACAGCCCTTATAGCAGAACACCGGCCGGGTTCGTCCCGGCCGGTGCTCATCTACAGGAAGGGTGAATGATTTGCAGAAGGAGAGTTGCGAGCAGGCGAACAAAAAGGTAAACGAAGAATTGCGAAGTATCCAGGCACAGGAGCTGGCACTGTTTTTCGATTTGCAACGAAAAACCTATTGATCTTGTATCAAACAATTACCCGTCAGAAAAACGATGCATTTTTCTGACAGATCTGCAAACAACAAAAAACGATCCGGGATCGCGGTACGGCAGTACAGGCGATCCCGGATCAGTATTAGTTCCCGGCCAAGCTAAAAATCACGAAATCTGAGCGACATTTTAGCGTTTATATCACGAAATCATAGCGAGATTACGTGATGATCATCACGTTTTCCGAAAATATACAAAGTTAAACGTCCACAAACTGGTTTTAGATCCGCATGGCAACGGCTTCCCATATCTTTAAGAAAAATAAAAAGCAATATCTTACTTTTTAAATTTGGTAAGCGAATTCTGCGCGTAAAATATTACGTTTTAAAATTCCGACTTTGTTCTCGTTTGACATCCCGGCAGCAGTGAACCTACTGGATCGGCTGCTCAGGGGCATCCTCTCATTCCGGGCCCACAGGGCGAAGGCCGGGCCCTCTGGAATTACGAAGGACAATGAAAGAATGTCAAACGCAAACGAAAAAATATCAAAGCGGATTGACTTTTTTTCGTTTGCGAAAAGATAGAGTTTGACTAATGAGGGTTTGCAGCACCCGAATCGGCTGTTTGGGGACTGTTTTTCGGCTAAAATGCACATATTTATCGGGGCCTGATTTACCGCTGCTGAAAACATTGAAAAGAGTATAACGGCAAAAATCCAGTCATTCCAATGCCTTAGGCCCTTTGTGCAACTTTTTTGACCCGTTATGAATGTGCATGGTAGAACAGCCGTTGTCCGTCAATATGTACTACTCCAGCCCCATCCTTTTAGCCAAATCCAACATAGAAAAGCTGAATTTTTGCCAAGTTTCCAATGTCGTCTGTGACGGGTCACCCTCGCGGATGCGCATGGTGCGGCGGATCTCCTTGGGGATCACAACGCGGCCCAGATCGTCGATGCGCCGCACGATTCCGGTAGCTTTCATATGCAAAAATCCTCCTGCGTTTCTATCTGTTGTCTCGGATAGTATTTGCAGGAGGATTTTTCGTTATGCAGCAGGCCAAAAACGCGCAAAAATTGCGCAAAAGCTTGACGAGCGGGTCGAGATGCGCTATGATATACAGGTAAATTTTTGTTCAATGGAGGGCAAAATGGAACACATCATCACGATTGAGACCCGCGACCTCTGCCAGAGCGCTGCCAACGGCGGCTGCGGCGAGTGCCAGACCTCTTGCCAGTCTGCCTGCAAGACCAGCTGCGGTATTGCAAACCAGAAGTGCGAGAACGCTGACGAATAATAGGGAATCGAACGATCCGCAGTTCTGCTGCGGTATCGCCTGAAACAGGTGCAACGGCCGCCATCTTGCATGGCGGCTTTTGCTATCAAAGGAGATTATAGCATGATCCATCAATTCAAGCTCGGCGGCTACAACATCGTGCTGGACGTCTGCTCCGGCGGCCTGCATGTGGTCGACGACCTGGCCTACGACTGCATCGCGCTCTTCGAGGATAAGAGCCGCGGGGAGGTCGTCGCGGCGCTGCTGGTGCAGCACCCCGAACTCTCCCGTGAGGAAATCGAGCGCTGCTACGAACAGGTCGAGGCCCTCAAAGAGCGGGGCAAGCTCTTTACGCTGGATACCTATGAGCCGGTGGCGGGGCGCTTCAAGGAGCGCAGCGGCGGCGTCATCAAGGCGCTCTGCCTGCATGTGGCCCACACCTGCAACCTCAACTGCTCCTACTGCTTTGCCAGCCAGGGCAAATACAACGGCGAGCGCGCCGTCATGTCCTTCGAGGTCGGCAAGCAGGCCCTGGACTTCCTGGTGACCCACTCCGGCAGCCGGCATAATCTGGAGGTGGACTTCTTTGGCGGCGAGCCGCTGATGAACTTCCAGGTGGTGAAGGATCTGGTGGCCTACGCCCGCTCCATCGAGAAGGACGCACATAAGAACTTCCGCTTCACCCTGACCACCAACGGCATGCTCATCGACGACGACGTGATCGACTTCTGCAATCGGGAGATGAGCAATGTGGTCCTGAGTCTGGACGGACGCAAGGAGGTTCACGACCGCTTCCGCGTGGATTACGCCGGAAACGGCAGCTGGGAGCGCATCGTGCCCAAGTTCCAGAAGCTGGTGGCGGCCCGCGGCGGCAAAAACTACTACATGCGCGGCACCTTCACCCATAACAATCCCGACTTCCTGGAAGACATCAAACAGATGCTGGACCTGGGCTTTACGGAGCTGAGCATGGAGCCCGTGGTCTGCGCGCCGGACGATCCCTCCGCCCTCACGGAGGCGGACCGCGAGATTGTCATGCGGCAGTATGAGGAGCTGGCCGAGCTGATGCTCCAGCGCGACCGGGAGGGCCGGCCCTTCACCTTCTACCACTACATGCTGGATCTGACCGGCGGCCCCTGCATCTACAAGCGCATCTCGGGCTGCGGCTCCGGCACCGAATACATGGCCGTCACGCCCTGGGGCGATCTCTACCCCTGCCACCAGTTCGTGGGCGACGAGAAGTTCAAGCTGGGCGACATCTGGAACGGTCTGGATAACCCCGAGGTACAGGGCGAATTTGCCGCCTGCAATGTGTACCAGAAGCCCGCCTGCCGGGACTGCTGGGCCAAGCTCTACTGCTCCGGCGGCTGCGCGGCCAACGCCTACCACGCCACCGGCGCCATCACCGGCGTGTATGAGGCGGGCTGCGAGCTCTTCCGCAAGCGCATGGAGTGCGCCATCATGCTGGCCGTGGCCCGGGCCATCGACCAGGCCAAACAGAAATGAGCAAGACGCCGATCTGCGACTTCGTGCGGCAGTACGCGGATTCCGATGCCGTCCGGCTGCATATGCCGGGGCACAAGGGCAAGCCCCTCCTCGGCTGCGAAGCGCTGGACATCACCGAGATCCCCGGGGCGGATGTGCTGTACCACGCCCGGGGCGTCATCCGGGAGAGCGAGGAACTTGCCGCGGCGCTCTTCGGCGCTGAACGCACGCTCTATTCCACCGAGGGCTCGTCCCTCTGTATCCGGGCCATGCTGCAGCTTGCGCAGCAGTACGCGCGGCTGCGCGGCGTCCGACCTCTGATCGCTGCCGGGCGCAACGCCCACCGGGTCTTCTTGGAGGGCGCGGCTCTGCTGGATCTGCCCATCCGATGGGTGGGCTGCGGGGAAGAGCTGCTGCGCGCGAAACCGGTCCTCTCGGAGCTGGAGGAGCTCTTTGCCGGGGAGGAGAAGCCCGCGGCCGTGTATCTCACCAGCCCGGACTATCTGGGAAACGAGATCGACCTGCGGCCCATCGCCGAGCTGTGCCACGCAAACGGCGCGCTGCTGCTGGTGGACAATGCCCACGGGGCCTATCTCCGCTTTCTTGAGCCCTCCCGCCATCCGATGGACCGGGGGGCGGATCTCTGCTGCGACTCGGCGCACAAGACTCTGCCGGCCCTGACCGGCTGCGCCTATCTGCACCTCTCGCATGGCTGCCCGCAGGAGCTCGTACCCATGGCCGAGCAGGCCATGGCCCTCTTCGCCAGCACCAGCCCGTCCTATCTGCTCCTCCAGTCCCTGGACGCGCTGAACGCCCGCCTCTCGGGCGACTATCCCGGACGCATCCGCGAGACGGCACAGCAGGCGGAGGTCTGCCGGGCGGCGCTGAACGCCGGGGGCTGGACGCTCTGCGGCACGGAGCCGCTAAAGCTCACGCTCCTGCCCAAATCCCGGGGCTGTACCGGGGAAGACCTGGCGAAAGCGCTCACAGACGCGGGCTTTGTCCCGGAATTTGCCGATCCGGACCATCTGGTGCTGATGCTCACGCCGGAGACGGCGGGGGAGGAGCTGCGGAGTCTGACGGACTTCCTGCTGTCATTGCCGCCCCGCGCACCGCTTTCGGAGAGGCCGCCGCGCCGCAGCGCGGCAGATCCGGTGCTCACGCCCCGCGAGGCCCTGCTCTCTCCCTTTGAAACCCTGCCGGCGGAGCGCTGCCTGGGCCGCGTCCTCGCCTCGCCCTGTGTCGGCTGCCCGCCCGCCGTGCCCATCGCGGTCTGCGGCGAACAGCTGGACGAAAACGCCCTCGCCCTGTTTCGCTATTACGGCGTTACGGAGCTGGCGGTCGTGCGATCATACTGAACTGCCATACAGGCTCCCACGAGTGATCTTACCCGCGGGAGCCTTCAGCGTGTCGACAAGGTGTCGACGCGCTGAAGCAACCGATTTTAAAACCTTGAATCGGTTATAAAATCGGCTATGATTGAACGTGAAGAGGGGATAACCAATCCCCTCTTCACAATCTCCCCATGCGGGACCAAGCTGTTGCGCATCGTTATTGCCTTTCGTCTGCAGGCATCCACAGAGCCCTGGGCAATTTGCATAAAAAGCGCACTCACCATTTGTGAAAAACGCAAAAACTTTGGGCAGTTTTGGGCTTGTTTTCCGGGGCGAAAGGGGCTATAATCCCACACGAACTTGAGAGAAAGGAGGCAGATAGAGATGTTTGAAGATCGTGAGATCTCTGAATATTCCGAGCTCGAGAGTGAACAGCGCTTCCCCAATCTGCTGACGGATAAGGATTTTGTGAGCTACAACTGGACGCTCCCCTTCTGCAATCTGTAAGCGCATCCCCTTCCCTGTGGAAATGCCGGCATGAGCTGCCGTTTACGATAGATTTCCATCCCTGCAAAGCATACGCCTCATGGCGTTTCGCTCTTATATATTTGTCAACCCCCTGAGAGGCTGTGGCCTCACAGGCGGAGATAGAAAGCGCCGGTTTCTGGTTTTGCCAGAAAACCGGTGTTTTTGTTTTTATGATCCCCCGATAGAAAAATGAAATTGTCGCCTTCCGGGCGACCACGGCCTCTCCTCCCCCTGCTATGATTTGCCTGTAAGAAAAAAGAGCGCGGCGCAGAGAAAGACGCCGCCGAAAAAGGAGGAGAAAATATGATATATCAGGCAACAGAGCGGATCTCGGACGCCTTTATCGATGCCGACCTCAAGCACCAGGTGCAGGAACTCGGCCCCCTTTCCTTCGTGGAAGCGGGCTTTAACGGCGACAACTGCACGTTCCGCCTGCGCTTTATCTCGCTGGATGACGACAACGACGTCAAGGCCATGACGGAGGATTTCGCCAAGATCCCCGCGGCACGCAGGGATGCGGGCTGCAGGCTTTTAAACGAGCTGAACCGGGATTACAAGTTCTTCAAGTTCACCATGGACGATACGGGCGCGGTCTGCGCACAGTATGACTTTCCGGTCACCGTGTCGGAAGAGGAAGTCGGCAGCATTGCGCTGGAAGTCGCCCTGCGCTGCGCCAAAGTTATGGACGACGCCTACCCCAGGATCATGCAGGTGATCTGGGGCGCAGCGGATTGAGCGCATAATTACAGGCAAAAAGCAAACAGGAAGCCGGAGGGCTTTGCCCTCCGGCTTCCTGTTTGCAGTTTTACAGCGTGATCCAGTACTGCTCGAGCCACTCTTTGTCGTCCGGCTCGTAAACTGTGCGGTCGTAGACCCCGCCGTTTGCGAGGATCGTGCGGCGGCTGGCCTCATTGTCCGTGACGCAGGCGATCATGACCTTTTCAAGGCCCAGCGTCCGGCAGATCGGCAGCACCTCGCGCAGCATCCACTTGGCGACGCCCTTGCGCCGCGCATCCGGGCGGACGGAATAGCCGATGTGCCCGGCGTACTTTTCCAGGTACTCGTTTAAGTAGTGCCGCAGCTGGAGCATGCCCAGTACGGCCCCGTCCTCCTCGCGGATGCAGAGATACTGCGTGGCCAGGACAAGGCCCTCCGGCACGGTGGCGGGGTCCTCATAGCTGCGAATCCGCCGCAGCCATTCCATCGGGTCCTCGCAGCGGCGCAGCGGCCCCGTGCCGTCCATGGAGTCCCCGGCGGCGAGGAAGGCCTCGCGATAGGCGCGCACTTCGTTCAGATGCGCCTCCGTCGGGCGCACGAGCCTCCAGGTCTCCATCTTATTTTTTCCGCTTTTTGCTGGCATACCAGAACATCCAGATCACGATGCAGATCAGGATCACGGCCACCACGATGCCGAGGATCAGGTTAAACAGGCTGCCGACGATGCCGGCGGTGCCCTGGATCAGCTTCACGATCAGCATGAAGCCGAACACCAGCACGGCGATCAGCACGACCAGACGGGAAATTTCCTTGGTGCTCATAGGGTTCTCCTTCCGTTTCCGCTGCTCCTCAGGGATCGCCCAGGAGCTTTTTGATCTGCTTGTCACTTGCCTCCGGGCAGATCGCCCGCAGCTGCGCCTGTACCCGCGCTTTCGACGCCGCCGGGTCCTCCCGGTAGGCATCCGCCATGAAGTCCTCGCCGAAAACGGTCTCAGGCAGCGCATACTGCGCCACGCCCCAGCCGTATTCTTTGCCGAATCTGTCCTGCAGATACACAAAGTCCTCGATCAGCACATAGCACTGCATCTGCAGCCGGGTGATGCGGGGATCGAAGCCCTTTTCCCCGCCCTTGCCGTAACCGGAGAGGGTCTTGAGCTCTTTACTCAAAAGCCGGCCGCGGGCGGCCAGCACGTCGTAGATCTGCTTGTCGCCGTATGGGGCGAAGCCGTCGTCGTACAAGGCGTCAAAATCATAGCCGTTGCGGCGGTAATTGGCAAAGACCGGGTACCAGTCCCGGCTGATATAGCCCGCGCGGCCGCGGAAGAACTTGCCGTAAACGCAGTCGCCCCCGCGCACGATGGGCCCTTTCCACTCCCAGGGGCCTTCCTCCGTGTCGGAAAACCAGAGATGGGCGGGCGTGTGCTCGGCGATGGAGAAGCCGGGGATCTCGTTTTTGAAGAAGGGCAGAAAGCCCAGGCGCTGCACGGTCTCCCGGATGACCTCCGGGCCGGTCAGGGACGGAATGCGCTCCATCGCTTACTGCAGGCGCTCAAAGCCGTCGTCGGGCGCGGCCTGGGGCGCCGCCTTGCGCTCCTGCAGGTTGCAGACCATGGCCCAGTTGTAGAGCATCAGCTGCACGGCAGTGCCGGCCAGCATCAGCTGCATGCCGGTGTGCCGGTCGTCCGCGAGGCACATCAGGCAGAGCGAGGCGCCCAGCATACAGGCGAAGCGGGCACGGAGAGGCTTCGCGGTGTCGTAGGCGAAGCCGGCGATGCGGGCATAGGCGAACATGACCACCACCACCGTGACCATCTCCGGCACGTAGGACCAGAGCACGCTGTTGATGGAGTTGATGCGGTAGAGATACACGAGCCAGGCCGCGAAAAACACGATGGGCGGCAGACTCACCAGGCAGAGGATGGTTTTGCGCTTTTCCTCCCGGTGGGCCAGCTCCAGCAGCAGCGGGGCCGAGACGGCGGAGACCGCCGCCAAGGCGGAGAGCACCCGCAGGAAGCGGACGAACTTGTCCGTCTCCGACTTGGCGAGCAGCGCCAGCGCCCCGACGAACACGATGCCGCCGGCCAGCCAGTTGAGAATGCCGAAAACCCGATAGTCGTTGTTTAGCGCGCCGCTCAGATCCTCCGGTACGTAGAGGTGGTTCCGCTCATCCTGGTTCAGGAAGCGCAGGAACACCACAGCCGCGGCGATGACGAAGGCGGGCACCAGCAGGTTGAAGACGCTTCTGTCCACAAGCCCCAGGTCGTTGAAGGCGATCATGACCTGCAGCCAGCGCAGAAAGACGCCGAAGGCGCCGGCGCCGGCCACATAACAGGTGAGTTCCAAAGCTTTTTTCTGCATATTCTGAATTCCGTTTCCATAAGAATTGATCGAAGTGAAGCTGCCTGCGTGAAACAGCGTACCTTAGATTTTATACTGAAAACGCCCCTGCGTCAAGCCTGCGGGCGCGTTTTCGGAAGCCTGGGAGGAACTTATGAGGAAGAGCATCCTGCTTGCCGGCGTTTCCCTGCTGCTGTGCTGGCTGATCACCCGGCTGCCGGCGCCGGCGCGGACAGAGCCGCCGGCCCATGCGCCGTCCGCTGTCCCGCCCGCACCGACGGAAGCGGCGGCCCTCCCCATCTTCTCCGCCCCGGCGGCGCTGCGGGTGCTGCTTGCGGACGGCACGATCGCAGAGATGACGCTGGAGGACTATCTTCCGGGCGTCGTCGCGGCGGAGATGCCTGCGGATTTCCCGCCGGAGGCCCTCAAGGCCCAGGCGGTGGCGGCCCGGAGCTACGCCCTCTACTGCGCGAATTCGCACAAGCACGGGGAGGCCGACGTCTGCACGGACTTCGCCTGCTGCCAGGCCTGGATGGACGAGCCCGCCCGGGAGGCACGCTGGGGCGCGGATGCCGCGCGCTGCGCCGCACGGATCGAGCGAGCCGTCCGGGAGACGGCGGGGCAGCTGCTGACCTGGGAGGGCGCGCCGGTGTTCGCCGCCTTCCACTCCTCCTCGGCCGGGGCCACGGAGGACTGCGGCGCAGTCTGGAACCCGGTCCCCTATCTGCGCAGCGTCCCCAGCCCGGAGACGGCGGAGACTGTGCCGAACTTCCTCAGCAGCCTGCGCTGCGCCCCGCTGGACTTCCGGGATACGATCCTCTCCGCCTGCCCGGAGGCGGATTTCTCCGGCCCGGAGGAGCGCTGGCTGGGGGAGCTGCGGCGGGATGAAAGCGGGCGCGTGGCCACGGCGGTCATCGGCGGCGCGGAGATCCGCGGCACAGAACTGCGTCGGCTTTTCTCCCTTCGTTCCACGGCCTTTACACTGGCATATACGGAGGGCGCATTTGTGTTCACGGTGGCGGGCTTCGGCCACGGGGTGGGCATGAGCCAGTACGGCGCCGCCGTCATGGCGGAGGAGGGCGGCGATTACCGGACGATCCTGGCCCATTACTACCCCGGCACGACGCTGGCGAGGATGGCGGAGGATAAAGAAAAAACAGGATAAGGTGCATGGTAAATCTGTTGACAGTGCATAGAGAGACTGTTAAAATATTAATAAGCGCCGCTGGCCGGGCCGGTCGGCGGTCGGAAAATACAAATAAGGAGTGATAAAAATGGCAGCGAAACTGTCACGCAGAGACTTTTTGAAGGGCACCGCCGCGGCAGCGGTCGGCGCTGCCTTCTTTGGTCTGGGCGGCAAAATCAGCGCCTCCGCCGAGGAACCGGCGATCTACGTTCCCGGCACCTACTCCGCCACGGCGGCGGGCTATTCCAGCGACGTCACGGTTACCCTGACCGTGAGCGAAACGGCCATCACGGACTGCGTCATCGACGCGTCCGGCGAGACCCCGGACATCGGCCAGGCGGCTGCGAAGGAGATGCAGAGCCTGATCGTGGAGACTCAGGGCGTGGACGCGGTGACTTCCGCTACCGCGGAGAACACGATTCCGGCCATCAAGAAGGCCTATGCGGATTGCATCCAGCAGGCCCTGATCGTAAAGACCGAAGAGCCTGCGAAGGAAGAGGGCTTCTCCTTCGAGAAGACCGAGTTCGGCACCCCCCTGTGGCTCGTACCGGAGCTGGGCATGTTCCAGTGGCGCGAAAAGCCCGCCATGCCCGGGGAATTTGCGCGCACCGAGAGCGCGGACGTGGTCGTTGTAGGCGCGGGCCTCTCCGGCATCTGCGCCGCCCGCCGCAGCCTGGAGCTGGGCAACAGCACCATCATCCTGGAGAACGACGGCCGCTACGATATCCACGGCTTCCAGTGCGCCTCCGTCAACTCCGACTTTTACAAGCGCCAGGTGGAGGCTGCCGGCCTCAACTGGGAGGACTGGAAGATCGACGAGACCGATTTCGTGCGCAACTACATGAGCATGCACAACAACCGCACCAACATCGATATCGTCAAGCTCTGGACCGCCAATTCCGGCAAGGCCTTCGACTGGTATGAGGAGCTGATGCCGCCCCAGGGCACCGACGGCAACTATGACTACCGCAGCATGATCTACTTCCCCCGCCCCGAAGGCTATGACATGAGCCAGAAGGACCACAAGTACAAGACCTACATCGGCACCGTGGACTTCACCTATCAGTCCTGGGCCCAGGCCGGCCGCAACCAGGTGGACTGGATCGAGGCAAACGGCGGCCAGTTCCGCTACAACGAGCGGGCCTATATGCTCACAAACGACGGCGCCGGCCGCGTTACCGGCGTGATCACCAAAGTCACCGCCGAGGACGGCACTGTGACCTACAACAAGTATGAGGCCGCCAAGGGCGTCATCGTCTGCACCGGCTACCACGGCCGCGCCAAGGACATCATGATGGAGATCGGCGTGGAAGAGGGCATGTACACCCTGCGCAACGGCAACGCTTTCCCCGACTCCTCCGGCTTCGGCGGCTCCGGCGACGGCCACCGCATGCTGGTCTGGGAGGGCGCGGACATTGAGCCCTTCCGTCAGGCCGACGGCTGCGTGCTGTCCCTGTTGGACCCGGCGGCGGGCCTTGCGCTCAACAACAACGGCAAGCGCTTCCACAATGAGGACGACCAGTGCTGGACCCTGGGTCTGGAGCTGAGATGGCAGCCCGGCGGGCGGCAGTGGAAGATCTACGACGCCAACTGGCGCCGCGATCTGGATCACCAGAACATGTCCCACCAGGCCATCGACTCCGTCAACCACACCCCCTGGACCATGCCCGGCACCCTGAACAATGAGAACGCCGCACCCTACACCAACGGCACCAAGATGAAAGCCGACGGCACGGAGTGCGACGGCACCGAGTTCTATCTGGACATTCTGGAGAAGGAACTGCTGGCCGGCGTGGGCAATCCCGAGGGCATCGCCATCGGCAGCTACTGGAGCTGGCCCGGCGACATCCGCTACGGCGCCGAGACGCTGGAAGAGCTGGCCAAGATGGTCTACCCCGACGACGAGGAGGCCCAGGCCAACATGCTCGCCGAGGTGAAGGAGTACAACGAGATGGTGGCCAAGGGCGAGGATACCCGCTACGGCAAGGCCGCCAGCATGCTCTTCCCCATCGAGCAGGGCCCCTTCTTCGCCTTCTCCGCCGCCACCTCCACCAGCGGCCGCATGGGCCAGGAGGGCATCATCTGCAACGACAGACTGCAGCCCGTGATCCCCTCCACCGGCAAGCCCATCCAGGGCGTCTACTGCGCGGGCGTCATCGTCGGCGGCCGTCATGCCAACTGCTACATGACGCCCATGGGCGGTATGAACCACGGCTTTGACGTGACCTTCGGCAAGCTGGCCGCGGAGTTCCTGACCGACGACAACTGATCCGAACCGGCAACAGAGAATGATGGAAGGGCGGCTTGCCGCCCTTCCCGTTGTCGAAAAACTCTTTGAATCGTTTTTGCCATAGCTCTGCTATGGCAAAAACACCATGAGGCGGCTGCAAAGCGCCGCCCTCGCGCCGACCAACGAGGCTTCAGCCGAGGCGATGGAGCGCGAGTGATTCAAATGGAAGCCCGATGGGCTTCCATTTGAGAATAAGGAGGGCTGCCATGAAGCCCATCGAACTGCATCTGTATCTCCCCTTCTCCTACTGGCTGGCGCGCGACCCGGAGACCGGCGCACCGCTGCGGCGGCCGGATGAGCGGGCGCTTGCTCTGTGGCTGCGCGGCGTCTCGGCGGAGCTTGCGGGCATGAAGGAGGATTACGCGGACTGTGAACTCACGGCCATCCGCTTTCACGGGGGCTATCTGAGTCTGCTGGACGCGGAGAATCTGGGTCGCCTGCTCATCGCCGTGCACCGCAGCTTTTCGGTGCAGAAGGACTGCCCGGTCTGCGGGCTGATGTTCCCGGGGGCGCTGGACATGGAGAGCATCGCGGCCTACCGGAACCACCGGGTGAGCCCGCTGCTGTTCACGCTGCCCTCCCTCTCCTTCCGGGAGTGTGAGCGTCTGGGCTATCCCGTGGCCCTGCAGGCGCTGGACAAGACCGTGTATTTCCTGCAGAACTTTGCCGAGGACGAGTGGGGGCTGCAGCTGCCGATCGGGATTCCCGGCCGGGACGTGGAGACCTGGCGCTTCCTGCTGGGGCAGATCTACCACTACCACCCGAAGTACCTGCGCTTTGCCAGCATCGACTCGGCACAGCCGGAGGATCCCGCCTTTGCGGAGACCTGCAGTGATCTGGAGCGCCACGGCTACCACCGGGCGGCGGAGAATCTCTTCTCCCTTTCCGACATGGTGCCGCGCCTCCTGCTGCCGCCCGCGGCGGGCACGGAGTATGTGGGTGCCGGCCCCGGCGCCGTGAGCCGGATCGACGGCTTCACGGTGCACAATACCGCGGACTTTGAGATCTGGTGCCGAAACTGCGGCGACTGGCGTCGGCTGGTCGTCAGCGCGGAAACGGTGTAAGTAAAAGAAGGCCAGCGGCTTGTAGGGGCGGCTATCAGCCGCCCGCCGGACACGGTACAAGATGCGGCACAGGGTAGACGCTTGCGCCTCCCGGCGGCGCCAAACAACAATACGCTCAAGAATATTCGGCGAATTCGCAGTTTTTACGAATTCGCCGAACTTTTTTGCTTATGTCCCTGCTGCGCTGCCCGGCCTTTACCCTAGCGCATACAGCGAGGCCTTCCTATTCGCCCGACCATCGAAAAACAGTTGCAGACATTCAGCCCATCGTCCGACGACAATGGCCGTTTTCATCGTAGCGGTAGTAGAAATTTCCGCCGGTGGCTCCGGGGAGATCGTCGTTATCGCGGTGGATCTCGGCAGTCAGGCGGCCCTGCGCGTCGTACTCATAGGAGACGGTTTCCCAGCGGTTTCCGAAACTGCTGTCCCACCGGAGGAGCCTTCCGTCTTCTCTGTAGGTCCAGGTCTGCTCCACGGTCATGGTCGCGCCCTCCCACCAGGTTTCGCGGACGATACGGCTCTGTTCGTCGTATTCATAGCGCGCCTCACGCAGCATGTCGCTCATGGCGCGGCGGGCGATGGCAGGGCCATCCTTCTGATACGCGATCTCCACCCAGGAGACAAAGTCGGAACCGGGATATTCCAGCCGCGCGGTTACAACGCCGTCCTGCTCGGAATAGCCCTCCGCCTGCAGCGGCACGCCGAAGAGTTCAAAGAGGCTCACGCCCAGGCCGTAGCGCTGGGAATTGCCGTAGATGCGCACGGAATCCGAACCGTCTGCCGCCGTGTAGACGGTGCTGTGGCTGCCGTCGGTGAAGCTCAGATACAGCGGGTTCCAGTCCGGGCAGGCCGAGGTCTCCGCCACCTGATTATACTGGAGCATGGCGCGAAGTTCTTCCAGCGCCTCCGGCGTGTCGAGCGTATAGGTCTTACCGGTCTGCTGCACGTAGAGGGAGGCGGAAGTCAGCTCTCCCAGCTCCGTCCCGAGCCAGACAAAGTCCGGGTTTTCCGCTGTGCCGATGTTGCGGGTGTCGCTCTGCTCCGGGTAGGGCAGCATGTCAAAGCCCGGCTCCGCGATCCAGCTTCC
>Ga0310697_10002455_pt1 | contig 19730 bp, 16 predicted proteins | sample 172DNAGHGlowgp2_FD_203883 | JGI IMG/M metagenome (GOLD analysis project Ga0310697, IMG submission 203883) | Sheep rumen microbial communities from Palmerston North, Manawatu-Wanganui, New Zealand - 1728 DNA GHGlow gp2 (v2) (version 2) | ecosystem: Host-associated > Mammals > Digestive system >... | reverse complement strand
CTTCCCGCCGCAAGCTCCTCGACAAGATCACCGTGGAGGAGCTGCCCGCCTCCAACCGGCGCTACCCCTGGGTGGGCTTCAAGGCCGAGCGCGAGCCGGGCAAGGATCGCCTCTTTGTGACGGATATTTCCAAGACCGTGGACGGTGTGAAGCTCTTGAACAAGGTGAGCTTCATCGTCGGCAAGGAGGACAAGATCGCCATCCTCGGCAAGAACGAACTGGCCGTCACGATGCTCTACAAGATTTTGATGGGCGAGGAGGAGCCGGACGAGGGCACCGTGAAGTGGGGCGCGTCCATCACGCCCAGCTACTTCCCCAAGGACCACAACAGCTACTTCGACGGCTTTGACGCCGATCTCATTGAGTGGATGCGGCAGTTTTCCGACGACAAGCGGGAGAGCTATCTGCGCACCTTCCTGGGCCGCATGCTCTTTTCCGGTGATGACGTGTATAAGAGCGCGAAGGTGCTTTCCGGCGGTGAAAAAGTCCGGTGCATGCTCAGCCGCATGATGCTCTCCGGGGCAAACTTCCTGGTGCTGGATCAGCCCACGAACCACCTGGATCTGGAGTCCATCGCGGCGCTCAATAACGGTCTCGAGGCCTTCAAGTACAACATTCTCTTCTCCTGCCATGACCACCAGCTGACCCAGACCGTGGCCAACCGCATCATTGAGATCACCGACGACGGGATCATCGACCGGCTCTGCACTTACGACGAGTACATGCACATTGCGGAACAGGAAAATAATTAAAAATTTTGTTGTAATTTTCTGCAAAATACGATATACTCCCTGTATCGAAACGACACAGGGAGTTTTTCTATGGAAAACAATAAGAAGAAAGAAATCTGGCGGGCCGTGAAGTTCACGCTGTTTTCCGCCTCCGCCGGTCTCATTGAGGCCGGGACCATTTTCCTGCTGGAAAAGCTGACGGCGCTGCCCAGCTGGGCCTGCTATCTGACGGGCCTGGTGCTGTCCGTTCTCTGGAATTTCACGCTGAACCGGAAGTTTACCTTCCAGTCCGCTGCCAATATTCCGATCGCCATGCTGAAGGTGGCCTGTTATTATGCGGTGTTCACCCCGCTGTCCACCCTGGCAGTCAAATACCTCACCGAGACGGCGGGCTGGAACCCTGTCTTTGCCGACGGGCTGAACATGCTCTGCAACCTGGTGACGGAGTTTCTGTATCAGCGTTTCTTCGTCTTCGGCAGCAGCATCGACACCGCGAAAAAAGACGCATAAGGAAAACCGGCTGTGCCTAATGGCGCAGCCGGTTCTCATTTAACTGTTCAGGAAATTCCGGATCCGTTCGGCCTCATAGTCGAAATCGGCCTTGTTGTAGCCCATGCCGCCGGGGAGGATATGATCCCGGTCCGGCACCATCAGCTGGTCCGCCGTCTTCCCTGCAAACTTGAGCCCGTTCATCATCAGTCCGGTCAGCGTCTCATTGTCCAGATTCGTGTCGATCATGGGCAGCACCGTGTCCGCCAGATTGCTGAGCTCCGTGAGGCTCATCCCCCTGGCCTTGGTCAGGACGGCCTGCAGCGTGCGACGCTGGCGGCCGGTACGCTCCCAGTTGCTGTCGATGGAGCGGAGGCGGCAGAAGGCCAGCGCATGCGCCCCGTCCAGATGGTTCATGCCGGAATAGGGCAGCTCCAGCTTTCCGGCCTCTGCCGGGGTCAGCTCCACGTCCACACCGCCGATGGCGTCCACAATGTCCTTGAAGCTCTCAAAATCCACATGGGCGTATCCGTCAAAGTCGATCTGGAAGCACTCCCCAAGCACTTTGGTGGTGGCAGCCGCGCCGTTGAAGCGGTAAAAGCTGGTGAGCATGATCCACTCGTGCCCCTCCCAGGGGACGCCGGTGCCGCGCTCGAAGCTGGCAAGCTTTACGGCGCCGGTCTTTTTGTTCAGGGAGCAGAGCATCGTCACGTCGCCGCGGCCGATGTCGTCGGTATGGGGAATCCGCATATCCGAGCCGATGAGCAGCACGTTCACCACGTCCTTCTCGCCGATGCCCAGTGCGCCCCTGAGCACACCTAGGACGCCGCCGGTCCGCCCGGATCCGTCCCCCACGCTGACGATGTTGCCGTTTTCATCCACGGCCTCCGTATAGCCGTCACGGTCCAGGAGCCCCAGCTTGGAAGTCAGGAAGCCCGCCGCGCCGATGACCAGGATCAGAAACAGGCAGAGCAGGATCAGCAGCACGCGGCCGAAGCCGCCGCTTCTCCGTCTTCTTTTTTTCGTATGCATATCCTACCTCCGAAAATGCGCGCCCCGCGCGTTTGAGCGGCACGGGGCAGGCAGTACTGCTAAGCCATGGAAAACAGCTTTGGCTTCAGCTTGAAACGGACGCCGGAGACAAGCCCCATGGCCGCAAACATGGTCATCATCGAAGAGCCGCCGTAGCTGAAGAAAGGCAGCGTGATGCCGATGACCGGCGTGACGCCGATGCACATGCCCACGTTGATGATGGTCTGGAAAGTGACCGCAGAGGCCACGCCGAAGCAGATCAGCATGTCAAAGGTGCGGCTGGAGTGCATGCCCACATAGACGCATCTGAGCACGATGATCGCAATCAGGATCAGCACGGCGATGCAGCCCAGCATTCCCAGCTCCTCGCCGATGGCGGCGAAGATGAAGTCCGTGTGCTTGCCGGTGAAGTTGGAGGCGCGATGCCCCGGCTCCACGCCGGTGAGCCGGCCGGACGCGAGCGTCTTGATGCTCTGGGCGGTCTGCCAGTTTTTGCCGTAACCGTCCGGGTCGATGCTTGGCACATAGGGGGCAAGCAGACGCTCCTTCTGATAGGTCTTGAGGAAGTGGTTCCAGAGAAGCGGCACCGCTGCGGCCAGCGCCGCAAAGCCGATGGCGAACCAATAGAGCCGCACGCCCAGTACGAACAGCATGGACAGAAAGATACAGAAAATGATGGACGCCGAGCCCAGGTCGGACGAGACGCCGACGATGGCCACGAACACCAGGCCGAAGTGCGCCGCCATCTCCACTACGGAGAGGAAGGAGTTCATATCCCGGTATTCCTTGAGCCAGGTCATCTGCTTGGCGCAGACGATGATGTAGATGACCTTGATGACCTCGGAGGGCTGAATGCCGATGCCGGCGAAGCGGATCCAGCTCTTGTTGCCGGTGTTGTCCTCCACGCCGAAGATGACCAGGGCCACCAGCAGCAGCACGTTGATGACACAGAGCAGTCGCCACTGCTCGGCCAGCAGATCCGCATCCAGCACCGTGAGCACCACGAAGGCCGCAATCCCCAGGAACATGGAGAAGAGCTGCACGATCACGAGCTTGGTCGGGTTCATCTCCGCACCGGTGGCCGCCATGCCGGTGGCCGCCTTGTAGACCATCACCGTGCCGTAGAGCGCGCTGATGATGCAGACGCAGAGCAGGAAAATATCCGCCCGGTCAAAAAACATTTTCACATAGGGTTTGACACGTTTGAGAATGAGAAAGCCCTCCCTTCGGAGTGAGCGGGAAAATCAAAAATTCGTACGGGGCATATTTTAACACAAACAAAGTCTTTACGCAACGGCACATTCGGTGGTATAATAACCAAAGATGTAAACAATTTCTAAAAATCCCGCGGTGCAGAGGCTGCTCTGCCGCGGCGTCAGGAGTATCATGGCAGAATATATCAGCAGGAACGAGAGCGAAACCGAGGCGCTGGGCGCCCGGCTGGCGGCGTCACTCCCCGGGGGGAGCGTGGTCGCCATGTATGGGGACCTGGGTGCCGGCAAGACCGCCTTTGTGCGCGGCATGGCCCGCGGCATGGGGCTTACATGCCGGGTCTCCAGCCCGACTTTTACCATTGTCAACGAATATCTGGGCGAGCGTGAGCTCATTCATTTCGATATGTACCGCATCGGCAGCGCCGATGAGCTGTTTGACATCGGCTGGGAGGACTATCTGAACCGCGGCGCGGTCTGCGCCGTGGAGTGGAGCGAGAACGTGGAGGACGCCTTCTTCGGCGACGAGATCGTCGTGCGCATCGAAAAGCTGGGCGATACCGAGCGGAAAATCACGATCGAGGGGGCGGAGTTATGCTGATCCTCGCCTTTGAGTCCTCGGCCCGGGCCGCGTCCGTCGCCCTGGTGCAGGACGGGAATCTTGTCTCTCAATACAGTCAGTGCAGCGCGCTGACCCACAGCCGCACGCTGCTCCCCATGGCGGAGGACATGCTGAAGAACGCAGAGCTGAAAATAGCGGACGTCGATCTCTTCGCCGTGGCCCACGGCCCCGGATCCTTCACCGGCATCCGCATCGGCGTCTCCGCGGTCAAAGGACTGGCCTGGGCGAGCGACAAGCCCTGCGTCGGCGTTTCCACCCTGGAGAGCATGGCCTGGCACGGCCTCGCTGTCGGCGGCTATATCTGCCCGGTGATGGACGCGCGGCGCCAGCAGGTCTATAACGCGCTCTTTGAGATCCGGGACGGAAAGCCCGTCCGTCTGACCGAGGACCGGCCCATCGCCCTGGAGGAGCTTGCGCCCCAGGTGCAGGCGCTGGGCGCGCCGGTCTTTCTGGTGGGTGACGGCGCGGAGCTCACGGCAAAGTACTTTGCGCACGCCGGTATCCCCTTCCGCATGGCGCCGGAGAATCTGCGCTGGCAGAGCGCCTGGGGCGTGGCCATGGCCGCGCAGGATAAAACCCCCGGCACGGCGGATGATCTGCTGCCCGTCTATCTGCGCCTCTCCCAGGCCGAACGGGAACGGCAGGAGCGAATGAAAAATGAGAAATGAATAATGAATAATTTTGGTGCCGCTGCGCGGCGATTACAATTGTCGGCGAAGCCGACACCGCAATTATTCATTTTTCATTATTCATTGTTCATTGATACATCGTAATCCCTTGTAGCGGGTCGGCTTTCCGCCCCGGACATTCAATAAACGAAGGAGAACAAAATCATGAGCAAAGTATGCGTATTTGACCATCCTCTTATTCAGCACAAGCTGTCCATCCTCCGCGATGAGCGCACCAGCGTCAAGGAATTCCGCGAGCTGATTTCCGAGATCGCCATGCTGATGTGCTTTGAGGCCACCCGTGACCTGCCCCTGGAAGAGATTGATGTCAAGACGCCCGTGGCTGTGGCCAAGTGCCGCCGCATCGCCGGCAAGAAGCTGGCTGTTGTGCCCATTCTCCGCGCCGGTCTCGGCATGGTGGACGGCATGGTCAGCATGATGCCCAATGTGAAGGTCGGCCATGTGGGTCTCTTCCGCGACCCGGAGACCCTGGAGCCCGTCAAGTACTACTTCAAGATGCCCCCCGATATCGATGAGCGCGACGTGATCGTGGTCGATCCGATGCTGGCCACCGGCGGCTCCGCCTCCGCTGCCATCAAGTTCCTCAAGGAGACCGGCGTTAAGCACATCAAGCTCATGAGCATCATCGGTGCTCCCGAGGGCGTGGCCAAGATGCAGGAAGACCACCCCGACGTGGACATTTTCGTCGCCGCGCTGGACGATCACCTGAACGAGCATGGCTACATCGTCCCCGGTCTGGGCGACGCGGGCGACCGTATCTTCGGCACCAAATAACATCAGTTCAGCAAAGACCCTCGCCGGCAGGGCATCACGCCCTGCCGGCGTTTTTTCCGCCTTTCCATATTTTATGTAACCCATTTTATCGTAAACTTGATTATGATAATTAGATTATTGTAATATATATTATGTGAATAAGATTATTGACAACCTTTGCGAGCCGGTACTTTTTTGTCTGCTTTCAAGACATCGTTGCATCTTTTCCGAGAAAAGAGTAGAATGAAAACAGATACAGAAAAGGGACGTGAAAACCATGGCCATGGAAACCCTGATTGAACTCTTTGACGAACGCCCGCTGGAAAACGTGCTGGGTGCGGAGATGTTCCGCCCGCAGCGGGTGGTCTATATCTGCCCGGATGCTGTCGCCCGGGATCAGAACCTGCAGAAAAAGCTCCGCAGCTACTTCTCCCGCCGCGGCCTGAAGATCGAACTCGTTTTCTTCAAGGCCGACGTGTACGACGCCATGTCCGTTCTCGAGCTGCTGGGCAGTATCCTGCTGCGGTATCCGGACTGCGCGCTCGACATCACCGGCGGCACCGACGCCGTTTTGTTCTCCGCGGGCCTGCTCTGCGCCGAGTCGGAGATCCCCGTTTTCACTTACAGCCGGAAGAAGAACTGCTTCTATAACATCAAAAACGCGCCCTTTGCCGAGGACCTCCCCTGCTCTCTGCACTATTCTGTGGAGGATTTCTTCCGCATGGCCGGCGGCTCCGTGCGCGAGGGGCGGGTGGACAACGCGATCCTCTCCCGCTACATGAGCGATTTTGACCCCTTCTTCGCGGTCTATCGGAAGCACCGGCGGGAATGGACAAAGATCGTGACCTATATCCAGCGCCTCTCCCCCGCCAGGGCGGACGGGAGCTATTCGCTGGAGGCCGGCGGCCCCTTCACCGTGAAGGGCGAGCGCGGCTCCCGCATCGACGCGCCGGAGGAGGCCCTGCGGGATCTGGAGGGCATCGGCTTTCTCGAGAAACTGCACATCGGCGGAGATGCCGTCAGTTTCTGCTTCCGGGACGGGCAGATCCGCGCCTGGCTGCGGGACGTGGGCAGCGTGCTGGAGACCTATGTGTACAAGGCCTGCCTGGACACCGGCATTTTTGACGATGTGCGCACCAGCGTGATCGTGGACTGGGAGGGTGAAAAGAAGGCCGACGCCGTCTCCAATGAGCTGGACGTGATGTGCGCCCGGGGCGTGGTTCCCCTCTTCATCAGCTGCAAGACCTGCGACGTGAAGACCGAGGCGCTCAACGAGCTTGCGGTTCTCCGCGACCGCTTCGGCGGCGAGATGGCCAGGGCCGCCATCGTCACGGCCGAGCGGGGCAACGCCCGCATGCGCAATCGCGCGGCCGAGCTGAATATCCAGGTGATCGACCTGAGCGATCTGGACAGCGAGAAGCTGCAGAAGCGCCTGAAAAGCTGTATGGGAGTTTAATAGTTATGTCAACCAAGATCTATCTGCCGCTGCCGCGTTTCCATCGCTACACGGAGGCGCTGACCGCGCTGGGCGCGGAGGTCTGCTTTGAGGGGCCGGAAACCTGTGACGGGCTTCTGCTGCCCGGCGGCGGCGATGTGGCCCCCGCCCGCTACGGGCAGGAGAACCGCAGCTCTCTGGGCATCGATCCCGAGCGGGACGCGCTGGAGTTTGCGGCGCTGGAGACGGCGCTGCGGCTCGGTCTCCCTGTGCTCGGCATCTGCCGCGGCTGCCAGCTGATAAACGTGGCGCTGGGCGGCACGCTCCATCAGGATATTCCGGACCACCGGGCCATCAGCGAGGGCGTCGACCGCCTGCACTCCTCCCGCACCGTGGACCTGGTGCTGACCGCGCTCTACGGCGAGGAGTTTATCATCAACAGTTCCCACCACCAGGCGGTGGACCGCCCGGGCGAGGGCTTCCGCCCCGTGCAGTGGGCGCCCGACGGCACGGTGGAGGCCATCCGGCATGAGACGCTGCCCCTCTTCGGCGTGCAGTGGCACCCGGAGCGCCTGCGGGAGCCGACGGACGGCTGGCGGCTGCTGGCGCGCTGGCTGGAAGAAGTGCAAAATCATAAGTAATCTGTGAGGCTGTACATGAAGCACTATCTGCTCTGTCTGGCCGCGCTGCTGCTAAGTACGGCGCTGGGCGCGGCCATTGTCTTTCCCCTGCTGCGCAAAAGGCGGGGGCTCGGAAAGAAGCTGCTGCTCTCCGCTCTCCTGGGGCTGGCGCTTGCTGCGATCGGCGGCGGCGTGTTCCTCAGCGTCTACTACCATGCCGCGCCCGAGGCTTCGACGGCGCTCGTCTCCGACGACACGGTGACCGTGGAGCCGATCAGCAAAGGCTATTTCTTCGACGGTCCGGGGACGGACGCCGCGCTGGTCTTCTACCCCGGCGCCAAGGTGGAGAGCGAGGCCTATGCCCCGCTGCTGCGCAGACTCTCCGAGGGCGGCCTGGACTGTTTTCTCGTCGGGATGCCGCTGCACATGGCTGTGCTGGATATGGACGCCGCGGGTGAACTGCAGCAGCAGTATGCCTATGAGACCTGGCTGCTGGCCGGGCACTCCATGGGCGGCGCCGTCGCCGCCAACTACGCCGGAGAGCAGCCGGACGCCTTTCAAGGGCTGGTTCTGCTGGCCGCCTATCCCTCCCATCCGCTGCCGGAGGCGCTGCGGCTTCTCTCGATCCGCGGTTCGGAGGATGGGGTCCTGAATCGGGAGAACTACGAGGCGGGTCGGTCCCTCTGGACGGCTGACGCCGAAGAGCTGGTGATCGACGGCGGCAATCACGCCGGCTTTGGCTGCTACGGCCCGCAGGAGGGCGACGGCGAGGCTTCGCTCCCCGCCGCGGAGCAGCAGGCGCGCACCGCAGAGGCGATCCTTGCGATGATACGGTAATTAAACAAGAAGCGAAGAATAAAACGGGCTGGGATCATTCGTATCACTGTACGAATGATCCCAGCCTGTTTGCAGAACCATAGCTGTGTATTGAGCCCCCCTATCTTTCTTTTCGATCTTGCCTGAAAAGAAAGATAGCGCCGCTCGCAGTGTAAGAAAGAAAAGGGCGCTGGTCTGGTCGCAGGTGACAGCCTACGGTCAAACCATATTCGCCGCCATCCTAATCGTGGACTGTCTGGTACGCTTCGGTGTTCGCTGCCGCTATGGTATGCAGTACGCAGAGAATGGTTCTCCCGTACAGGCGGCTCGACAAATGCAGTTTTGGCGTGTAGAGGCCGACGCCCAGCCCGTGGCCGGGCCCGCCATTTTCTATATAGCGAGCCGCGGGGATGAGCGGGGTACAACCCCGGTCAGAAGTATCATTGAGCGGCAGCGGTATGCGGGGTCAGCAGCCGCGCGTACCTGCTAAAGCGGCGACCTCGGTTGCTCCCTTAGGCTCACCATTTAGGAGAGGAGTCCAGAGGACACTTCCTCTGGTCGCCTTTCTACGGAGTTCAAGAACCGTTTCTTTCCGCGAACAGGAAAGAAACGGTTCTTGGTCGAAGCTTGCTATACTATTTGAGCATCCAGATGAAACTATGCTTCCTCAGTCATTCCCCATCATCAGGCGGATGACTTCTTTGTCGGTGCCGCGCATGCCGTCGCGCGCGATGGTGCTCACGGCGCGGATCGTATTCTCCACGCCCTTGACCACGATGCCGTCCCCGCCGTAGAACTGGCTGTCATGCATATACATGCGCATGCCCAGCATGCCCGCCTCCACCGCAGAGGCGATCTTCGCCGCGCAGCTGGCCTTGGCCCCGTCACAGATCATGCCGGAGTTGATGGCGAGGGCGTTGACGATGGTGTGGGAGACCTCCTTGCCCTTGCCGCCGTAGAGATAGCAGATGCCTGCGCCCGCGCCGGCCCCGGCGGAGGTGGCCCCGCAGTAGGCGGAGAGGCTGCCGATGCCGGTTTTCAGATGGATCGTCACCAGGTTGGACACGGCCAGCGCGCGAAACAGCTGTGCCTCCGACACGGCGCACTCCTGGGCGTAGATAATGACCGGCACCGAGGCGGTGAGGCCCTGGTTGCCGCTGCCGGAGTTGATGACCACCGGCATCTCGCAGCCGTCCATCCGGGCGTCCGAACCCGCGGCAGCCCAGGCTTTGGCCCGGTTGTGCACGGAGTTGCCATAGGACAGGATCAGAATCTTGCCGATCCCGGCGCCGTACTTGCCGGTCAGTCCCTCCTTGGCGATGGCCATGTTGCAGTCGATCTGCCGCTGCAGGATGGGGCGCAGGAGCTCCACGTCCACCTCGTCGGCAAAGCGTACAATGTCCTCCACGTTGAGGCTCGCCCGGTTTTCGGGCACTGTGTCCGCCTCGGCGGACCAGGGCTTTTCCAGCAGGGTCTCCCCGTTTTTGCGGATGCAGACCACATTCGTGTGGTGGGAGACGATGTGCACATAGGCGCTCTCCTCGCCTTTGATGAGCTCCACCGCCAGATCGAAGGGCAGGTCGGACTCCGCCTCGCGGATCTCGATCGCCGCCGATTCCAGCCAGGCGTCCATGGCGCTTAAATCCTCGGGCCTTGCCTCCGCAATGACCTCCAGCTCCCGCTCGGCCCTGCCGAAGCAGAGCCCCGCGGCCACGGCGCTGCGCATGCCCTTGCGGCCGCCCGTGTTGGGGACGACCACGCTTTTGACGTTCTTCACAATGTTCCCGCTGACCGTGAGCACCGTGCGCTCCGGCATGGCGCCCAGGGTGTTCCGGGCCAGGGCTGCGGCGTAGGCGATGGCGATGGGCTCGGTACAGCCCATGGCCGGCACCAGTTCCTCCCGCAGGATGTCCAGATAGGTTTCCATCAGATTTTTATCCATGTTTGCTCCCCCTCCGGTGTGGCATCCCGTGTTTGCTGCTGCTGACTCTATTGAATTGTTCTATTGGATCTTTCTCGCTTCCAGATAATAGCGCTTCTCCCGGGCAGAGCCCATGGAGAAGGTCTTGCGCGGCAGGACCTCGCCCGCCTCGATGGCCGGGAAGAGGCTGTCTTTGTCCATGGCGGGCAGCAGGAAGCCTGCGCTCCCCTCCCGCGCCGCGAGGGTGCGCAGCGCGTCCTCGCCGTGGATATAGTCGAGGTTTCCGGCGTTTTTTGTCAGATAGTCATCCAGAAAGGCCTGCAGCCTTGCGACGGGGAGATTCCCGCTCACGTGCAGAAGCCGCTCCTCCCCGCCGATAAGGCAGCGGAGCTCCGCGCCCTCGCCGTCATCCAGCGAAGCCGCCGCGGCAGAGAGCAGTTTTTCCGCGTCGCAGCCAGTCACCAGGCGGTGGATCGCCTCCCAACGCTGGCCGGGGCCGTGCAGGTTTTCCAGCTCCACCAGGGCATAGCGGGCCGGGTGAGCGCTGAGATCCTCGCCCGCATGCGTCTCTTTGATCCGCTCCCAGCAGGCTTTGGCCGTGGCGAGGGAATGGTTTCCGTCCCCCACGGCATAGCAGAGCTTCTTTCCCGCGCAGTAGGCGTCCAGCCGCTCCCGCAGGCGGCGCAGCACCACGCCCTCCAGGAGCCAGCCGCGGACCTGCCCGCCGCCCTGCATCAGTTCAAAGTCATAGAGCTTGGGGAAGGCGGCCTTCTGCCGCCCCAGCAGGCCGATCAGCAGATCCTCCGGGTCGTCGCACAAAAGCAGCACATGCGGCAGCTCCAGCGCCGCGCCCTCGCGGATCTGCATCCGGGGCGGGATACGCTCGGTGACAGTGGCCTCGGTGGCCCGCACCGGGGCCGTCGTATCCGGGGCATAGTCATAGGCCTCCAGATCCAGCATGCCGATCACGCCCTGGCGCACGCTCCCGTCCGGCATGCACCGCTCGGTATAGATAAACGCGTTTTTATATTCCCGGAAAAGTCCGCTCTGCAGGTACTCCTCCATCCTGCGGTGGATTGCCGCCGCCCGCTCCCGGTTATCGTTTTGAAGTTCCGACTCCGGCAGAATGAGCCGCAGGGCCGAGGGCGCGCCGCCCACAAGGCGATCGGTCTCTGCCCAGTATTCCGGCTCCGAGGAGAACTGATCGCAGGCGATCACCGCCCACTTCTCCAGATCCTTTTCCGCGGGCAGCAGGATGTCCGCAGGGGTAAATATGCTCATTCGGCTCTCCCTTCGTCGATGACCTGCGTCAGCAGCGCCACGACCAGACGGCGCGCCTCCGGCGCCTCGTCCACGCAGGTGCTGAGCGTGAGGATATGATCTTCCAGCGCGATCTCCGTGTCTCCGGGCACCACGGTGCCGGGGGCCGTGCTGTTCACGACGCTCATCAGATAGTCGATGCGGTCCTGCATCACGGTCTCATCGTACACAGCGTCAATGAGAATGTCCGGAAACACGGTGGTGGCAAAGACCGTGTAGTGGTACTCCGCCGCGGGCGTGTAAATCACGATCTCCCGGTGCGCGTGGAAAAAGCTCTCGTCCGCATAGTCCCGCAACGCGCCGAACATGGTCCCGTCGGCCATGTTGTGGGCGTAGAGGATCGTGTTGAAGCGAGAGAAATCCTTCGGCACGCCGCTGAAGGAGAACACGCAGCCCGGCAGGCCCTCGCTCTCGTCCAGGTTCCGGTTCAGATAGTATTCATCGTCCCCCGCCCGCTGCAGCACCGGGTAATCCACCGTGGTGCCCGGGATGCGCAGCCAGGCGTAGATATCGTCGTTCTGCGCCTGCAGCCCTGCAAAATCGATGGGCGAAACATAGGGGATCGGCGTGGGCGTCGGCGTCGGCTCCGGGGTCGGCTCCGGCGTCGGCTCAGCAGTTTCCTCTATCGTTTCAGCCACGGCCGCAAGACTGCGCTCCGAGGCCATCACGCGCGCATCCATCACGCGCCCCCACAGGACCAGCAGCAGGCCGGTCACACAGAAAATCAGCAAAAAAAGCTTTGGAAATCCTCTTCTCATGCCTTGGTATCCATCCCTGCCGCCGGGAAACAGGAAGCGCTTCCCGGCGGTTTTCTTCTCTCTGTTCTTAGTCGATCTTCACGCTCAGGGTTCGGCCGTTCAGGTCGTAGTACAGTGTGAGGCCGTCCTTTGTGTGCTCCACGCGGATGTTCTCAGCCTCCCGGTTCCGGAGGAGCTGGGCATAGTGCGCCCGGGCCACCGGGCCGTACTTTGCCATATTGTCCGAATGAAACAGCACGCCGCCGAGCACGCTGTTGACCGTGGCAAGCACGTACTTCTGCTCGTCGGAGAGCTTCAGGTTATCCTCCCGCAGGAAGAACACGTCCGGGTCGTTGAGCCAGGCGCGGCCGTTCAGCTCCCGGCGGAAAACCGTGTTCCGGATGGACTGACGGGTGGAGACCCGCTCCCGGTGGGCAAGGCGCATGTGGGGCTTGTCGTCCCAGTCCAGGCCCACGTCGCAGCCGATGCGGCAGTAATCCACCAGGCCGAAGGCGGGCATAATGGGCACGCCGCAGCCCAGGATCAGCTTGTCCCCGCAGAGCCTGCGCAGCAGCTCCATCGCGCGGATCATGCGCGCGGCGCGGCTCTCGTCCGCCGAGCCGAAGGGGGCCGCGGCATAGAGGAAGTCCAGCTTCACCAGGTCGTAGCCCCAGTCGTTCAGCACCCGGTCGAAAACCTTCTCCAGGTAGGCCACCACCTCGGGATTGTCGATATCCAGCCCGTAGAAGCCGCCCCAGTTGATGCCGGCGTACCAGGGGTTGCCCTTCTCGTCCTTCAAAAACCAGTCCCGGTGCTCCCGGTAGAGAGCGGAGCCCTTGCGCGCAGCGAAGGGGGCCAGCCAGAGTCCGGCCCGGAAGCCCGCAGCGTGGATGGCGTCGGCCGCCTGCTTCATGCCCTGGGGGAATTTGGCGGGGTCGGCCTCCAGCCAGTCGCCCACGTTGGGCTCCCAGCCGTCGTCGATCTGGAAGAGGTCGCCGGGCTGCAGGTTGCCGATGCAGCCGTCCAGATCTTCGCGGATAGTCTGGGCGCTGATGTTCTCATAGCGGTTATACCAGCTGGTGTAGCCCGCCAGCTTTTCCTGCGTCCGGGCCTTGACGCCCAAGGCGCCGAACCAGGCGTCAAAGACGTTGTCCTCGCGCCCATGGGCAAAATAGAGGTCAAAGGCGTGAAATTCGCCGCCGCAGCGCAGTCCCGCGCAGTCCCGCTCGACGCGCAGCTCGTGGCTCGCGCAGTCATAGCGGAAGAGGGTGTAGCCCGGGTGCTCGTCCAATGACCCGATCAGGCGGAAGTCCTCGCCCTCGCGGAAGTAGCAGTAGCTCTCGCCGTGGGTGATGCCCTCCTTCTCCGGATAGCTGACCCAGTTGTAATCGCCGTAGCGGTCCAGGCCGTAGTGGTTGACGACGGCCCTGGGTAGCCGGGAAATGCCGTGGGTGCGCCCCACGCGGGAGTGCTCCGTGCTGTAGGTCCAGCTCTGATAGCCGTTCATGAAGACCCAGCCGTCGGCGCTCATGGGCACGTTCAGCGAGCCCTCCGCCTTCACGATCTCGTCCTCCGGCAGATCCACCACGATGTGCATCGCGCCGTGGGGACGGATAACGCTGCCGATGACGGGCGGGTGATTTTTCAGTGTGATCTTGTAATGAAACCGATTGGCCATTGTCCTTCCCTCACTTTACCGTAAAGTCCACGACCACCGGTGCGCAGCCATCGGCTGTGATCGTCAGGCTCGCCTTGCCGCGGCGGCCCGTGGTCTTCACATAGCAGCCGCACATGCCGCCCTCGGCGGTGACCGTGTCCGGCCCCACCAGCTGCAGCGCGCCGCGGAGCTTCAGCTTCACGGGCAGCTGGGCGTAGGGGGCGGGATTGTTGTTCTCGTCCAGGATGCGGACGCGGACGGCGGCCATGTCATAGCTCTCGCCCTCGTGCAGCTCCTGCTGGCTCACGCGCACTTCCAGATGCAGGGAGACGCCCGGGCAGCGGGTCTGGGAGACGACGCTCACCCCGTCCTTGACGCCCTCGAAGCGCCAGCGGGTGGACTCGCCGCCCCAGTTGCCCACGTACTTGCCGTAGAGGGCGGCGCCGTCGGCAAACTTCATGCCGTAGCGGAGCATGCAGTAGAGCATCTTGGCCTTGTCGGCTGGGGGCATGTTGCTCATGCCGTACTTGCCGGCGGAAATCAGCGCTTCCTTCAGAGGCTGCGCCTTGGCCTTCGGGAAACCCTCCTGGGTCTCCAGCAGACAGCCGATGGTGTCGTCAACGAGCACCGGGCCGTGCTTCAGGCCGTCCCAGCCCTTGGGGGTGAAGGAGGCCACAAAGTTGTCGTTCTTGTAGAGATCCACCCGGTCGGCGTTGGTGAAGACATAGATCTCGCCCACGTTGCCGCCGGGGTAGTCGCCGATGTCCATGGGGTTGCCCACCTCCAGCACCGGGCTCTCGTCGCCCTGGCTGGCATAGAGGGAGGCGGCCAGCTTGGGGTTGCGGAAAGCGTCCAGCACGCCATGGTAGCAGACCTTGTCGCCGGAGCCGAAGTCCTTGTGGGTGGGATAGTCGAACATGCACCAGCCGAAGCAGCCGGCGTGCTCGCCGTCCGCCATGGCCGCATTCAGGACGCGGGCGTGGCGCAGGGCGTGCTCCTGGCGCTTGGCCCAGGGGTCATAGCTCTTGGTGGGGAACATGTGCCCGCTGTGCTCGGAGATGAGCAGGGCCTTCCCCATGTCGGGCGTGACCTTGTCCTTGGGGCGGCAGCCCGGATTCTCGCCGGTGTGGGAGAAGTCGTTGAAGGCGTACACGTCCTCCAGCAGGCTGCTCTTCTCGATATAGCGCACGCCGGAGGTGGGGCGGCTGGGATCCAGCAGCCTGCAGAGCTCGTTGGTGCGCTTGTAAAATTCGTCGTTGTCCTGGCTCTCGTTGATGCGCACGCCCCAGAGAACAATGCTCGGGTGGCTGCGGTACTGCATCACCATCTCGCACAGGTTCTCCACCGCGTGATTCTGCCACTTGCGGTCGCCTACATGCTGCCAGCCGGGGATTTCGGTGAAGACCAGCAGGCCCAGCTCGTCGCAAGCATCGATAAAGTGCTGGCTCTGGGGATAGTGGGAGGTGCGCACGGCGTTGCAGTGCAGCTCCTCCTTCAGGATGCGCGCGTCCTCCCACTGCAGATGGGCGGGGGCCGCGTAGCCGATGTAGGGATAGCACTGGTGCCGGTTCAGGCCGCGCAAGAAGCTCTTTTTTCCGTTGAGATAGAAGCCGTCGGCCCGGAACTCCGCCGTGCGGAAACCGAAGCGCTTCTCCTGGGTGTCGAGTACGTTTTTCTCGCTGTCCAGCAGCTCCGCCCGTACGGTGTAGAGATGGGGATCCTCCGGGCTCCAGGCGCGGGCATAGGGGACGCGCACCGTAAAGAGCTCATGCCCCAGCACGCAGGCCACGCGCTTCTCCCCGTCGAAGACGGAGAGGCGCACCAGGTCGGCTTTGCCCTGCAGCGTGAGCCGCGCCTCCAGCAGGTCAAGGCCCGGCGTGAACACATAGAGGTCCGCGATCCAATCCTGCTCCCGTACGTCCAGCCAGGCCTCGCGGTACAGGCCGCCGTAGGTCAGATAGTCGATCACAAAGCCGAAGGGCGGCACCGCTGGATTCTCGGTGCTGTCCAGCTTCACGCAGGCGGTGTTATCACCGCCGTAGTTTACCAGATCCGTGATCTCCGCGCGAAAGGCCGTATAGCCGCAGAAATGCTCGGCGCACTTTGTGCCGTTTACAAAGACCTCGGCGATGTGGGCCGCGCCGTCAAACTGCAGGAAAAGCCGCTTTCCCCGCAAGTTCTCCGGGATATCCAGCGCCCGGCGATAGCCGTACACGCCCTCGTAGTCCTGCGGCCCCGCGTAATGAAGCGGCGTCTCCTTCACCGAATGGGGCAGGCGCACAGGCACCGTCTCCCCGCCGCCGGAGAGCAGCTCCTCCGACCAGTGTTCGGCAAATTCCCAGCCGCTGCACAGATTGATCATTCCGTATATCCTCCGTCATCATATTTTCCGTGGTCAGGTCATCTCTTTATATTTTAACATTGATTCCCAAAAGGCACAAGCCGGAATCAAGGATTTCTTCTCGCGAAAAAACAAACTCTCGCGGTTGACACCGGACAGTCTCTTCGTGTATAATTGATTGGACATGCTATATGCTTTTTCCGAAAGCCTATAATATCTAATTTACTGATAGAGAGGAAGCAACACATGGAAACCAAAAACATTCGCAACATCGCCCTCCTCGGCCACGGCAACAGCGGCAAGACCAGCCTGGCTGAGAGCATGCTCTTCGTCACCGGCGCCATCGACCGCCAGGGCAAGGTCACGGACGGCAACACCGTCTGCGACTATGACCCGGAAGAGATCAAGAGACAGATCACCATTTCCTCCTCCGTCGCTCCCGTGAGCTTCGCCGGAAACAAGATCAACGTTCTCGACTGCCCCGGCTACTTCGACTTTGTGGGTGACGTGCTGTGCGCCCTGCGTGCCGTCGAGGCCGGCTTCATCCTGCTGACCGCGAAGGACGGCCTGTCCGTCGGCGCCGAGCGCAGCTGGAAGTACCTGAAGAATGCCAACCTGCCCGCCGCTTTCGTCGTCTCCAAGGCCGACGAGGAGCATGGCGACTACTTTGCCGTTGTCGAGGCCCTGCGTGCCAAGTACGGCTCCATCGTCGCCCCCGTGACCATCCCCAGCTCTGACGGCAAGGGCGTCATCGACCTGGTGCACAACGTCTGCTACACCTCCAACGGTGCCAAGACCGTGAAGGGTGCCGTCCCCGCCGCCGACGCCGGTCATGTGGATGACCTGCGCATGGAGCTGATGGAGACCGCCGCCGGTGCCACCGAAGAGCTCATGGAGAAGTTCTTCGACACCATGGAGCTGGACGAGGCCGATATGGTCGCCGGTATCAAGGCCGGTATGAAGGAGCGCTCCGTCGTTCCCGTGTTCGCCAGCGCCGCCATGAGCAACGTCGGCACCGAGGCCCTGCTGCAGGGCATCGTGGACTACGTTCCCAACCCCGCTGAGATGGACGGCATCGATCCCAACGGCCCCGTCCTGGGCTTCGTGTTCAAGACCGTGTCCGACCAGTTTGGCAAGTACAGCTTTGTCAAGGTCATGAAGGGCACCATCACCTCCGACCTGTCCCTCAGAAACGTCCGTGCCTCCAGCACCGATAAGCTGGGCCGTCTCTACACCGCCGCCGGCAAGAAGATGACCGAGGTCAAGGACGCCTGCTGCGGCGACATCGTTGCCATCGGCAAGATGGACTGGAAGACCGGCGATACCGTCTGCGACCCCAAGAACGAGGTCGAGCTGCCCGCCATCGAGATCCCCGAGCCCTGCTACTCCGTCGCCATCGCCCCCAAGACCAAGGGCCAGGACGACAAGGTCGCCACCGGCCTTGCTCGCCTGAACGAGGAAGACATCTCCTTCTCTCTGGTCAACAACGCCGAGACCCACCAGATGGTCATCTCCGGCGCCGGCGACATTCAGGTCGACGTGCTCTGCGCCAAGCTCAAGAGCCGCTTCGGCGTCGATACTGAGCTCAAGCCCGCCCGCGTGGCTTACCGCGAGAAGATCAAGGGCCGCGTCGAGGCCCACGGCCGTCACAAGAAGCAGTCCGGCGGTTCCGGCCAGTTCGGTGACGTCTGGATCCGCTTCGAGCCCCAGGACGAGAGCGATGAGATGATCTTCGCCGAGGAAGTCTTCGGCGGCTCCGTTCCCAAGAACTTCTTCCCCTCCGTCGAAAAGGGTCTGCGCAACGCCGTGCAGAAGGGCGTGCTCGCCGGCTATCCTCTGGTCGGCCTGAAGGCTACCCTGTACGATGGCTCCTACCACCCCGTCGACTCCAACGATATGGCCTTCCAGACCGCTGCCCGTCTGGCCTACCAGGACGGCATCCCCAAGGCCAAGCCCACCATTCTCGAGCCCATTGGCCTGCTGCAGGTCACCATTCCCGACGCGAACCTGGGCGATATCATGAGCGATATCTCCTCCAAGCGCCGCGGCACCGTGCTCGGCATGAACGCTGAGGACGGCATGCAGACCGTCGAGGCCGAGGTCCCCATGGCTGAGATGGGTTCCTACACCATCGACCTGCGCTCCATGACCCAGGGCCGTGGTTCCTTCAGCCTGAAGTTTGTCCGTTACGAGGAAGCCCCCGGCAACGTGCAGCAGAAGGTCATCGAGGAAGCCAAGGCAATGGAAGAGAAAGAGTAATTCAAAACAAAACAGCGGCCCTCGCGGGCCGCTGTTTTAGCATTCAGCGCCTGGCCAATTGCGCCTGGGCGAAACAGTCTTTCACTTAGTTGGTGATCGTATGAACAGCAAATTATCCAACATCAAAAATATCGCCTGGGCCATCGCGATCGTAGCGTCTCTGGCGCTGCTGGTGGTCGCCCTGGGCTTTGCCGCCTTCACCCGCCACCACGGCGAGATGGAGCGCCCCACCGTTCTGATCGGGGAGGCTGCCGCCGCGCGGGACGCGGCTCTGGCCGAGGCCAAAAAGGCCGAGGAGCAGCAGGCGCTGCAGCAGTCCGGCGGGGGCGGCGAGGTCTATGTGCTCGGGGAGAGCGGTGACGCGGGCCAGGCTTATCTGGACTCGCTGACCTTCCTGTGCGACAGTGCGCTCATTGGCCTGCGGGACTACGGCCTTTTGAAGGACGGCACGGGCACCACCCAGGTCTGGGGCAGCGCGGCCGGGAACATCCCCGCTTCCACGCTGGGTGACTTCACCATCCGCTATCCCGGTGACGGGTCGGAGATCAGTCCCATTGACGCGGCCATGATCGCAAAGCCCGCCCAGCTGGTGATCTCTCTCGGAACGGACAGTCTGGCCGGCACCGATGAGCAGACCTTTATCTCCGGCTTTGAGTCGCTGATCCGCGGCATCCAGCAGGCGAGCCCGGAGACGGCGATCATCGTCTGCACCATCACCTCCGTTACCATCAGCTATTCCGGCAGCGACGGGCTGGACTTCCCGATCGTGAACCAGGCCAACACCTGGATCGCCCGGGTCTGCGCCGATACCGGCGTCTTCATGGTGGATGTGGCCTCCGCTGTCAGCGACAGCAACGGCTCGCTCCTGACGGAGTACGCCTCCGCCAACGGCAAGACCCTCAACTCCGCGGGGCTCAACCAGGTGCTCGACTACCTGCGCAACCACGCCATCGCATACTGACCAACAACTAATAATCATCCGCCCGCCTAGCGGGCGGTTTTTCACATGCGGGCATAGCCCTTTGTTCCTCGCAGACACGTCAAACGTGTAATACGATCTGCCAACTGCGTGGGGATTGTTACTTGCCGCCCTTAAA
>Ga0310697_10002454_pt1 | contig 19743 bp, 15 predicted proteins | sample 172DNAGHGlowgp2_FD_203883 | JGI IMG/M metagenome (GOLD analysis project Ga0310697, IMG submission 203883) | Sheep rumen microbial communities from Palmerston North, Manawatu-Wanganui, New Zealand - 1728 DNA GHGlow gp2 (v2) (version 2) | ecosystem: Host-associated > Mammals > Digestive system >... | reverse complement strand
GCAGTCGGACACGGAACAGGCCATGCTCATCGACGAACTGGCCGAGATGAGCGGCAAGAAGGAAGCACTGTGGCGCAGTGCCGTGAACGACCAGAAGCGCATCGCCAACGAGAAAGCCGGACAGCCCAAGAAACAGAAGGAAATAGAGATTGAACAGCTGAGCCAGTACGGCTTCTATATCAAGAAAGGGAAGTACTGTTCCACCACCAAGGACGGGGATGAATGGGAATGGTCGAACTTCACCATGGAGCCGCTGTTTCATATTATCGACAATATCATGCCGAAACGTCTGTACTACATCAAGAATGAGTTCGGACTGAAACGCCTGGTGGAACTGCGGCAGGAGGAGCTGGTGGGACTGTCGAAGTTCAAGCAGAAGGTGGAAGGACTGGGTAACTTTATATGGATGGCCTCAGACCGCGAGTTCACGAAGCTGAAGCGTTTCCTCTACGAGGTGACGGAAACGGCTGAGGAGGTCAAGCAGCTGGGATGGCAGCGTGCCGGCTTCTTCGCCTTCGGTAACGGCGTGTGGGACGGCGTGGAGTTCCAGACGGTGGATGACATGGGCATCGTGCGCCTAGGAGAATTGGGGAACTACTATCTTCCGGCATTCTCCCAACAGTATAAGAAGGACAACAAACTCTACAAGTTTGAGAAGATGTTTGTCCACCTGTCCTACTCTTCCATCCCACTCCAGCAGTTCACGTCACAGATCTTCCGTGTGTTCGGTGACAACGGACGCATCGGATTCTGCTTCCTCCTGGCCACGTTGTTCCGAGACATCGTGACGGCTGAGACGCGCAGCTTCCCTATCCTGAATCTGTTCGGTCCCAAAGGCTCGGGTAAGTCGGAGCTGGGACATACGCTGATGAGCTTCTTCATTGCAGGGAATGTGCCGCCGAATATTCAGAATGCCACGTTGCCGGCACTGAATGATACGGTGGCTGCAGTGGCCAACGCGCTGGTGCATATCGATGAGTTCAAGAATGACATCGATCTCTATAAGAGGGAGTTCCTGAAGGGCCTGTGGGACGGCACAGGACGTACCCGCATGAATATGGACCTGGACAAGAAGAAGGAAACGACAAGCGTGGATGCGGGTATCATCCTTTCCGGTCAGGAGATGGCCACGGCGGATATCGCACTGTTCTCCCGATTCGTGTACCTGACCTTCGACAGGTCGGAGTTCTCGAAGGAGGAACAGATGGAATATAACCGGCTGAAGGAACTGCGTGCCCTTGGGGTGTCACACCTCACCCTGCAGCTGCTGCGCCATCGGAAGAAGATGGAAGTGGAGTTCAAGGATATATACCGCCTGACACAGACGGAAATAGATGCGGAACTGGAAGGTGAACGTATCGAGGACCGCATCAAGAACAACTGGCTTATCCCGCTGTCCGTGCTCAGGACACTGGAGGGTGGCCTGGGCATCGATATCCACTACGAGGATATGAAGCCGGTGGTCTTGGACGGCATACGAAGGCAGAATGCGGAATGTAAGTCGAACAATGAGCTGGCCGGGTTCTGGAACACGGTGAAATACCTGCTGGCCGAAGGGGAGATTGTCAATGAAGGGGACTTCCGCATTCAATTCGTGACAACGCTGAAGACGGACATCGCCAACGTGGAATGGCCAAAGGCCAAGCGGGTGATGTTCCTGCAGCGGTCACGTATCTTCAAGCTGTACAAGCGCCTGAACAAGCAGACAGATGAGGTGGGCATCCCGGAGGCTTCTCTGAGGTATTACCTTGAAAAATCGCGGGAATACCTCGGTGAGAAGAAGTCCGTGCGCTTCAAGTGTTTCCTGAAGGGTGGCGTCCCGAAGATGAGACAGTCAAACCTGCTGGGAGAGAAATGCCGCCAGGCAGAAGAGGTGCAGCGCGCGTACTGTTTCGACTATGACGAGTTAGAGAAGAACTACCACATCAACCTCATGGAGAACGTCGAGAGCCAAATGGACTTGGATATTGAAGACTAAAATGATATAGACCCCTATTTCCTTTGCTACAAGTGCTACAAATGCTACATATTCAGTTTCAATATATTAGCCTTGCGGAATTTGCCTACAAATTGCCTACAAGTGCCTACAAATTGCCTACAAAAAAGGTAATGAAACTACATATACTACATGATTCTATATATATGATTCTATATAATATTATCTATTATAGCTCATTTCCAACGGGTTGCAATTTTTGTAGCCGTGTAGCCAAAGTAGCGCGTCAAAATGTGTGTCTCGCGTGTGTGCGCGAGAAAATGTCTCACTCTCTTAAAAGATATGTCATCTGATGTAGAATAATGCTGAATCCTGATGCCCATAAACTGCTTCCCATTCTTATGCTGGGAGGGATCCTATTCAACATAGGAACCCTCTGCTTCATGAATGGGAACGGCCTTGTGACGGAGGACATGGGCACAGGAGAAATGGCAAAACACACGTCTGCAAAAGGTGAACACAGACATAAATGTAATGCACTCAATGTAGTTGTGTGTATTGGCCTTATATACGAGGAGTACAAAGAAGGCAAAGTTTTTAACCTACTTAAATCCTCGTATCAATGACAGTACATGTTATCTACCTCAAATTGGAGGGCTACGTCAGAAAGTGGCTCATCCATCACTACGGGAAGAAAGGACAGGATCCTATCTCCTTCCCTAAATGGTCCATGGAGAATGATGTCATGCAGGACAATCTCCAAAGGAAACCGAAAGACTGGGAACCGGAAAGAAAAGACGGCTGCATAGCCATCAAGGTGCCGAAACGGGAGGGCCTGAATCGGGATGTCTGGTGTTACCTGCCTGAAAGGGTTCTTGTGATTCTCCGGAAGACAATCATGAGGCATTTCGTCAAGGACTTCATGAAGTTCATTGCAACGCCGAATCCGGCAACACCTACATATAAACAGAGGATCGAGGACTTCATGAAGAAGAACGGGATTGAGGATAACAAATCGAACATGGAAACGCTACTGCAGATAAGGGTGAGGAAAAGACATCTGTTCGAGGCTCCTCCCGATATCGACAGCAAGGCGAATAAAGCACATAAAGGATGCAGCTACGGAAGGAAAAAGCCGCCTAAGAATCGAAAATAGTTAAGGAATCTTAAATTTCACGTTCCCACTCTTCGGGGTTTTGTCTTTTCGTTTTTGTGCATTCTGATAGCTCATAATAACTCCCAAAAACATAACATCATGAAACAGTATCTTCCTGGCATCGTACGCATCGCTTATATTGGATGCGCGAGTCTGCCTCTGAACATCGAAATGAAAGCACTCGTTGGAATTCCTTCCGGCATCTATGACATGATAAAGGAGGTGTGCTTTACGGGAGCACCAACGTGTGTAACTGAGAATGTATATGACAATCATGCTCAGGTGGAGAAATCGACATTGACGTTTTCTTCCACGGATGACATTCCTCTGAGGCAGCTGCTGGCATTTCTCGCTCTTGACACGAATGGGCGATGGTGGCTGATAGGTCACCATGAAGACCCCTTCCCCATCATCAAACGCACTCATCAGACTGGAGAGCCTGATGGGGAGAAAGCGGGATATGTCTATGAGGTGTCTCTGATTGGGCGTAAGACGCTAATCAGAGTGGATTTATAGCAGCGGCCTTTTATGGAGAGGCTTATTTTGTCTTTTCACATATATTATATATAGTGTAATTTTGCGGCAGAAATCACAAACACATCTGCCCAATGACTCAATATCATCTCCATCTCAAAGGCTACGTGGGCGGTGCGGACTTCAACACTGAATCCGTGCTGGCCACGCTGGCTGCTAATCCCGATGCCGAGGTCAGCGTACTTGTGGACTCCACAGGGGGTCAGCTGGCCACGGCACTTTCCATATCCTCCGCCTTCCACCGTCACGGGAAGGTTCATGTTCACTTCACCGGCATGAATGCCTCTGCCGCCACCATCTCCTCGCTCGGAGCGCAGCGCATCTCCATGGATGCGTCTGCGCTCTATCTGGTGCACAAATGCTCCATGGCGGTGTTCGAATGGGCAAGCATGAATGCCGACCAGCTGCAGGAGTACATCGACGGACTCGCTGAACAGAAGACGCAGATGGACAAACTGGACTCTCATGTTGCTGCCATGTATGCCGCCCGATGCCGCAAGCCGCAGGCGGATCTGCTGGCATTGATGAAGACGGGCGGATGGCTCACGGCTTCCGAAGCCAAGGAATGGGGTTTCGTGGATGACATCACGGACTATGAGGAGGACATCAAACCTCACATGACAGAGGAACTGGCAACGGCACTGGCAACTGCTTCGATTCCCATTCCGGCGATTCCTTACGCGGATCCTGCGTCCCAGAGGACAACGGAACCGCTGCTGTCACGCCTTATCTCGGCTCTGACGGCATTGTTCCATCCGGCCATAAAAGCGGATGAGGGTGTCGTGAAGACTCCGGAAGCGTCTGCGCAAAGCCAAGAGAATATCCAAACACAAACAACAAACACAACTATCACACCCATGAAACAGATGCCTAAACTGGAAGCTGCTCTGAAAACAGAGGGCTTCACCGCGAATGCCGAGGGCAGCGTGACACTCACGGAAGCACAGCTGCAGAGCCTCGAAGATCACCTGACGGCTCAGGAAACGAAGATTACCGCCCAGGAGGGACAACTGACGGAGCGGAACAACCGCATCACGCAGCTGGAGGCCGAGGTGACGGCGCTCAAAGGTACACCCGCAGCGACTTCGCCTGCAGTGGTCAACGCTCAGCAGGAAGGTGCACAGCAGCCTACAGCCGCTGAGAACTACCTGGCTCATGTCAACAGTGCCAAGGAGCTGTATGACCTCGTAGGCGGATAGGCGTATCTATAATATAAGAGATGTACGCCTGCACACGTCCACACACCCGCGCAACACAACACTTTCTCAACACAAACACAAAATTATTACCGCTATGGCAGGAACTTTTAACTTTACCCCGCAGGAGTATCAGGAGGCCGCGCACAAGTGGCGCTCCGACCTTCTGATGCTCCCCATCATCGGCTGTGAGGAAACACTCCAGCACATGACCAAGCGCCCTGGCATCCGCTATAAGGAGTCCGTGGGCGAACTGTCCGGATCCGCGCAGTTTGCTCCTTACAAGGCAAGCCGTCGCACCAACGCTGACCTGAACATCAAATTCCGCACGCTGGAAACATTCTTCGGTTCCGTATGTGCGGACTTCGAGCCTAACCAAGCCGCAAGCACGCTGCTGGGCATGATGTCCGGCTCTACCAAGGGGGACGGACAGAAGCAGACGCTGCAGGCCCGCCATGTCCTGGCGCTCATCGCCCGTGGTCTCTCCGAGAAGCTGAACGATGCCATCTGGTCTGCTGTCCGTAACGAGAACGGCGACACGACGATGGATCTGTTCAACGGATTCGACACGATCACCTCCACGGAAATCACCGCAGGTAACATCGCCGCAGCCAACGGCAACTACCTGAAGCTGACGGAGGAGATTACAGAACTCAACGCCTGCACCATCGCAAAGCAGATTCTGTTCTCCCTGGATCCCATCCTCCGCGCTCAGGAACTGAACATGTACTGCACGCAGGAGTTCGTGGATATGTACAACGAATCCTACCAGTCCATGCACGGTGCCCTCCCCTATAACCTCGGTTATGAGAAGAACACCGTCGAGGGCAGCAACAATAAGCTGCACATGGTTCCGCTGACGAACAAGCTGGGCTCCAGCTTCATCCACATCGCGCCCAAGAGCAACATGCTCGTGGGATTCGACCAGATGGGTGACATGGAGAGCGTGGATGTCAAGGAGTATGCTCCTTTCATCCTCACCTACATCGCCACCATGTTCTTCGGCGTGCAGTTCGAGAGCATCGACCGCCGACGCCTGAAGGTCATCGAACTGGCATCCTAGTGAACAGGCCTTGGGATGGGACTAAGGCTTAGGCACTGGCCTTAGATTCCTCCCTGGCTTGTTTGATTCTCTACACGCTCAACTGCTCTAAACGCTACACTCTAAACTCTCAAATCTTCCATATCATGCCTAACAATAATCAAACTTGCTTTACGCCCCTGCAGCGTTCCCTCGGATGGTGTCAGGGACAGCCTGTCTTGCCGGGCATCCGACGCAGACTCTACTACACGAGCAAGCAGAATATCGTGCAGTGGCCGGCTTACAGCACCGACCAGGGAGGGCGCTATGCCTTCGCTGCTTACACGGGCAACTTCTCGCTGAAAGCTGATGCCTACTGGTATTATATTGACATCCTCGCGGAGAAATCCACGCTGACATCGGACCCGCAGGGTGAGTCTCCGTCACAGACGCAGCTGAACAAGATAACAGCTGTGCATCCGGGCGTCGGACCTGAGGCTTCTGCTGCTGCCTGCTACCTCAACAACTCGGACAACGTGTTCATCGTGCAGGATATGTCCGGAAGATGGCGCGTCGTGGGTTCTCGTTTCTTCGAGACGAAGACCACGGTGGCGCAGGACAACGGACAGGGAGCCACGGGAACGGCCAGCACCACCATCGCCGTGGAAGCCACGGATGTCTGCCCCTCGCCCTTCTATCAGGGCACGATTGTCACCGAAGAAGGGGAAATGACACTTACTGATGGTGATACCACATCCTCGGATGCTCCGTAAAAAGTATATTCTTGTTTTCGTATCTTCTTGTAAGGATGGAAGAGCGCACCGCCATAGACATGAGTGACCTCCTCGCAGAGGTGCAAGTGCCGGACATGGCCGGTGCGCTCCGTTCTTTTTCCGAAATACCCAAGCAGAAAGAGCACAAGGATCTCTTCGGAGTGAAGAAGCATGAGTCTTGGAACAAGGATCTGGAGGCTCGCTGTGACTTCGAACTGAAGATACGAATGTCACGACGTGCCGGGGTGTGGTTCTTCTCCATGTGGCAGAAGTCCATCATGGGACGGACACTTACGGAAATTAAGGCTGACGGGAAGGAAATACCGCACTTCGCGGAGGCAATTTCTTCCCTCATCAAAGAGGTGGTGGGACAGCATCTTTCGGATGGTGACTGGTGCATCGTCACGACTCCGAAACGACGTCACAAGGAACGTAATTTTGCTACGCTGGTGGCAATGGAAATTGGTCTTATCTTGGGCATCCCGTTCTATGAGGATGTGGCTTCTTGCAGGTCGCGGCATCGCGTCGATGCGGTGTTTGACTTGCAGTTTACGCCACCTGAAAAGAACGTGATTCTGTTCGATGATTTTGTCACGACAGGGGCAACATTAAAGGCCATGAAGGCGGTGCTCGAAAGCGTGAAAAAGAACGTGCTTTCGTTCACGGGTATCAACAATAAGCTTTGAAGAAACAATTTAATAAACACGTATTATTCCATTGAGTATCATTTAATCGTATTATGGAAAATCAATTTAACTCTAAGCTGCAGGAATGGCTCAACAATGAGAGCCGAACCATCCAGGATGGGTGCCTGCTGCTGCTCCAGATGGAGAACAATCAGATTCATTATCAGAACCTGCTCCGTCACCCGAATAAGGTGGCTGTGATGAAGTACCTGCAGACGGAACTTCAGAAGCGTTTGAAGATACGTCTGGCGAACGTCACGCATCAGGAGGTGGCCGACATGGAAGATAAGGTGGAGGTCATCGTGAAGAAACATTTTGCCTATCAGGAAGCGGCAAAAAGTGGCACCACGAATGAGGAGTTCCGTAAGGGCAAACGTGCCGACCACGACCAGCTGCCGGAGGAGATTCAGGCACGGTATATCGAGAACCTGGATCTGCTCCGCAAGATGCGGGAACTGCATCTGAAACTGCGCACATTATCCACGCAGCAGGTGTCGTGTCCAGATTCGGAACGTTACCCGTTCCTCAAAGAACTCATCGCACTGGACAAACAGCTGCATGAGAACTGGGAGGTCTATGACCATTATGTGCTGGAGGCCAATGGTACCGGTAATCTTGTGTCGTCAACGCAAAAGGAAGGCGAAGCGGATGCGGGCAATACAGCGAAAGCGCCTGAGTCTTCTGCTGAGAAGACAGATGCTTCTGAAGATGGGGCATCAGAGGAAAATCCTGAGAATGCGTCCGCTGATTCTGAGGCAACAAAGGAGCCTGCAGAACCAGCAGAGCCTGCTGACCCCACTGTGACTGCCAAGACAACCAAGAGGACGAGAACGACTAAGGCTGCTAAGTCTAAGTAATGAAACGCGGCACTTCCATATCTGACTATCTGCGGCCATTGGAGGAGAAGCCCCATCAGGTCTATCTCACCAATGAGCTGCAGGTGGCGGATGTGCTGGAGTGGATCCTCTCACAGGTGGGACGCTCCGAGGTGTGGCAGACGTCGTTCTCTATATCCGAGGAGTTCCTGCGCCGCCTGTTCTTCATCGAGCAGGAAGGACAGGTGTCGCAGTTTAATCTGATCCTGGACTTCAAGGCTACGCAGAAGACTTTGCGACTATGGCCGTTCATCTGCCAGACGATGCAGCATGTGTACCTCGCAGACAACCATTCCAAGGTGCTGCTTGTCCGCTCTGAGAAAGGGGACACGGTCACGGTGCTGACATCGCAGAATCTGACACGAGGCAATCGCGTGGAATCGGCTCTGGTCACCAATGATAAAGCTATATTTGCTACGCTGCATAACTCCATGACTTCACTCATTCACAACAAATCCGTACCGCTGCATGAACTATACGAAAGAGCAATTGGAGGAGATTGAGAAGTATGCTTCTATCTTCCTCCCTATTTCAGACATGGCTGTCATCCTTGACATTCCCGCTGAAGTACTGCGGGAGGACATCAAGGACAGGCAGAACAAAGCTTCCAATGCGTACCTCCGTGGCAAACTGGCCTCGAAGGTGAAACTGCATACGCAGGAGATGATGCTGGCGCAGGTGGGGTCACCACTGGCGCTGGAGAATGCAGCCAAGAACTTGCTCGACATGGAGGATGATGAGTAAACCCTTAAACTCTTGAACTCTTAAACCCTTAAACTATTATACCTCCCTTGGCCAACATCGCAACCATAGATCTGTGCAAGGCTCACCTCTTCACTTCGGAAGAAGAGATGCGCTTGCAGAAGTACACAGAGGACCAAATCTCCCGTGTACTTCGCTTGCGTGATATGTATCTATGGGTGCTGGCGAACCCGGATGCCAAGGACAGGCAGTTCATCGAAGAGGAGATTTCAAGGGGCTATGCCGTGCACAAGTCGCAGGCATATACGGACCTGGCCATCATCAAGGCATTGGTGCCGATGCTGTCCAGTGCTGCCCGTGAATTCCATCGGTGGCGGTACAACGAGATGATTCTCGAAACGTACCAGATGGCGAAGAAACGCAAGGACACCAAGACGATGGAACGGGCAGCGTCGTCCTACGCCAAATACAACCGCGTCGATGTGGAGGATGAGTCGGCACTGCCGTATGACTTGATTGTGGTGCAGCCGTTCATCCCGACGGATGATCCGTCTGTACTGGGCATCAAGCCCATCCCGAACAGGCAGAAGTTCGTGGAGGACTTGCTGGCGAAATATCGGGCTGAATCTGCGGATATTGATGATGTTGAGTATGAGGAAGCTGACCTTGAAGAGGATGAGCTGTGGGCTGACTATGAGGAAATCAAGGATGACGAAGAAACGAATGTGCCATGAGTGAAGAGAAGAAAAGTCCAAAAGGGAAAGAGGCAAAGAGGATTTACTTCAATGACCCTCAGCGATTGACACAGCTCATCGGTGCCAATACGACGGTTATTGTGGCTGGGCGACGAACGGGGAAGACGGACTCCATCGCCGCGCCTTTCGTGCTCCGTAATATGCAGCGCATGGAGGGCAGCACAGGCGGCATCGTGGTACCGACGTTCAAGCACGGTCTGACGAACACGCTGCCGGGTCTGTTCACGGCGTGGCGACGCTGGGGCTACGAGAAGGATGTGCACTATGTAGTTGGGCGCAAGCCGCCAAAGGCGTTCAAACGGCCATTGATAGAGCCTTCTGACTACGAACATGTCATCACATTCTACAATGGCTCCGTGGCTATCATCATCAGCCAGGACCGACCGGGTACGTCTAACTCCCTCACGCTTTCTTGGGTACTCGTCGATGAAGCGAAGTTCATTGACTACCAGAAGCTGAAGGATGAGACGCTGCCGGCAAACGGCGGCATCAAGACGTACTTCGGGCATCATTCCTTCAACCACTCGCTGATGATTCTCTCGGATATGCCGCAGACGCAGAAAGGGAGCTGGTTCCTGCACTACCGCGAGAAGATGGATAAGGATCTTATCGAGGGCATCAAGGCCACGCTATATGAGATTTGGCACACGAAAGAGCGGATTCGTGAGATGCGAAAGAAGAAAGAGAAGGTGCCTGCTTACTTGAAGGGGTATCTGCGTAAGCTGGACACGCAGCTGAATAAGATGCGCTCCGTGGCTGTCTATTACAAGGAATACTCCAGCATCGAGAACATTGAACTGCTTGGTGAGAACTACATCCGGCAGATGAAGCGTGACCTGACTCCGCTGACTTTTCAGACATCGATTCTGTGTCAGCGGATTGGGATTCGCAAGGATGGGTTCTATTCGTCTATGCGGGAAGGGCACAAATACAATGCCTCGGATTTTGAATACCTGGACAGCCTCGGATATGAGTTTGACGATGCTGCCATGGACTGCCGTGCCGACAAGGACCTGAACCGTCAGGCTCCTATCTGCATCGGCATGGACTACAACGCCAATATCAACTGGCTCGTCGCGGGACAGCCTTCAGGGCGCAGACTGAATGTGCTGAAGTCCTTCTTTGTGAAGTTCGAGCGCAAGCTGTCAGCACTCGTCGAGGACTTCTGCAACTACTACGCCTACCATGAGAACAAGACGGTCATCTATTACTATGATGCCACGGCGCTCGGTTCAAACTATGCGGTGAATGAACAGGACTTCCACTGGGTCATTATGCATGAGTTTGAACGCCGGGGATGGGAAGTCGTGGATGTTTATCTCGGCAATCCGATGAAGCATGATGAGAAATACCTGCTCATCAACCGTGGCTTTGCTGGAAAGCAGCGCCTCATGCCGATGTTCAACCGTCAGAACAATGACGACTTGATTCTTGCAGTGCAGACGGCGCAGGTATATCGTGGCCGGCTTGGGTTCCGCAAGAACAAGAACGACGAGAAGAACCCCGAGACGGAAGAGGATCTTCTCGAACACCGCACCGACGGAACGGATGCTTTTGACACCCTCTATATCGGGTGTGAGAAGTTCCCGCAGCAGGTGGATTTCAATTACAATACAAATGGGGTATTCTAATCCATCAGCCTGTGTATGGCAAAGAGTAGGTTGTTCTCTAGTGGGTCCTCAGTATCTATGCTGATGATGTCATCTATCTGAGCCTCATGGACAAGGATGGGATCACCCATCGGGGTAAAGCCGATATATAGTTCTGGTATGGTACCAAGCTCATTAGTGGTCAGCGAGAAATAGGGTTCTACACTGACATGGGCTAGACGGGCATTCTCTGCGCCATCAAAGGCGGCTGAGAATTGCACGGCCTTATCCCTAAGTTCCTTGAAGTGGGCTGCAACAAGCTCTAGTTCTTCAGGAGTAGTTGGGTGACAAGTACGCTCAACATTAAGCTGCATGGTGACGAAATGGCCGTCACCTAAGGGGCTAGGGACATCCTCGCTCCAGTAATAGAAGACCTTGGCATCTGGGATGGAACAAACGTGAAGAGGTTGATCCTCGGCGATGTCCTCATATCCTAATGCTTTGAATGCTCCTACGGTCTGTTCGCATTCGTTATCTATTAGCATCAAGAACAATTCGTTATCAGCTTCGGTCTCTTCGCGTATCATAAATTCACCGCTTGAAGTAACAACAACGATACGGATAGAGTTATTCTCATCATGAGTCCAGACGTAGAAATAACGGAACTCAGGATCTACTAATTTCAGACTGCAGGCCGTGTACAACTTGCCTTCAGGGTCTATCTTCTGAAGTAATTCGCGTACTTGTTGGGTCATTTTGTCGATTTTTGAGTGCAAATATAGTTGTTTTCTACGGTTTTGAAGAGAAATAATGTTCAAATATGTCGAATTTAAACCGAATCAGTAGCGTTTTTTGCCTAAATCGCCTGTTTTTACCGCTGGAAGTCGTATAAAAACAGACTAAAAACACTCAAAAAAGGACTCATCTGCAAAGAAAAGATATTTTCTCTATAATTAAGGTGTAAAAACGCATATAGGCACAATTCAAGTGTGCCTATTTAGCCTATTTTTGCCCGCTGAACGTTAAAAAAGGTGTAAAAACACCTCAAAAGGCTTCAAACGCACCTTAAAACATGGTGGAATCAAGGAATTTTTATACCTTCAACCCGATTTTGGCTGCAAAATGGCTATTAAACCTGTATAAAAGCATGGCGAATACGAAAAATGCAACTGTTCGGGAAATCATCATCGATCGCTGTCTGAGTGACCGACACGGACGCTATTCTGTCCGTGATCTCATGGCGGCGTGCAACAGACGTTTGGAGGAGGAGAAGATGGAACTGGTCACTTCGACAACGACCATCCGCCTTGACCTGAACAACATGGAAACGCATTATGGGGTACATATCGTTTCGGATAAGGTCGGGCGGAACATCTTCTATCGATATGCCAAGAGGGGTGAGTCTATCTTTCACATGCAACTGAAGGAGAATGAACTGCAGCTGCTGAATCAGACGATGCAGCTGCTGTCTCGCTTCGAAGGGGTACCGCACTTCGAATGGCTCGAAGAGATTAACAGCCGCCTGTCTTCTCAGTTCCTGATGAACCCAGCCAATCAAAAGCCGGTTGTGGCGTTTGATGAGAATCCTTACGTGGAGGGGATGAAGTTCTACCGCACAGTGTATGCCGCCATCATTAAGAAACAGGTGCTGGAAGTGAAATACCAGAGCTTCAAACGCACCGAGCCGTTTACTTATACCATTCATCCGTACTTCCTGAAGCAGTATAACAACCGCTGGTTCCTACTTGGATGGTACGAAGAATGGCAGGAAATGACGACGCTGCCGCTCGATAGAATCATCGAAGTGAAGCACGTCAGCCGTGACTACAGAGAGAACAAGGACATCGATTTCAATACGTTCTTCAAAGATGTCATCGGAGTGAGCTTCCCAAAAGGTGGCGAAATGACGGAGGTGCATCTGTGGGTCGATAAACAGCAGTTGCCGTATATCAAGACGAAACCGCTGCATGGCTCGCAGCGGATCGTCCAGGAATATGAAGACGGCTCTGCTGAAATCAGCATCAACGTGATTCCGAACTTCGAGCTGGAATCACGAATCCTCGGGCAGGGAATGCACATGAAGGTACTGAGCCCGGAATCTTTCAAAGATAAAATCAAAAATCAAATAGAAACAGCCGCAGGGCTTTATACTAAATAACATCATGAGTACTGAGCAGATACAACAGCAGACAAACATCAATGTACAGGAAAAGGCGAACCTCATCTGGGCCATCGCCGATAAACTGGTGGGCATTTACAAACCGCACGAGTACGGCAACGTGATTCTTCCGATGTGTGTCATCAAGCGTTTTGAGGACACGCTGCTGCCCACGAAGGAGGCGGTGCTGAAGCGCAATGCCGAACTGGATGCCCAGCATATCGAGGTGAAGACTGGCTTCCTCTGCAAGACCGCAGGGCAGAGCTTCTATAACCTCAGCCCCTTCACCTTCCAGACGCTGCTGGCAGATGCCGATAACATACGTGACAACTTCGAGTCGTACCTGAACAACTTCTCGGAGAATGTCATCGACATCATTCATCGCATGGATTTCCTGAAGGAAATCGAGAAGATGGACAAGAACGGCGTCCTCTACCTAGTCATTAAGGAGTTCACCACTGAGAAAGCCTACCTCGGTGCCGACAAGGTCAGCTCCGTGGATATGGGCTACATCTTCGAGGAGCTGGTACGCAAGTTCTCTGAGAGCTACGATGAGCAGGCGGGAGCACACTTCACCGCACGCGACATCATCTATCTGATGGCGGACCTCCTCGTGGGCGAGGATGAAGAAAAGTTGGAAGAGGATGGGATAACGGCCAACATCTATGACATGGCGATGGGCACCAGTCAGATGCTGGGATGCCTCACCGATCGCCTCATGGAGATTGACCCGGATGCCGAGGTGACGAGCTACGGACAGGAGTTGAACGAACAGACCTTTGCCATCGCCAAAGCCGACACACTCATCAAGGGGGGCAATGCCGAAAATATGCGGTTGGGTGACACTTTAGGAAATGACCAGTTCGAGGGTTACACCTTCGACTATATCATCTCCAATCCTCCCTTCGGCATCGAGTGGAAGACATCGAAAGCTGCAGTGGAGGCCGAGTACAAGCGTGGCGGGGCAGGACGCTTCGAACCGGGTCTGCCTGCCGTGGGCGACGGACAGATGTTGTTCCTTCTCAATGGCGTAGCCAAGCTGAAGAACACCGGACGCATGGCTATCATTCAGAACGGTTCCAGTCTGTTTAAGGGCGATGCAGGCAGCGGCGAGAGCAACATCCGTGGCTATCTGTTGGAGCACGACTGGTTAGAGGCCATCGTGCAGCTGCCCAACGACCTCTTCTACAACACGGGCATCGCCACCTACATTTGGATTGTCACGAGAAACAAGTCTGATGAACGCCTCGGACAGGTGCAGCTCATCGATGCTTCCAAGTGCTTTGAGAAGCGTCGCAAGCCGCTAGGCAATAAGCGTGTGGAACTGACCACCGCTTGCCGAGAACTCATCATGCAGGCCTATCATGCCTTCACCGATGATACGTTCTCCTCTACGCTGCCCGATGGCTCTGACATCAGCGTGGAGAGCCGCGTGAAGCCCAACGATTACTTCAAGTTCTCGAAGGTAGTCATCAACCGTCCGCAGCGCGACGATGCCGGCGACATCGTCTTGGATAAGAAAGGCAAACCTGTCATCGACAAGGCGCTGAAGGACACGGAAATCATCCCCTGGCACACGGACATCAATGCTTATTTAGAGGAGAACGTAAAGCCTTACGCTCCTGACTTCATGATGAGTCCCGCCGACACAAAGATTGGCTATGAGATTCCTTTCACCCGAGAGTTCTACCGTTATTCTCCCCTGCGGCCCAGCGCCGACATCTTCCAGGAACTGAAAGAACTGGAGCAGCAGGAGAGTGTACTGATGGAGAAGCTGTTGCACTAAAAAGAGAAGACTATGGAAAGACAATATAAAGATAGTGGCATAGAGTGGATTGGCAAGATTCCTAAGGAGTGGGAAACTGTGAGATTAAAAAGTCTCTTCACAGAAAGAAATGAACGAGAGTGCACTGGAAAAACACTCCTTAGCGTTTCACAGTACTTCGGAATACGTCCTAAAAGCGAAACAGATTTAGCAGACTCACACATAGCTGAATCTTATGATGATTACAAAGAAGTTCACAAAGGCGACTTTGTTATGAACATCATGTTGGCTTGGAATGGTAGTTACGCTGTTTCTGAATATGACGGTATTGTTAGTCCTGCATATTGTGTGTTCAAGTTCAGAAAGGACAGTTGCAATAAATACTTTCACTATCTTTTACGAACAGAAGGATATCCGACGGCTTTCAAAACTATGTCGAGAGGTGTAATTGATAGCCGGTTGCGCCTTTATCCAGAACAATTTTATACATTTCCAGTTGTTATCCCCCCTCTCTCCGAGCAGAACCTCATCGCCTCATACTTGGATAAGAAGTGTGGGGAGATAGATGAGTTAATAGCCTTACAGGAGAAGATGATTGCGCAGCTCACGAAATATAAGCAGGCGGTCATCACAGAAGCGGTAACCAAAGGACTTGACCCCAATGCCAAACTCATCCCGTCTGGAATTGAGTGGATTGGAGATGTACCTGAGGGATGGGAAATAAGCAGGTTTAAAACATTATTTTCTACTGGCAAGGGATTGAACTTCACAAAAGCAGAACTTGTTCAAGAGGGAGTCCCTGTAATTAGCTATGGGCAAGTACATTCTAAGATTAATTCCGGCACCTGCATTTCAAATCAACTTATACGATTCATTCCCGAGAGCTTAACTGAAGGAGGCGAAGCATCACGGGTTCATATTGGAGACTTTATCTTCGCAGATACTTCTGAAGATAAAGAAGGTTGTGGAAATGCTGTATACATAGATAAAGAGATAGGAATATATGCAGGCTATCACACGATTGTAGCTTTTACAAAAGACAGAAAATATAGTCCATATTTGGCCTATTTATTTTTGACTGACAAATGGAGAAGTCAGATAAGGAGCAAAGTGACAGGTATAAAGGTATTTAGCATTTCTCAGACAATACTTAATCAGACATCTATAATCCTTCCCACTCTCTCCGAACAAAAAGCAATCGCCGATTATCTCGACACCAAGTGTTCCGAGATTGATTCCCTCATCGCCTTGAAGCGTCAGAAGATAGAATCCTTGAACGCATATAAAAAGAGCGTCATCTACGAAGCTGTAACTGGTAAAATCTCTATATGAATATGAAAAAAATACTCATTTTATTAGTTTGCTCATTCTCAATTTTGATTATAGCATGTAATAATGGGCAAAACAAAGGAGCATTATCTCATAAAGATAGCCTCCTTATAAATCAACTTAGCACATTTCAGGAACAACTAAGAGAACCTGGATTTCAATTGTATCCCACAAAGAATATATACACATTTTTAGAGCTCTGTACGGCTACAGGCCAAATATGGATTGTTCAATGGAGCACTAAAAGCGGAGAAAGATTTAGGTATGTGCTCGATGATAATATAAGAGTGAAGAAAGAGGACGCAATATGCGGCAGGTTCTCACTACATGCGACTGAAAATATGTATAACTTTATACTTTTGGATAATATATCAGGTGATTGTTGGCAAGTCCAATGGAGCTTTGATGAAAAAGAAAGAATGGTTTTGCCTATTTATTAGAGATATGATACAGGAAGATTTAAAAGAAAAGAACTTTGAAGCGGCCATCGAGCAATGGCTGGTCAATGAAGGTGGATATGTCAAAGGGAATCAAGATACCTATGACAAGGAGCGGGCCATCGACTTGCCCAAACTCATCCGCTTCATCGACAAGACGCAACATAAGAAATGGGAACTGTTCTGCCGCAAGCATGGAGCGAATGCTGAAAGCCGACTGTACAACGACTTCCAGGATGCGGTATCGCGATATGGCCTTGTCTATGTCCTGCGTCATGGCATCGATGACCTTGGCATCAACCTGAAGCTGTGCTACTTCCTGCCATCCAGCGAACTGAACATCGACTTGATGGAGAAATACCGGCAGAACATCCTGACCGAGACACGCCAGTTCTTCTACTCAACAGAAAACCGCAACAGCATCGACATGGTGTTGTCGCTGAACGGCATCCCCATCGTGGCCCTGGAGCTGAAGAACCAGCTGACGGGACAGAGCGTGGAGGACTCGCGGGAACAATGGCTGAACAACCGCGACCCACAGGAACTGCTCTTCCACTTCGACACACGCATCCTGGCTTACTTCGGCGTGGATCTCTACGAGGCCATCATGGCCACCGAGCTGAAGGGCGAGAAGACCTACTTCATGCCCTACAACCAAGGCTCCAACGGAGCTGGCAACGTAGGTGGTGCAGGCAATCCCGCCAGTGAGGATGGTGATTTTGTCACGAGCTATCTCTGGAAGCGTGTGCTGCAGCGCGATATGCTGCTGGCCATCCTTCAACGCTATATCTCCCGTCAAGAGGAAGAGAAGATAACACTGGTGCGCGACAAGAAAGGACGCATCCGCGAAGAGAAGAAGAAGAGCGTGAAGCTCATCTTCCCTCGCTATCATCAGTTGGATGTGGTGGAACGGCTGGTGGCCGACACGCAGCGTGATGGCAGTGGGCATAACTACCTCATCCAGCACTCGGCAGGCAGCGGCAAGTCGAACTCCATAGCCTGGCTGACGTACCAGCTGAATGCGCTGCATGATGAAGCCCAGAAGCCGATCTTCGACGGCGTGTTTGTGATTACCGACCGCCGCGTGCTGAATACGCAGCTGCAGAACACCATCCTTGGCTTCGACCACAAGGAAGGACAGATTACGACAGTAACTGACAGGGATCCGTCCTCGAAGCTGAAGGATGCCATCAATAACGGCGACCGCATCGTTATCTGCACCCTTCATCGTTTCCCCATCATCTACAAAGAGGTGACTTCACGAGCCGGAAAGCACTATGCTGTCATCGTGGACGAGGCACATAGCAGTCAGAGCGGAAAGGCAGCGGAGAAGGTGAAGGCGGCGCTGGCCGACACCGAAGAGGCACTGCGCGAGATGGCTGAGATAGAAGAGAAGACGGAGGAGCAGCTGGAGAAAGAACGCGACTTGATGCTGGAGGATCTGCTGGCACAGGGGCAGCATCAGAACCTCTCTTTCTACGCCTTCACCGCCACACCCAAGCCCAAGACGCTGCAGACCTTCGGAAAGCTTGTGAAACAGGGTGATACACCCGAGAAGTCAATCTATGCGCCTTACCACATCTATTCTATGTTGCAGGCCATAGAAGAGGGCTTCATCAAGGATGTGCTGCTGCAATATACACCCTACAGCGTGACGTATGAAATCAGCAAGAAGATACAGGATGATCCGGAGTACGAAGAGAAACCGGCCACGCGTGCCGTGAAGGCGTTCCACGACAACCACCAGCACGTCATCAATCAGAAGGTGGAAATCATCGTGGAGAAGTTCCGCGAAGTGACGCTGCACGCCATGCAGGGACAAGCGAAGGCAATGGTGGTCACGGCAAGCCGTGTCCATGCCCTGCGCTACTTCATGCAGATCAAGCGCTACTGCGAGGAGAAGGGTTACACGGACGTTCAGCCGATGGTGGCATTCTCGGGTAAGGTGGAATGGAATGGCGAGGAATATACGGAGACGAAACTGAACTCCACCGACGGGATGCACATCAGCGAGGAACGTCTGCCGCTGTACTTCGCATCAGATATGTATAACATGCTCGTGGTGGCAGACAAATACCAGACGGGCTTCGACGAGCCGTTGCTGCACACCATGTTCGTGGATAAGAAGCTGAAGAACGTGAAGGCGGTGCAGACGCTGAGCCGACTGAACCGTGCCCATCCGCTGAAGGAGGATACCTATATCCTGGACTTCGTAAATGCGCCCGGTGACATCAAGACGGCCTTTGAACCATTCTACACCAGCACGGAGCTGATACGCCCGGTGGATGTGAACGGGGTGTATAACTTCCGCAATGACATCGCGATGTATAACCTCTGGAGCATCAACGATGAAGAACGCTGCTACAAGATCCTCAGCGAAGAGACGGAACCGAACAAACGGCTTGGGGCGCTGAGCAATGTGATGAAGCCAGTGGTGGAACGCATCGAGCAGCTGGAAGAGGAAGAGCATTTCAAGGTGCGCTCGCTCATCAAGAACTTCATCCGCTTCTATGCGTATATGGCGCAGGTAGAACGTACCTACGACCGCGTGCTGTACAAGACCTACCGTTTCTGCGAGGTGCTCTATAAGCTGATACCAAAGACACCGCATGAGAAGCCTGACCTTAACCAGAAGTTGAAGCTTGTGAACTCCAGCATCAAGGCGAAAGAGACGGTCAGCATCAGCCTTGAAAAGGACAAAGGGGATGTGAAGGGTGAGAACACCAAGGCGGGCAACAAGCCGGATGAGCCACGCGACCTTCTCTCGAACATCATTGACAAAGTGAACATGATGTTCAAGGGGAAATTTACCAAGGAGGATGAGGTCATCA
>Ga0310697_10002452_pt1 | contig 19761 bp, 16 predicted proteins | sample 172DNAGHGlowgp2_FD_203883 | JGI IMG/M metagenome (GOLD analysis project Ga0310697, IMG submission 203883) | Sheep rumen microbial communities from Palmerston North, Manawatu-Wanganui, New Zealand - 1728 DNA GHGlow gp2 (v2) (version 2) | ecosystem: Host-associated > Mammals > Digestive system >... | reverse complement strand
CGCAGTTGATGACAGTGACTGACCAGAATATCACGCCGTATCTGGTCTTGTCCAGCCCTGTAGCGAAGCGGAACAGCTTCACGAAGAAATGGTCGCTGTCCAGCGCATGCCAGTACAGGTTGGCCTTAACCATCTTCTGCTCGTCTCCGCCGGGGACGGACGACCTGTTGGTGGTCAGGTCCACGGGCGGCTGATACTCCATCGTGACCTTAACCTGGTCGCCGTCCTTCGGAAGGGCGGTAAACTGACCGGGGAAATACTCATGCATGATGGCATTCCTCGTATAGCTGTCGGTAAAAACCCGGTTCGTGTTGTTGATCTTGCTTATGGGGTCCAGAAGCATCCACCTCCTGATGAATCCTTCACTGTCTGGTCTGGCGCTGTCGCCCGTAGCGAGGGTGAAATACCCTTCAAGCGCCTTTGCAACGTCAGCATTCTTCATCCTCTTCTGACCGCTGGCAGAAGGGCAGGCTGCAACCGAGATGGCTGATGCCAGAACAAGTATCCTTATAATGTTTCTCATATCGTCAAAGTAAAAAAGTCACACATAGTTACTTTATGGGAGAATACCGCTTGAAGTCCCACTTGCAGTTGTCGCTGCCGAAATCGAATTTCGCCAGCGTAGCCGAGGAATCGCCGAAGCAAACCAGGGCCAGCGCTTCGCTGTGGCCGGGTACCTCCTTCGGCATGATACGGAACGTTCCGTCGGTGAGCTGGTCTATCCTCCAAAGCTGCTCCGGAGCGCCCGTGAACTCGGGGACGGCCTCGACTTCGGCATCGGGAGTCGCAGCGAGGGCTTTCCCGGTGCCTTCGATGACGATCTTGTAGTAGGGCCCCGCCAGGGTACCACCAGCCTCAGGCACGGGGATTATCGACCACCTCTGCCAGGGACGGGCCATATAGTAACCGTTCCTGACTTCAAGGACCCCTTCCGGCCATGTATCTATCACATCCTCAAGCTTCTGCGCCTCGATGCTGACCTTCGGTACATCCGTGGCATTGCGGGCGACACGCATGCCGCCTTGCGCACGGATGAAGTCCACGGCGACCTCCAAGGCATATCCGCTCCTGAGGGACTTGATCTCGTAGGTGCCGGGGACAAAGGCGTCGCCGGCCTCCGGCCAGCCGTCCTTCCAGAGGAGGGGCCTGATCCCGAGCACGCTCCTGCCGCTCTGGTCCATGTCCGCCTCCCAGTGGAACGACATTTTCTCGACACCTTCCTCCTCGATGTAACGGCCGAAATGGCCGGGGCCTACCAGACGGCCTTCAGTCGTGATCACGGCCCGTCCGCCGCCTTGGATCATCGAGCGTCCCACATTGTCGATGAAAGGTCCCCTGGGGCTCCTCGAGCGTCCAGCGACTATGTTGTATGTGGAATTGACGCCGTCGCAGCAGGTCCCATGGGTTCCAAGCATATAGTACCAGCCATCGCGGTACATCATGACGGATGCTTCGAGATTACGGCCTATATCGATGGCCTCCGTGCCCTCTACACGTGCCCCGGTCTTAGGATCGATCTCGACCTGCCGGATATGTCCGAAATATGTTCCGCAGGTCAGCCAGAGCCGGCCGGTGGTGGGATCCAGCATGAGGCCGGGATCTATGGCATTGAAATCTTCGTCCACGAGGGATTCGTATACCGTCACCGGCTCCGAATATGCGAAATCCGGGGACTCGGGATCGAGGGTCTTGTTCCACATCGTCACGATCCTGCTGGCATGGCCGCCGCCGGTCCCGCCGCCGGTGGTCCCATAGACGACGAGATAACGGTCGCCTATCTTCATCGCATCGGGAGCCGCACCACCGCCGGGACGGACTGCACCTGGATTCCAGGTCCAGCCGTCCTCGGAAATGAGGCCTCCGCCACCGGTCCCGAAAGTGTAGTATTTCCCGTCACATTCGACAATGGTCGAAGGGTCATGGATGTAAGGATTGCCGGTCTGCGCGAATGCAGAAACAGAAGCAAGCATGACTGCCACGGCTCCGGCAACTGTTCTCATAAGCTTTTCCATATTCAGAAGATGATTTTGAGCCATTCGTTACAATATAGCAATAAAATGCGACATATCACACAGATGAACGAAAATGGGGCTGACCTGACGGCCAGCCCCATTCCTTATAGTTTGGTATAAAATTACAGGTTGGGATTCTCCTTGCCCCAGTCGGCGACTGCAGGGACGATGCCGAGGGAGATGATCTCATCACGCATCTTGCAGAGGTGCTCGTAAGAAGCCTGAAGGGCAGCCATCTCCTCGGGAGTACCCTTGGGAGCCGTGTAGTGGACACCGTCGGCGTCGATAACGGTCGGCATGGCCATCATGACGTTCTTGAAACCCATCTCGTCGCTGTTGACATAGCAGCCGGCAGGCCAGGTGAACTTCTCGCCGCCCATCGCGGCCTCGATCATCTTGACAGCCTGGTAGGCAGGGCTCTGGAAGGAGCTGCGGCCACGGAGCTTGATGATGTTGGAACCGCCCTGGATGGTATTGTGCTTGATCTCGGCCCAACGCTCCTCGGAGATATTGAACTCGGCGATGGGCTTGCCGTCGATGAGGGCCTCGGAGGCGAAGACCGCCATGGCCTCGCCGTGACCGCCGTAAGTATAGGCATTGGTGACCTTGCACTGCTGGACACCGCACTCGGCGGCGAGTGCCTCCTGCAGGCGGGTGGAGTCAAGGGCAGCAAGGGAAGTCAGCTGGTTGGGCTTGAGGCCGGAACGGATGAGGGCTGTGAGGGCCGTAACATCGGCAGGGTTGAAGATGACGACGACGTGCTTCACGTCGGGGCAGTATTTCTCGATGAGCTCGCCGAACTCAGCGGCGATCTGGCAGTTGCCCTTGAGGAGGTCCTCACGGGTCATGCCCTCCTTGCGGGGAGCTCCACCGGAAGAGATGATATACTTGGCATCCTTGAAAGCGACCTCGGGGTCGACGGTCCAGGTGATGTTGGCATCCGGGAATGCGCAATGGTACATCTCCTCGGCAACACCATGCACGCCGGGCTCATAGATGTCATACAGACAGATGTTCGGAGTGAGACCGAGCATCATAGCGGTCTGGGCCATGTTGGAGCCGATCATGCCGCCGGCACCGACAATGAGCAATTTTTCGTCAGTCAGAAATTTCATAACTAGTTATTGATTTAAATCATTATTCTGTTTGAGCATGCAAATATACTTAAAATATATGACAAAAGAATCGAGCGCTTCTTGGAAATCAAAAAAAACGCTATATTTGCAATGTTGAATTTGTGACACTTATATGGAGCCTCCCAGTTCTAATCAGACAGACAACGGCATGCAAGCGGATCCAGCCTCTGAGGACCCGTTGACAGCCACTCCTATACAGAACATCAGCTTATACGACGCCGGGATGAAAGTCCCAGGCGCGCTCCGTCGTGTCCGTACCATCCAAGAACCGAACTTTTAATACCGAATATGGCACTTTATTTACTGAAAGAGCTTGACAACAACGCCAAAGTCGCCGTCTGGCAGATAACCGAGACGGAAGAGGAACTCCGCGCCCTCAGCTCGACTCCCTCCGATGAGATGGAAGAGATATCCTTCATCAAGAGCGAGTCGCTGCGCAAGCAGCGCCTGGCGGTCCGCGCCCTCCTCAACGAGCTCTTCGAAGACAAAGTATACCTCGCACACCACGACAACGGCAAGCCGTACATAGAGAACAACTCCATCAACATCAGCATCACCCACACCGAGAAATACGTCGCCGTCATACTTGACAGGGACGACGAAGTCGGCATCGACATCGAGTCCCTGGACCGCGATTTCTCCGTCGTCGAGAAGAAAGCCCTGTCCGAGGACGAGATCGATGACCTCGAGGATGACCGCGAGGAGAAGAACGAGCAGCTCGCCATCTACTGGTGCGCCAAGGAAGCGATATTCAAGAAAATGTCGCAGTACAACGTCGACTTCGTCGAGCAGATCGAGATCGAGCGCTTCCGTTCGAAGGGCGAGGGCGAACTGGAGGCCACGTTCATCCACAAGGACGGCTACGAAGAGGACCTCGAACTGGAATACATCACCTTCGACCGCCACGTCCTCGTATGGGTCAGAGAGTAGCCTTTTCCGGCATTTCCAACAAATACCACAATTTATAAACCTGTTAATCAACGAATTAACAGGTTTATTTCATGATTGTTGATAACTTTTTGGGCGCTTTCGACCCCACACATTACATTATATGCTATCTTTGTGATGTGGGAGGCATTGTCTCCGGCAACCAACCAAAAGACCAAAGCAGACACCACGCGATATCTAGATATTCGTGGAATTGAAAAACCGTGTTGTTCAGATAGACGATACGTATTTCACTTTGTCAGGGGCGCGGGCAACAGCTCGCGCCTTTTATTTTATCTCGGCCTGAGCCAGGGAACGGGGTTCTGGGGACCCTTCGACGACCATAGCTGGAAATGCAGCTGGGTGGAGCCTCCGATGGGCTCGACGGCGCCGAGCACCTGCCCGGTCTTGACCTTGTCACCGGCCTTGACCGAAACGGTTCCGAGCTTACAGTAGAAAGTGAAATAATCTCCGTGCTGGACCAGCACGCATTTGTTGTATCCGGGTTGGATGATAACGCTCTTGACTACGCCGTCGAACACGGCCTTGACCTGTGCGCCGTTGGAGAGCGCAATGGAGATGCCCTCGCTGTCAGGCAGTTTGAGTTGGGTGTACACGGGATGGTATTGCGCGCCGAACTTCTCGACGACAGGGCCTTCGGCCGGCCAGGGCAGCTTGCCCTTGTTCGAAGAGAACTCCTTGCCGAGGGTATAGTCTATAGGCGCGGCCGCAGCCTTCGACGATGACGAGGAAGACTTCTTGTTGCTGCTGCTTGACTTGGCCTTGGTATTCATGGCCTCCGCGATGATGCGGGCTATCTCCTTGTTCAAAGCCTCTACCTCCTTCCGCTTGGAATTGAGCTGACTCTGGTATTTGTTCTTTTCCTTTTTCAGGACCTGTATGGTCTGCTGCGCGGTAGCCTCCTCCCTCCTCAGGGTCTCCAGCTCGGCCATGCGCGCTTTCTGGAGCTCGGCGGCTTCGGCCCGCATACCGGCAAGCTGTTCCTTCTCGCCTTCGAGGACTTCCTTGGCAGCCTTGATCTTCACGCCCTGGCTGTTCATCTCGCGCGAGAGATTCTTGAGGAAAGAATAACGCCTCAGGCCCTGTGCAAGGTTCTCGCTGGCAAGGATGTACATGTACCACACACGGGCATCGCGGTTCTTGTACGCACCCTTGACGAGCTTGTTGTAATAGAAGGTCATGGTATCGAGACGGACCTGGAGGCTGTCGATGCGCATCTGCTTGCGGCGCATCTCGCCGTCCAGGCGCGCAATCTCCTGCTCACCTTCCTTGATGAGCCCGCGGCGAAGTTCGATCTTCTGCTGGACAAGTGAGAGTGTATTGAGAGCGTTGGAATTGCGCGTGGCGTTCTCGCGCAGCTGCCCGTCGATGATGGCGATCTCCTGCTCCAGACGTGCCCTGCGGGTCGTCTGGGCGGAAGTGTCCTGGGCTGACGCAGTATATGCTGCAGGAAGCAGCAGGGAAAGGACGAGTATGGACAGGAAGCGCCTCATCTGCCTATCGCCTTCATGCGCTCCCCGATCCTTGACACGAGGTCGGGTATCTCGTTGTCCGTATCCTTCTTGACAGCATCGTCCCAGTAGACCTTGGCCAGGTCATACTCTCCGAGGGAATAGAGGACCTCTGCATAGTGGTCGAGTATGGTGGCGCTGTCCTTGCCCCCGTAGAGCATGGCATGCTTGAAATAGGACTTCGCTTCCTGCGACTTTTTCTGAAGATGGAGGATCCATCCGTAAGTGTCGAGATAGGTCGCATTGTCAGGCTCCTGCTCCACGGTGATGCGGCTCATCTCTGCCGCCCTTTTGAGTTTCCTGCCCTTCAGGGACAGATAATATGCATAGTTGTTCAGCACCGGGGCATATCCGGGATTGATCTTAAGTGCCTTCTCATAAGCGGCAAAAGCCTCTTTCTCGTTGTCGAGCTGGTGATAGGTATCACCGATCGTGGACAGCGCCTGGACCACCACGTCGGGATTGTCCTTGAAAGCCTCCGCCATGCGTGCGCTTTCGGAGATGACTGACTGAAGGTCGTCCTGGTTGTAATAGGCCATGATGCGCATGTTCAGGAACGCAGGCTCGTCCGGGAAGGCGGCATACGCCTCCTCGGAGGCCTTGAGCAGGGCATCCCAGTCCTCGCTGTAGCTTAGTGACTGGATATACATCGCACGGGCGTTGAAGTCGCCGGGGTACAAGTCGCTGTTGGTCTTGAACAGTTCCACGCCCCTGTCACGGCGGTCCGACCGGAAGAAATACGTGCCGGCTGCTAGGAGCATGGTGGAGTCTGACGGATGTGCCTTCACTCCGTTGTCGAACAGGGAATCCAGCTGGGGCTGGAAATTCTGGAAGAACCGCGCATCGAGGTACTGTGTCAGGTTGGAGAGGTACTGGCTCTTGGCCTGGGCGGGGATGGATGGGCTGGAAACGAACTCCTCCAAAGTATTGAAGAAGCCGTCGAACGAACGGTTCATCCTGTACACCTCCGACTTGCCCAGGAGCGCAGGGGCATAGCCTGAATCAAGGGCGAGGGCCTGGTCATAATAGGCCATGGCCAGCGAATCCTCATCTGCGGCAGCCTTGGAGTCTCCCATCATTGCAAGTACCTGAGGCGTAGGGAAATCCTCGTTGAACTCCTCCAGCACCGAGAAAGCCTCCGCGGCCTTGTCCTGATGCATGAGTATATCGTACCGCGCAAGTGCGGTGGTCTCGTCGCGCCCCATCACCCGCTCTATCTCATCGAGGGTCTCCAGTACCTTGTCAAGGCGGTTCTGCCTGACATAAAGGTTGACGAGCGAATAGTGGATCTCGGTCTTGCGGGGGAAATCGGCAAGCAACGCCTCGTATGTGGCCACCGCCTGGTCGTCCTGTCCGTTCATGGCATAAAGCGTGGCCAGGCGGTCCCTGTACCAGTAATTGTCGGGAGCGAGGCGGACGGCCTCGCTTATCTCTTTAAGTCCGGAAGCGATATCCCCGAGACGGGCATGGCACATACCCTGGTAAAAATGGGCGGCATCATTATCGGGGAAAGCCTCGAGAATGGCGGAGAAGCGGTCCATGGCAGCCTTTGTCGCACCGCTGTCATAAGCCTGGACGGCATCCACCAGAAGCGACTCGGCAGTATCCCTGAGGCGGGAAGTGCGGTCCTGAGCCCGGAGTGCGGGGGCAGAAAGGACAAGAAAGACAAAGGTATATAGGATAACCGCGGTTTTCTTCATGTTACAAAAATACTACAATTATTGGTTTCGCTGAGGCTGTTTTCTGATATTTTAGCTAATTTCGTACCACGATTTGTTAAAAATTCGGATGCGTCATGCAACATTTCGGTGACAAAACGCATCTTATCACACGGGTGACAGCCCAGAAACCAACTTCGGAGACCGTGACGACCCTGAACGAGCAGCAGATCATCGCACTTTGCAAGAAAGGCGACAGGGCTGCACAGAAGGTGTTGTTCGACAGGTTGTCCGCCAGGATGTTCCCCGTTTGCCTGCGCTACATGGGCGCAAGGGAAGCGGCAGAGGATGTCCTACAGGAAGGCTTCATATCACTGTTTTCAAAGTTGGACAGCTACACGGGGGAGGGATCCTTCGAGGGTTGGGCTCGCAAGGTCTTTGTCAATACTGCACTCATGACGCTTAGGAAAAGCGACGTCATGCGCCAGAGCGAGGACATCGAATACGCGCGAAGCATTTCGAGCGACGATCCCGGAGCCCTGCAAAGCATATCGTACAAGGAGCTTATGGGTATGATAGCCGAATTGCCGCCGGGATTCAGGACCGTTTTCAACATGTTCCTGATCGAAGGTTACTCGCACAAGGAAATCAGCGAAACGCTGGGCATAACGGAAGCCACTTCCCGCTCCCAGCTCCAGCGCGCCAGGGTCATGTTGCAGAACAAGATAAAGAACAGAAAGTAAGATGCAGAACGACAAGTATACAGATTTCGATCTCGAATTGAAGCGGATGCTTCAGGACGCGGAGGAAGAAGTTCCTTCGCGGATCTGGCATGCTGTGAGCGACGAGCTCGACCGCCGGGATCGCAGGAAGGTCGTCGCCCTCAGGTGGCGGCGGGCTGCCGTCGGCTTTGCAGCCGCCGCAGCCGTCCTGTCGGGCATCTTCGTATTCCTCGGCCGCGACCGTGCTGCCGAGCCAGACCTGACCGCGACGGCGGTGAAGGAGCAGGCCGCAAGCATGGACATGACCGCCGAGGAGACCGTTCCCACCATCGAGGAGCAGATAGTTTCCGCCGGTACAGCGCTTGCCGATGTCCCGGCACGCAGTTCCAGGAGCACCGTATCGGGAACCGTCCCGTCCGAGATCGTCCCCGCCGATGCTTTCGCCCCTGCGGAGGAAGAGACTGCGGATGCCGTTGTCGAAACTCCTTCGGAGGTCGCAGTAGAGACAGAGGCGGTATCCAATGAAAATGAAGTGGTTGCGACTCCAGAAAGCGCTTCGCTCGTGCAAGATCCCGTTGCCCGCCCTGCGGAGACGGACACCCGTACCGCTATCACCGGCACTCCGGACGACCCGTTCGCATGGCCGGAGGATACCGACGCTGAAGAAAGCAGGCACCTCCCGTCACTCGTTGTCGCCGGCAATGCCATGACCAATGATTTCAGCGGTCAAGACATCCGCCAGATGCGCGCACCCGCCTCCGGCATCAAGACACGTACCGGCGTTGAGGACAAAGGATCTTCCACCTTCTCCATACCCATCACTTTCGGTCTCGGAGTCCGCTTCGATCTCTCAGACCGCTGGGCAGTGGGCACCGGTATCAACTGGTCCAAGCTTTCCAGGACTTTCAACGGTGTCTATACGGACAATGAACGTAACATCAATTCCGAGATAGTCAACGACATCCATTACATCGGCATTCCGCTCAACCTGTATTTCAACATCTTCGACAGCAGGAATCTCCGCTTCTATGCGTGGGGAGGAGGAAGCGCGGAGAAGGGCCTCGTAAGCCGCTTCCGCATCCAGAGCAATACCGGAGACATCTATTACAAGGAGAGTGTTAACGGACTCCAGTGGTCTGCGGCCGCGGGACTCGGCCTCGAGTTCCTCCTCGGCGAGCACCTCGGACTCTATCTCGACCCTAGCGCCCGCTACTACTTCGACTGCGGACAGCCCCTCAGCATCCGTACCGAGCGTCCTTTCATGATGAACTACGAGGTAGGTCTCAGATTCAACCTATAGGGTGATGAAGCATGTCATAGTCATTCCAGACCTTCCCTCCATCGACGCGGCGGCGAAGGATTTCATCGCACAGACACAAGGCCATGACCTCATAGCCTTCTACGCTCCCATGGGTGCCGGCAAGACTACTTTCACAACGGCGATATGCCGGGCTCTCGGCGTCGAGGGCGACGCCATCAGCAGCCCGACTTTCTCGATAGTGAACGAGTACCGCACGAAAGGCGGAGAGTCGATATTCCACTTTGATTTCTATCGCATCAACAAGACTTCGGAAGCGCTCGACATAGGATTCTACGACTATATCGACAGCGGCTGCCTGTGCTTGATGGAGTGGCCTGAGAACATCGAGGACATCCTCCCTGAAGAGACGCTCAGAGTCTGCATAAACGTCGGTGAGGACGGGTCAAGAACCGTCTCCTGGGAGGACTAAATCCTTCTTTATCAAAACCTCCACTGCGGTGATAAAACCGTTGATATCCGGACGGAAGACAGTATCCCCATCCTTCCAGAGAAACGGCGTCTCCCCGGGTTCCGCAGGATTGATCCCTATATAGAAATCACGTCCGCAGAGACAGGCGTTCCTGAACGAGAAGAACAATGCCGGGCTCAGATAATAAGCAGACGATCCGCTCGGAGCCATCACGATGACCTGCCCGTCTCCGTAGATGTTCATGCTCGCCCTCCAAGTACCGTCGGTGTATGCCCAGCGCCGCACAGTTGTACTTCCCATGGTACTGAAATGCATCGTTCCGTTGCGGATGCGGATGTCGTACGCGCCTTCGGCACCCAAGTTGTCCACGGGGGTTCCCTCTCCGTCCTCTACGATATACCAGAACCTGCCGTTTCCGGACAGCCCCGCCTCCCAGTAACTGAAATAAAGGTGTCCGCTGTCACGGTACAGCGCTCCCGTCGGGTATTCGGGGTTGTCTGACATGTGGACGGCTATGAAACCATCCTTGCGCGACAGGATCTCCTCGCCGTTTCGTCTGAGTGAAAAACCGCCTCCGGAACGGTTCTGGCCAAGGGTATAGACATCCCCGTCCTCGACCAGCAGGCCGCACAGCAGTTCACGGCCAGGGTAGGAGAACAACTCCTCCCCGTCAAGGCCGATGACGGTTTTTCCATCGGTACAGTACTCCGTATACAGATGTCCGTCCACGAGATGGTGCAGGTCGGGATCCAGGCTGACGCGGGAACCGGAACCCGCAGGAACGGAAAGTATCCTTTCGCCGTCACGATAAAGTTCTATGCTGCCGCCGACGTTGCCCAGCGAAGTGTCACGGCGCCAGTCGTAATCCTCCGGAAACGATACGGCCGTCATGAATACCGCCGTATCGAGCCTTGCATGCGCCGGAGCACCTCCTCCCCCATTCCTCCGCACCTCACGGTAACGGTCGGGGAAGGCCTCCAGATGCGACTTGCCAGTATTCTCTTCTTTGGTCATGCAGGACGCGGCGACCGCCAGCAAGACAACCGTTGTCAGAAATACTTTGAAATTCTTCATAGTCCTTGTCTTTCAGGTCATTGTCCGAGATTCTGGCGGTCAAGGAAACGATAGCCGGCCGCCTCTATGATATGCCCGGCCTTGATATCATCCGACCCGTCGAGGTCGGCGATGGTCCTGGCCACGCGTATGATGCGGTAGAAAGCCCTCATGGAGAGGCTCATCCGATCCATGACCTTCTCCATCGCCTCCCGTCCGGTATCGGACAGGGGACAGTACTTTTCAATCTGTTTGTTGTTCATTTCGGCATTGGTGAAGATATCGTCCGCGGCGAACCTCATCTTCTGTATGATGCGTGCCTTCAGCACCCGCTCGGCCACCGCCGCACTTGGCTCTCCCCTCCTGAGGGACATCATCCGCTGCGGATCCACCGGGTGGAGCCAGAGATGTATGTCTATCCTGTCCAGAATGGGACCCGAGAGCTTCGAGAGGTAAGTGATCCGCTGAGAAGGAGAACAGGTGCATTTGTCACCCTCGCCATAGTACCCGCATGGGCAGGGATTGGATGCTGCCACAAGCATGAAGGAAGCGGGATACTCCACCTTGGCCTTGAGGCGCGATACCGTCACTTTGCGGTCTTCGAGCGGGCCCCGCAAGGCCTCGATGACCGACCGCGGCATCTGGTTGAACTCATCGAGGAAGAGCACTCCTCCGTGAGCGAGTGTGATCTCCCCGGGGATGATGTTGTCGCCTGCACCACCGCCGACTATGGCCGGAAGCGAAGCGCTGTAATGCGGCATGCGGAAGGGACGGGAACGTATCAGGCCCAAAGCTTTCTCCCCTATGCCGGCAACGGAATATATCTTGCTGGTCACCACCGACTCCTCATGCGTCATGGGCGGAAGTATGCCCGACATGGCCTTGGCCAGGGAACTTTTCCCGCTGCCTGGCGGGCCGAGCATGACCAGGTTGTGCCCGCCCGCAGCGGCTATCTCGGCGCCGCGCTTGGCCCCTTCCTGGCCGATTATGTCCTCGAAATCCATCACGCCGGCAGCGGGCATGGCATGATGCCGCGCCCGCTGCATTTTCCTCCAGGTGCGGGTATTCCTTACAAGCAACCCTTCGCACTCCTCCTCACCGGAAAGGATGCGGACGCAGTCAGCGAGCGTTTCTACTCCATAAATGGAAATATCGGTGAACTCGGCCGCCTCCAGGGCGGAATGTAGTGGAAGTATGCAGGCTTTCATGCCCCTGGAACGGGCCATGTCAACGACAGGGAGGGCTCCTGCGATGTCGCGCACCGCGCCGTCCAGCCCGAGCTCTCCCATAACGAGATATGACCCGAGGTCAGGGAAGGCGCGCTGCCCGGAAGCGGCGATGATGCCCAATGCGATGGGCAGGTCATAGCCGCTCCCGCTCTTGTGCAGGTCAGCGGGCGCAAGATTGATGACTATCTTGCGCCCTGGAATCCTGTATCCGAGCGCCTGAAGGGCGGTAATTGTCCTGAGAAGACTCTCCTTTACGGCGGTATCGGCCAGCCCGACGAGGTGGATCCCTATGCCGAGGATCACGTCCACTTCGACGGTGACGGGTACTGCATCGATCCCGATGCACTTGGCTCCTGTGACATTTATAAGCATGGCGGAACAATAGTTTTCCGCTAAGATGCACCGCAAAATCATCTTTATCCTATCAAAAGATATTTTTGTCAAAGAAAAATGGGTTTTTGTATGTTTTCCCAGTAAAAACTGCCGGATTCACATGCCGTGAACCACTTTTTGACGGAATTGACACGATTTTTTATGCGTCTTGTGCGTTTTCTGCCTATTTTTGCGTAGTCTGAATCAACTTAATAACATCGAAACGATACCGACATGAAAAAATCACTCATCTTGCGCATCGCGCTCGTTTCGGCCTTGGTCCTGCTGTCCTGTGCAGCGGCATCCGGCCAGAAGAAATCAAAGAAGATCGACGTCGGTGAGGCCCTTTCCGGGTATTTCACCGTTGCAACCGACGAGGCTGCCACTCCCGACTCCAAGGGATTCATCAGAAGGTGGCTGCTCCTCGAGCCGATCAGCAAACCCAACCGTTCCAACACCGTCTTCACGGACAGCTATATCCGTGATGCTTTCGCAAAGGAGCCTTATGAGGGCATGTTCACCACCCTCCCCAAGGACGGACAGAAGGTGAAGGTCATGGTTGAGAAGCAGGCCCCTGTCAACCTCACTGCAGGCCGCCCGCAGATGCCGACCGGACCTCAGGAGCCCGTTTTCGAAAAGGCTACCCTCACCTGGTACGCCCTCGACAGCAAGCTCTTCAACGTGAAGCTTTTCCGCTTCGCTACCGGGCTTGACAAGGAGCGTTACGGCGCCATCTTCGAGGCTTACACCGTCGTCGAGTGCGACGAGGATATTGAGAGTGTCCGCATGGCCGTCGGTTCCAACTCCGCCTCCATGTGGTGGTTCAACGGCGAAGAGGCCGTCATCCTCTCCGGCGACCGCCGTATGGTCGCAGACGACTGCATGTCCAAGCGCCTCACCCTCAAGAAGGGCCGCAACATCATCCGCGGTTCCGTCATCAACGGCCCCGGCATGAGCGACTTCTGCGTCCGCTTCATCGACGAGAACGGCAAGCCCGTCAGGAACCTCAAGATCTACAGCAAGTAAAACCCCTAAAAGACATTCTACCATGAAATCAAGGATAGCACTTCTGGGGGCCGTTGCCCTCGTTTCCCTCTTCGCATCCAAGACCGCCATTGCACAGGTCGGTGCTCCTTTCATCCACGACCCTTCCACCATCATGGAGTGTGACGGCAAATATTATACTTTCGGTACCGGTGGCGGCGGCCTCATTTCCGAGGACGGCTGGAACTGGCACAGCGGAGCAGTCCGCCCCGGTGGCGGCGCAGCTCCTGACGCAGTAAAGATCGGTGACCGTTACCTAGTCGGCTACAGCGCCACTGGCGGTGGTCTTGGCGGCGGCCACGCAGGCCGTATCCTGACCATGTGGAACAAGACCCTCGATCCCGAGTCCCCGGATTTCGAGTATTCAGAAGCTGTTGAAGTGGCCTCATCGCTCGTTGACGAGGACTGCGACGCCATTGACGTGGGTTTCCTCCTCGATCCCAGCACCGGACGTCTCTTCTGCACCTACGGCACCTATTTCGGATTCATCCGCCAGGTTGAGCTCGATCCCAAGACCGGTCACCGTCTCGAGGGCAACGAGGCCATCGACGTTGCCATCGACTGCGAGGCCACCGTCATGATCTACAACAACGGCTGGTACTATCTGCTTGGCACCCATGGCACCTGCTGCGATGGTGTCAACTCCACCTACAATATCGTCTGCGGACGTTCCAGGAACCCTAACGGTCCCTTCATCGACAATGTAGGACGTACCATGATCGAGGGCGGCGGCAAGATGGTCGCTGCAGCCGAGGAAAGGCGTTTCGGCGCCGGCCACTTCGGCCGCATGGTCCTCGAGGAGGGCGTCGAGAAGGCTTCCTTCCACTGGGAGGCAGACCTCGACCTCAGCGGCCGCAGCACCCTCGCCATCCGTCCTCTCCTCTGGAAGAACGACTGGCCGGAGGTCGGCGAGCTTGTAGCTGAAGGCACCTATGAGATCGAATCCGTGCGCAGGGGTTACGCCCTTGAGCTTACTGTTGATTTCGTCCGCGCACAGGGCGGCATGAGAGGCTTCGGCCGCGGGGGCGACCAGCCCAATGTCGTCATCGAGAACCAGAAGCTCGAGGAGGTCTGCGAAGGCTGGCCCGAGAAGACCGAGATCCGCATCAGTGACTATATGAACCGTCCTCACCAGAGATGGTCCTTCGTGGCAGTTCCCGAGGCAGGCGGTTATCTTGGCGGTCCTTACTTCAAGATCGTCATCGAGGGTACCGACAGGGCTCTTACCGCTACTGCTGACGCCGAACTCGAGAGCGCTCCGTTCGCCGGCACCGACGCCCAGCTCTGGCGTGTCGACCAGCTCACCGATGGTACCTACAGGATCATGCCTAAGGCTGTTCCCGGATGCGATGAGGCTCTCTGCCTTGTCTCCGTTGCCGACAGCACCCCGTCCCTCGCGAAGTTCAACTTCAACAGCGACAACTGCAAGTGGAACCTCAAGCACTTCAACGCACTGAAGTAAGACTTACTGTAATATGACTGAAAGTCCGCGGCTGCCTGCCGCGGACTTTTTTTATTCGTTCCGATGCAGTATTTTTGTGAACAGTCCGTTTAGAGGTCAAAACGCATTTTGATATGAAGAAGACCGTCAGTTTCATCGCAGTCTGTTTGCTTGCCATCGGAACCCTTTGTGCATGCAACAAGCAGAATCCAGACGACCCGGGCAACGATGTTCCGGACAAGCCTTTTGAACCCATAACCCTCACAAAGGCCGAACGGGAGATCAACACTGCCTCCAACCAGTTCGGATTCGATGTCTATCACAAGATTTACGCAGGAAACAATATCCTCATCTCGCCCCTGAGCCTGTCCCTCGCCCTTTCAATGGCGACAAACGGAGCCGAGGGCAAGACTGCGGAAGAGATGCTTTCGACTCTGGGCTTTGCAGGCCAGGCCAAGGACGATATGAATTCCTACTACCAGAAGATGATCTCGGCGCTTCTCGAAGCCGATCCCAAGACCACCTTCGAGGTCGCCAACTCCATCTGGGCCAACGAGAGCATCGGCATAAAGAAATCCTTCACCGACGTCACCAAGAAGTATTTTTCATCGGAAGTGTATCCTGCAGACTTTTCGGAGCAGGCAACGGTAGATAGGATCAACAAATGGTGCTCGGACAAGACTCACGGCAAGATCCCTACCATCTTGGACGGTCCTGACCCTGATTTGGTAATGGCGCTCATCAACGCATTGTATTTCAAGGGGACCTGGGCTTTCGATTTCGACGAAAAGGTCAAAAAGGAGGATTTCACCACGTTGTCCGGGAGCAAGTCCAAGGTCGAAATGATGACCGCCCAGCGCGAGTCTTATGCTGAATACGACGGTTACGGCATGGTAAGCCTGCCATACGGCAACGGCGCTTTCACCATGGACGTCATCCTTCCCCCGAAGGATGAGGACTTTGCAAAGGCGGTGGCACGCTTTGATGCCTCTACCTTTATGGCACTTGCGGCAAGTTCCAGACCCGCCAAGGTGAACCTCAAGCTGCCGAAATTCACCTTTGACTACAACACGATGTTGAATGATGCACTTCAGGCACTGGGCATTAAGGCTGCGTTCAATGGTTCTGATGCAGATTTCTCCGCTATGGCGGAAAAGCCCTTGATGATATCCATGGTCAAGCAGAAGACCTTCATAGATGTAAACGAAAAGGGTACCGAAGCCGCAGCCGTCACATTCATAGGATTCGCGACAACGGCATACAGACCGGAAGAGCCACCGACAGTGGATTTCTTCGTCGACCGTCCTTTCCTGTTCGTCATACGGGAAAAAAGTACCGGCGCAGTTTTATTCATAGGACAGAAAGTCAGTTGATGTACGACGAACGGCAGCTTTCCGAGCGATGTGCAAGAGGAGAGAAGCCGGCCTGCAGGGAACTGTATGACAGCTGTGCAGGACGACTCCTTGCCCTAAGTACGCGCTACACCGGATCCCAGGAAGCTGCTGAAGACGTACTCCAGGAAGCCTTCATCAAAGTATTCTCATCCATTTCGTCATTCCGCTATCGCGGAGAGGGATCGCTGTACGCCTGGATACGGAGGGTGGTGATCAACCAATCCCTGGACTGGCTGAGAAAGGAAAAAAGGAACGGGACTGTTCCTATCGAGGAAACGCGTACATCCGCGGAGGTGGATGAGGATGAGGTAACCGTCATCCCTGAGGATGTCCTTGCAGGAATGGTCGAAGACTTGCCGGACGGATACAGGACGGTTTTCAACCTTTTCGCCATCGACGGATACTCCCATCGGGAGATAGGCAAAATGCTTGGAATCAAGGAAAAAACATCCTCTTCACAGTATTTCAGGGCCAGGGCCCTGCTGGCAGGAAAGATCAAGGAATATATAAGGAACAATGGATAACAACAAGCATAACGACTGGACCGGTGCTGTCCGCGAACGGTTGGAGGGCCGGGAGCTGACGCCGTCCGATGCGCTCTGGGAGCGGATCGGCGCGGCGGTGCCGCAGGCAGCCGCGCCGCACAAGGTGCGGCGGCTGGCCTGGGGCGGCGCCATCGGCGCCGCGGCTGCCGCCGCCCTCGCCGCCATCCTCTTCCTGCGTCCCGCAGGGACCCGGGAGGATGCCGGCCGCATAGAGGTCGTCCCGACCGCAGCAGCTCCCATTGCCGAGCAGAGAGTCATCGCGGAGCAGGATGCCGTCACCGAACCGGCTGCCGCTACGGAAACCCAAAGCGTCGCTCCAAAGAGATCCGCCGCGACGATAAAAATGGTGGAAGTTCCCACCCTCATCGAAGAGGTCCCCTCTAACGCTGAGTCTGTTGAAGTCACAAACGTTCAGCCTAAAGTAGAAGAATACACTCAGCCGGCGGTTGCCGCCGTGCAAAAGACTGAACGCGAGGCTGCAAGTACTATGAGCATGGAGGACTTCCTGAACGTGGAAAACCAGAAGCGCAAGCCGGTCCGCCGCCTGACTGCCGCAGTCTATGCTGCGGGCATGGTTTCCACAAACGCCCTCATTTCCAATGATCTCCCTGTCATGCAGGGTGATTACAAATTCACCAACGATGCAAAGCCGGGGGCATCCTTAGGTTCCAGCACAGGATTCGTCAGCGCGGACAGCGGCATCTCATACAATCCCGAGACTCCACTGGAGTCCAATCATTTCCAATACTATACCAACAGTCCCGGACCGGACATGAACCATTCAAGGCCGGTCAGCGCCGGGGTGGCATTGTCATTGCCCCTGAACGACCATTTGTTCCTGGAGAGCGGGCTTTACTATTCGTACCTGCATTCCACTTCCCATGCGGTTTCGGACCAGTCCCTACATTTCGTGGGCATACCGGTCAAAGCGGGCTGGCGTATGGGCATGTCGCGTCGCACTTCGCTGTCTTTCAGCGCGGGCGCGAAAGCGGAAAAGTGCATCCTGGCATTACGCGACGGGCAGAGATTCAAGGAGCCTGGCATCCAATTGGCTGCAGTCGGAAGCGCAGCCTTCCAATACGACTTTACTTCGCACGTGGGCATATTCCTCGCCCCCGAGCTTTCCTATTGGTTCACCAAGACGGAACTTCCGACCTACAATACCGAGAACCCCTTCAACCTCTCGCTCAAGGCCGGTATCAACCTCACGGTCGGAAACTAGATCAGAAGCGGCTCCAGGACATACTGGAGCGTGCTGCGGCTACCCTGCTTGACGATAATGTTCTTGCAGCGAAGGAACTCCTCCTCGACAGGAGTCGGTCCTTCGGCACGGTAGTGCCTGACGGTAAAGAGTTGCAGACCGATATTGTATTTCACGCTGAAACGGTCGGACAAGCGTGCCAGCAGCCCCTTGAGTTTCGCCTCATCATAATCGAAACAGATGGAGAGCATGAGCGCGGAAGTCTGCATCATGTTAGCATGGATATGCAGTTCGTCGCAAGTGGCGAAAACTATCTGGAGATTGTGTTCGTTCATGAACGAATAATCCCGCGGCGAGATGGAAACCAGCACCTGGCGGTCCTTCACAATATACGAAGGGACAGACGCCTCGCGTGATGACGAGCGCGCATCCTCACTGCCGTCGATGACGGTAGGATCGGACGAAGGGTCGAGGAAAGACTGTACCTTCAAGCGTATGTTCTTGTTCTGCAATGGCTTGATGGTCTTGGGATGAATGATGGTCGCCCCGTAGAAAGCCAGCTCGATGGCTTCGGAATAGGAGATCCTGGGAATCTTCACCGTATCGCTGAAACGCTTGGGATCTGCATTGAGAAGTCCGCTGACATCTTTCCAGATAGTTACCTCCTCCGCATCCAGGCAGTTGGCGAAGATGGCCGCGGTGTAGTCCGAACCTTCCCTTCCAAGGGTGGTGGAATCGACCCCGTCGGCAGTGCCTCCGATAAAGCCCTGGACAACGAACACTCCCCCCGGTTTATATGCCGCGTTCAGCGGCTTTATCCGTCGCGCGGTCTCGTCCCAATCCACTCCCGCGGCACGGAAGACGCGGTCCGTGATGACATAATCCCGTGCATCAAGCCATGTCGAGGGTATACCCCTGCTCTCAAGATAAGCGCTGACTATGGTGGTGGAGATAAGCTCGCCGTAACACACCGTACGGTCATAGTGCCTGTCATAGTCCGGCTCCGGCTCTTCCAGATGTGAGCGCAACTCTTCGACAAGATGCGAAACTGTCTCGTACACAGGATGGAAGAGGTCCGGAAAAAGCCCGGACATGATGCCTTTATGATACTCTATCAGTGGCTGGATAGTCCCGGGATCGGGAGAGCCGTTGCAACGACGGTACTCGGCCAGTATCTTCTCCAAAAGGTTAGTTGTCTTGCCCATTGCGGAAACTACGAGCAGGATGTTTTCACCCACCCTTGACGAGACGATATCCGCGAGATTGCGGACTGCGGCGGCATCCTTCACGGACGCTCCTCCGAACTTGAATACCTTGTTGATTCCTGACATACCGGAGCTTTCGATTATGCTATGCAAAAATAACGATTTTTGCTTATCTTTGTAAATATGGAGAAAAAACAAGCTACCCGCATACAGTCTTCAGTGCTGAACGCCTTGGAACACAAGGTTTTGATCTGGCTTGCCGCACGCCAGCCCAAATGGGTGACTTCCGACATGCTCACCGCGGTCGGCACTGCCGGCGCATTCCTCATCGGACTTGGATATGCCCTCACTTCCATAAACATTAATTTCCTTTGGCTTTCGACTTTCGGACTGTTCGTCAACTGGTACGGGGATTCCCTTGACGGCAACCTCGCCAGATACCGTCGCAAACAGCGCCCGATCTATGGTTATTACATTGACCACACCATGGATGTGATCAATGAAGCCATGATGTTTTTCGGCGCCGGTATGGCACCATTCTTCGACATGAGGCTCACTGT
>Ga0310697_10002451_pt1 | contig 19761 bp, 11 predicted proteins | sample 172DNAGHGlowgp2_FD_203883 | JGI IMG/M metagenome (GOLD analysis project Ga0310697, IMG submission 203883) | Sheep rumen microbial communities from Palmerston North, Manawatu-Wanganui, New Zealand - 1728 DNA GHGlow gp2 (v2) (version 2) | ecosystem: Host-associated > Mammals > Digestive system >... | reverse complement strand
GTTACATCAGCACCGCAAATATAGCAAAAAATCCGACATCAACCATATCATCTCTCTAAAAAAGAAAGGAACATGTGTAAATTTGTGTCATGCATCACTATTCAATAAAAAAGTATTACCTTTGCCAGCTGGAACAAACTATATCACTAACAATAAACTTAACCACAAACAAGAATGAGAAAGTTTTTATTGACATTTCTTGCTGCCCTGGTAACCCTAGGCATCGCAGCACAAAAGCCTGCGGCATCCACCGTTCCCGGTGACCCCATGGCCACACAGTGCTACACCCTGAGCAATGGTCTCAAGGTGTTCCTGAGTGTTAACCACCAGAGTCCGCGTATCTCGGCCCATATCGCCGTGCGCACCGGCTCACGTAACGACCCTGCCGAGACCACCGGTCTGGCCCACTACTTGGAGCACCTCATGTTCAAGGGCACCCAGCAGTTCGGCACGAGCAACTATGCTGCCGAGAAGCCCTTGCTCGACACCATCGAGGCACGCTATGAGCAATATCGCCTCGTCAAGGATCCCGAGCGCCGCCGTGTGCTCTATCACGAGATTGACAGTATCTCGCAGCTGGCCGCCCAGTACAACATTCCCAACGAGTATGACAAACTGATGGCCGGCATTGGCGGTCAAGGCACCAACGCCTATACCAGCACCGACGTCACTTGCTATACCGAGGACATCCCCGCCAACGAGGTGGACCGTTGGGCCCGCATCCAGAGCGACCGTTTCCAGAACATGGTCATCCGCGGTTTCCACACCGAGCTTGAGGCTGTGTATGAGGAATACAACATCGGCATTGCTCAGGACCAGAGGAAAATCTTCGAGGCCCTCAGCGCCAAGATGTTCCCCACCCACCCCTATGGCACACAGACGACCATCGGTACTCAAGAGCACCTGAAGAACCCGTCAATCACCAATATCAAGAACTACTTCCACAACTACTACTGCCCCAACAACGTGGCCATCTGTATGGCCGGTGACTTTGACCCCGATGAGGTCATCGCGATCCTGGAGCGCCACTTCGGCAGCTGGAAGCCCAACAATAACCTTTATCGTCCCGAGTTCGCTCCCCTCAAGCCCATCACGGCTCCCATCGACACCACCGTCATTGGCCAAGAGGCTGAATTCGTGGCCCTGGGATGGCGCTTCGACGCCGGCAACTCCCTGCAGATCGACACCATGAATGTGGTGGCCGAGATGCTCTCTAACGGCACTGCCGGTCTTATCGACCTGAACCTGAACCAGCCCCTCAAGGTGATGGGCGCTGGCGCTTACAGCGATGAGATGACTGACTACTCGATGCTCCTGCTCTTGGGTTACCCCAATGAGGGACAGACGCTCGAGGAAGTGCGCACACTGCTGCTGGGCGAGCTGGCTAAGTTGCGTGCCGGTAACTTTGACGATGACCTGCTTGTGAGCGTGGTCAACAACAACAAGTTGCAGTATCTGCGTGCCCTCGACAGCAATGGCGCCCGCACCCGACAACTGGTCAACGCGTTCATCAACCATGTTGACTGGGCACAGGAAGTGGGCAAGCTCGACCGCATGGCCGGCATGACCAAACAGCAAATCGTGGACTTTGCCAACCGCCACTTGCTGGACAACAACTTTGTGTGCGTTTACAAGCGCATGGGCGTTGACACCACCGAGAAGAAGATCGACAAGCCCACCATTACCCCCATCCCCACCAACCGCGATACTCAGAGCAACTTCGTTCGCAACATCTTGAGCGAGATTGTTGAGCCCATCCAGCCTCAGTTTGTGGACTACAGCAAGGAGATGACCGTAGGCCAGACCAGCAAGAAATTGCCGCTGCTTTACAAGCACAACAATCTGGACGACCTGTTTACCTTGACCTACAAATATGACTTTGGCAACACCGCCGACAACCGCTATGAGACAGCTCTGAGCTACATGGACTACCTGGGCACCAAGAAGATGAGTGCTACCGAATTCAAGCAGCGCTTGTACAAGCTGGCCTGCAACATCTCGATGAACGTTAGTGACAACGAGACCTACCTGACCTTGAGCGGTCTGAGCGAGAACATGCCCGAGGCACTCAAGCTGGCCGAGGACCTGTTGCAGAACGCACAGGTCGATGAGGAGGCCTACAAGAGCATGGTGGATGTCATCCTCAAGAGCCGCAACGATGCCAAGAGCAGCCAGGACGAGTGCTTCAACCGTCTGAACGAATATGGCATGTATGGTCCCCGCAACGAGTACACCAACATCATGAGCGAGCAGCAGCTGCGCAACACCAAGCCCGCCGAGTTGATCAACCTCGTCAAGGGCCTGCGTGACATGAAGCACACCGTGGTTTATTACGGTCCCATGACCGAGAAGGAACTGAACAAGTGCCTGAGCAAGGTTCACAAGACCAAGAAGAACCTGGCCGCCGTTCCCGTGGGCACCCCCTACATGGAGCAGACCACCCCGAGAACCGAAATCCTGCTGGCTCCCTACGAGGCCAAGAACATCTACATGGTACAGTACCACAACGAGGGCACCCAGTGGGCTCCCGAGCACGCTGCCACGATTAACCTGTTCAACGAGTACTTTGGCGGTGGCATGAACGGTATCGTCTTCCAGGAGCTGCGCGAGGCTCGCGGTCTGGCCTATTCGGCAGCCGCCTACTACCGTCAGCCCTACGAGAAAGGACATCCCGAGTATGCCATGACCTACATCATCACCCAAAATGACAAGATGATGGACTGCGTACGCGAGTTCAACAACATCGTGGGCACCATTCCCCAGAGCGAGGCTGCATTTGCTCTGGCCAAGGAGTCGCTGATGAAGAAGCTGGCCAGCCGTCGCACTGTTCGCGGTGGCGTCCTGAACAGCTACATGAATGCTCAGCGCCTGGGCCTGGACTATGACATCAACTCGGTAGTCTTCAATGCACTGCCCAACCTCAAGCTTAACGACATCGTGAAGTTTGAACAGCAGTCCATGGCTAATAAACCCTACCGCTACCTCATCCTGGGTGACGAGAAGGAACTCGACATCGAGGGCCTGGAGAAGATTGCTCCCATCCGTCGCCTCACCCTCGAAGACATCTTCGGTTACTAAACCGTTAGTTGTTAAACCTTTAAGGTCCTTAAGGTCTTTAGAGCCCTTAAGGACCTTAACTATACCCACCCTATGCAAACGATTGCATGAGAAAAATGGCCACAAATCGGGGAATAAAGTTATTACAGGCATTTATTATGAGTAAATTTACACACGTTTTTAAAATTTGTGCAATATGAAAAACCGAAGGACCATTTTCAAGTTGAGCATGCTGCTGTTGTTGGCTGTAATGGCCACTCAGCAGGCGTGGGCCGCATTTGTGGGGCCGCGAGATGACTTTCGCGACGAGAGCATCTACTTTGTAATTACCACTCGCTTCTATGACGGCGATCCTGGCAACAATGCGCAGTGCTGGGATGGTGCTGCCGCCAATCATGGCGACCCGTGCTGGCGCGGTGACTTCAAGGGCCTAATCGACAAGCTGGACTACATCAAGGCACTGGGTTTCACAGCCGTGTGGGTGACGCCTATTGTCGAGAATGCTTCGGGCCTTGACTATCACGGCTACCATGCCCGCAATTTTTCACGCGTTGACCACCGCTATGAGAGCGGCGACACGACCTTCCAGACACTCGTCGATGAGGCGCATGCCCGCGGCATGAAGGTGCTGCTCGACATTGTGTTGAACCACACGGGCAACTTTGGCGAGGAACACTTGTGCAAACTCTTCACCCGCGACTGGAATGCAAACCAATTCAAGATCAACGAGTGCATGAAGCCCTACACCACCGACTCGGTGGGCGGTCTGCTGCCGACAAACTACAATAACTTGCCTTCTGGCCAGCAATATGACGCACGTCTCAAGCAGATGAAGAACACCGACGGGCAGAATCACGACATCCACAACTACTGGCACCACTTCGGCCAATTCAACTGGGATGACAACACACGCTGGTGGGCTCAAATCGCAGGCGACTGCGTGGACCTTAACACCGAGAACCCCGCCGTGGCCCAATATCTCATCGACTGCTATGGTTCCTTCATCAAAATGGGTGTTGACGGCTTCCGCATCGACACCGGCGGACACATCGCACGACTGACGTTCAACAAAATCTATATCCCCGCTTTTCAGGCACTGGGTGAGCAATACCGCAGCAAGCGCCTGAACGGTGCCGACTTCTACCTGTGTACCGAGGTGTGTGCCCGTTTCCAGGGCAGCGTCACCTACCGCAACCAGCCCGTCCTCTCGCCCTACTTCTACACCTGGGCCGAGAACAAGAGCTACAGTTGGAACAATGACCCGACTTACTGGGACAACATTGCCATCTATGAGAGTACCAACCTGAGTTCACTGGACAACATCGGCTCCTGCCAGCAGATGTATGCCGACAACAGCACCGAAACCAGCAGTGCCATGCCCACGTCGAGCAACGCCGTACTCAATGGCAACGACTATCACACGCCCGACGTGAGCCGCGCCTCGGGACTGAATGTCATCGACTTCCCCGTACACTACTCGTTCCACAACATCGGCAGTGTGTGGAACCTTGCCATCAATGGCGACAAATACTACAACGACGCCACCTATAACGTGGTCTATGTCGACAGCCACGACTACAGCCCCGGCCCCAACGACAACATCCGCTTCAATGAGGGTACCGACCAGTGGGCCGAGAACCTGTCGCTGATGTTCACCTTCCGCGGCATCCCCTGCCTGTACTACGGCAGCGAAATCGAGTTCAAAGCCGGCAAGACCATCGATCCGGGTGGCAACGGCTCGCTCAAGGACAGCGGCCGTGCCTACTATGGCGGCTACATCAAGGGTAATGTCAACGTCAGCGACTTCGGACAGGCAAGTGGCGCCACCGGCAACCTCGCCGCCACATTATCCAAACCCCTGGTAAAGCACTTGCAGCGCCTCAACCGCATCCGCCAGGCCGTGCCCGCCCTGCGCAAGGGCCAGTATAGCACCAGCGGTTGCTCATCCAACGGCGGCTATGCCTTCAAGCGCCGCTACACCGACAGCAATACCGACAGCTATGTACTGGTGACCATCAATGGCCCCGCCACCTTCACGGGAGTCCTCAACGGCACCTACACCGACTGCGTGACGGGTGACGTGAAGACCGTAACCAACGGCACCCTGACCACCACATCATGCAGCGGCAAGGGCAACATGCGCATTTATGTGCTATCAACGAGCCTCACCCCTGCCCCGGGCAAAATCGGCCAAGACGGTCCCTACCTCTACACCAGCAGTGCCAACGCCGGCACGGTACTCAGCTATGACGGCACCCAGGAGGAACTGTCGAGCAACGACGGCGAGGGCAACGGCACATCGCCTGTGACGCCCGTTGACGTCTATGAGCCCAGCTGCGAGGAAGACGACATGAGTGTGTTCCTGGAAACCCGCATGAACGTGAGCAGCGTGACAACATGGGTATGGAACAGCAGCAGCAACTTCACCGGCGGCACATGGCCAGGTCAGGCAATGACACTGATGGGTACCACCAGCGACGGCACGCGCAAAATCTGGAAATGGACCTATGAAGGCACCAATACCGGCGACCCGACAGGCATCATCTTTGTCACCGACGGGCAGCAGACCAGCGACCTGACCTTCCGCAACCACGGCTACTACATTGACGGCACCTGGCATCATGAGGTAACCAACTACACCTCGCCCGCCCCCACCCTGACCATCGACAAACCTAGCGGCCAGTATCAAGGCAGTATTAACGTCACTGTTACCGCCAGCGAGAGTGATGCGATTATCGTCTATACCACCAATGGAACAACGCCCACTGCCAACAGCCCGCAAGCCGTCGGTCAGGTGCACCTCACATTTACCGATAACACCGTGCTCACTGCAGGTGTCCTCTATGAGGGCAAGGTGCGCAATGTGGTACAGCGCGAATACATATTCCATGGCTTCGTGCCCTATACCGCCACCGTCTATCTCAAAGACCCGACCGTGGCGCCCAACAACTGGAGCAGCGTCTATATCTACGCCTGGGACAGCACGGGAGCCATCAGCGACACTTGGCCCGGAGTAAATGTGACCTCCACCAAGACTGTAATGGGACAAAAGTTCTACTACCGCACCTTCAACATCGATAGCGAGGACTATGTGTTCAATGTCGTCCTAAGTCAAGGCGACAATCAGCACCAGAGCGTTGACGTGACTGGCATCAGCGGTGACATCTATCTGGAAATCACCTCCACGACCAACAAATATACCGTTGCCGACATCACCAGCCAGTATAGTTTCCTCAAGGGCGACGTGAACGGTGACGGCGAGGTGAACATCAGTGATGTGGCCGCACTCATCGACATTTTGTTGGGAGGTAATGTTGACGCCGACACGAGAAAGCGAGCCGATGTGAACGATAATGGCGAAATCAACATCAGTGATGTAACCACACTCATCGACATCCTGCTTGCTAAATAAGGCCATTCCCTTAACAAAACACAATTTAGTGGGCTGAGGCTATGCCTCAGTCCGCTGTGGTCTTGTCTGGCCAAGTAAAGAAATTGTTTTAGTTACTGTTTACCTGCCAAAAGCTTGTTCCAGAAATCGAGATAGCGCTGTGCAACAACGGCAACGGCATTGTGCTTCTCAACAAATGCTCGGCTGGCCCTTGCCATTTGGGGCATTTGGTCGCGGTGCTCGACGAGCCATGACAACTTCTTGTCAATGTCGCCCTCGACCAGCGGCGACACGTTGACGATGGGTCGGTTAGCGGTCTCGCCAATCAGGTCATAATATTCCGGTTCGGCACCCGAGACGGCCACCAAGCCTTGCGCCATGGCAATCAGGGCGTTGGTGCCGGGCGTGTAGCTGTAAAGCTGGTCCAGAATGACGTGAGATGCCCGCATGCGGCGTGTGTATTCATCGTAGGGCAGATTTTCAACCACCTCGAGCTCGGTAATCGCCGGGTAACGGTCATGGACGCGCTTCATCGCCGCCAGGAGTTTGTCGGTTCCCTTGATGACATGGCGGTCACGCTGGATGCCGATGAACAACCGCAGCTTGTCAGGAGCCTGTTCCAGGGGGCGGTAGCTCAAGGCCTCAATATCGATGGGAATGCCGGCATAGGCCACCTTGTCGCCCAACAAGGGGCGATAGACGGCATAATACTCATACAGGCAGGCCACTGCCCCGTCAATGCCGGAGACGATATAGTCATTGTGCTCTCGCATGAAGGGCTGCTTCCAGTTGTCCTGTTGCTGAGCTATATATTCACTTGAGCCAACATAGGGCGACGGTTCATCGCCGAGCATGTAGTCACTATAGCGGAAAGTGTGACCGTCGTGGCATGCGTCATAATAGACCACATCGGTACCCAGGGCAGACAGGACCATGCAGCGATTGTGCGCCTTTAGGTAATCAAAGACCTTGGCATTGCGGTGAGGACGAAGGCGCAGGAAAATCGGGGAGGCAATCTCGACAATGTCAAAGCCTTGCATCTGAGGCAGAGCGCGATACACATCCATCAAATAGCGCAATGCGCCCAATTTGCCAGGACGGCGCAACAAATTGATGTCGCGGTGGGTATCCATCCAGCGCGAACCGTCGGATGCCACCACCGCTTCATGTCCCATGCGCCGCAACTCCTGTGCCAGGCAGTTGTGCATGTTGCTTGCATCTCCTGCAAATAGTATCTTCATTGCGGGCAAAATTAGTATTATTTTTTGAACTTCTCAAAAAAAGCAGTATCTTTACACCGATTTATGGAAGTATCGATTATCATACCCGTCTATAATCGCGCATCGGTTGTTCCCGCCACATTACAAAGCGTGGTGGCGCAAACCTACCGCCCGTTGCAGGTGGTCCTTGTAGATAATGACAGCACCGACGACACGCTGCGGGTGCTGGAAACTTTCAAGAAAGAGCACCCTGGCGAGGGGTTCAACGTGGTCATCACCAACGAGGCACACCACACTGCCGGAGCGGCACGCAACCGAGGTTTTGAACACGCCACCGGCGACTGGGTGATGTTCTTTGACAGCGATGACCTCATGGACGAGAAGCTGGTGGAGTCTTATGTCAAAGTCATTGAGCGCGCCGAGCGCAAAGGCCGTCCGTTGGACCTCATCAACACCCGATCAACCCTCATCTTCCCCGACGGCTCGCAACGCCAGTCCCCATTCAGCAAGCGCGACTTGTTTGCCCAGCACATCCTGCACGGCCAGTTGGCGACACAGCGCTATGCCGTCAGGAGGGAGTTTTTTGCCGCTACCGACGGGTGGAACATCAACCTGCCTGGCTGGAACGACTGGGAACTGGGATTGCGTCTGCTGCTTGCCCGTCCTCACGTTGCCTATATGGGCGGCAAATCCCATGTCACCGTTAACCACAACGGCGCTGACTCCATCACCGGCACCGAGTTCCACAGCAGGCAAGGTCAGTGGGAGTATGTCATCGACATCATGAAAAACGAGGTGCGCTGCTCACAGCTCAAGAAGACACACAAACTGCGGTTTGAACGACTGCTGGAATACCGCCGCATGGTACTTGCAGCACAGTATGAACGCGAAGGCTGTCCCGAACTGGCCAAGCCACTGTGCCGTGAGGCCTATTCCAACCTGCAAGAGACCTATCAGAATAACCACCGCTGGCGCTGGTTGGTTGGTCCCTTGACGCAGCACTTGTTCAAACGCATCGCCACCGGTAAACGAGGCTCGGCACACATTGCCCGATTGCTGTACTGATTCCAAATTCCAAGATTCTCTATTACAGGCTCTTGTTCAGCCGGATGCAACTTTGCAACTCGGTTGCACATGATTCTCTGTACCTTTGCCATCGAAAAAAAGATATAAGCAATGATAACAAACGATCATGAACATGAGAAACATTGCGGTAGCCACGGCTGTAGCTGCTGTGACGGCCACGCACATGACGGTAAACATGACAAGGAAGATGGCATGAGCTGGTGGAAACCCGCCCTGTCTCTCGCCCTGCTGCTGGCAGGTATCACCATGAGCGCCATGGAAGTTTCATGGTTCAGCAACAGCTGGATCAGGCTCCTGTGGTATGCCATTGCATGGCTGCCTACCGGATGCGGCGTGCTGCGTGAGGCCATCGAGGCCGCCCGCGATGGTGAGGTGTTCAACGAGTTCCTGCTGATGTCGGTAGCGAGTATCGGTGCCTTTGCCATCGGTGAATATCCCGAAGCGGTGGCAGTGATGACACTCTACTGCATTGGCGAAGCTCTGCAGGACCGCGCCGTGAGCCGTGCCCGCAGCAACATCAAGTCGCTCATTGCCCTGAGGCCCGACCACGCTGTTATCGTGCGTGGTGATGAGCGCACAACAGTCAGTCCCGCCGATGTCAAAGTCGGAGACATCGTTGAGGTAAAGCCAGGGGAGCGCGTGCCCATCGACGGCACTCTCACCAACGGCGCCCATGCATTTGACACGGCGGCACTCACCGGTGAAAGCCTGCCACGCATTATCGACCAAGGCAACGAGGTGCTTGCTGGCATGATTGTCATCGAGAGCCCTGTAAGGCTGAAAGCCATCAGGCCAGCCAGCGAGAGCGCCGTGTCGCGCATCCTGGCAATGGTCGAAGACGCCAGCGAGCGGAAGGCACCCACAGAACTCTTCATTCACCGTTTCGCTAAGGTTTACACTCCCATCGTCGTCGGGCTTGCAGTGCTCGTCGTGCTGCTGCCGTGGCTCTACTCGGCCATCGATACATCCTGGAACTACGACTTCACCACATGGCTGCACCGCGCCCTCATCTTTTTAGTTATTTCTTGCCCTTGTGCCCTGGTCATCAGCATCCCGCTGAGCTACTTTGCAGGCATCGGAGCCGCCTCGCGCCGCGGCATCCTCTTCAAGGGAAGCAACTATCTGGACGCCATCGCACAGGTAGATACTGTCGTGTTTGACAAAACAGGAACGCTCACAACAGGCCAATTTCTCGTGAGCCAGGTCAGCAGACTTAACGATGAGCAGGTCAGCATTGTCGCTGCCATCGAGCAGGTCAGTCCCCACCCCATTGCCCGGGCTATCATCGACTACCGAGAGCCTGCGGCTGTCGAGGTTACAGACCTAAAGAACATTTCAGGCTATGGGCTAAGCGCTACTGTGAATAGAGACAAATGGCTTGTGGGAACGACACGATTACTGCAAAATGAGGGTGTCGATTACCCAGCAGAGTTAAACGACATTGCCAGTACCATGGTCACAGTGGCTGTCAACAGCCGGTTTGCAGGATACATCGTGTTGAACGACAGGGCAAAGGACGACGCACAACGGGCTATCGAAGAACTTAGTGCAGAGCACATCACCACAGTCATGCTATCGGGCGACAGACAGGCACTTACCCTGCAGCTTGCCAACAAGCTGGGCATCGGCACGGCTCATGGCGACCTGCTGCCACAAGGCAAAGTAGAGCATATCGAACGGCTCAAGCAAGACGGCAAACGGGTCGCATTTGTCGGCGACGGCATCAACGACGCGCCAGTGATGGCAGCAAGTGATGTGGGCATCGCAATGGGTAACCTTGGATCAGACATGGCTATTGAAACTGCCGACATGGTCATCCAGACCGACCAGCCCTCGCGTGTGGCCGATGCCGTGAACATTGGCAAGCGCACACGTAGCATTGTCCGCCAAAACATCAGCCTTGCCATCATCGTGAAACTACTTGTCATGCTACTGGGCTTATTGGGGTTCGCCAACATGTGGCAGGCCGTCTTTGCCGACGTGGGAGTTGCTCTGATTTGCGTTATTAATGCGTTGCGGCTCATGTGGCAACCAAAATGAGACAACTTTTTCTCATCAAAAATCATGTCAGTGTTGCCCATTTGCAGGATTTGAAGTAAATTTGCAGCGAAAATTAAACTCAAACAAGACAATGAAAGCATATTTATATAAGGAAGAGGAACAGCCCATCGAGCCTATCGATGAGCACAAGCTTGCAATCGCCGACGAAAAGCCTGCCAAGGCCGACGTGCCCAAGCAAGGGCTCTATGTGGTGAAGTATAAACCGTTGTGGACGGCTACTTTTATCGCACTCGTTATTTTTGCCATTTGGGCCATCGCCACCTGGCTATTGAACTAACGTGTAACCCCATTTTCACAACTCATTGATGCTGTGACAGATAGCACCAATTGAGAATTTGTGCGCAATTTTTTTTGAAAAAAAATTGGTTAAAACCCTTGCCAGTTCAAAAAATAGCAGTAACTTTGCAGCGCTAAAAACGAAAAATGGTCCCTTAGCTCAATTGAATAGAGCGTTTGACTACGGATCAAAAGGTTACAGGTTTGAATCCTGTAGGGATCACAACAAGAAAGCGCAATCGCTGAGAAATCAGTCGGTTGCGTTTCTTTTTTGTGTTGTTGGTTGCTTTTTAGAGGCCAGGTGCTCGCTGATCTGTTTCCCGATGTCAATCAATGCCATGAGCTGAGCCGCGTAATTCATAATTTTCAAAAGTCGTCTCATCATGTCGTCGTTATTGTAATTAGTTGTTCATAAAAAATGTTAGTTAGATCTCAGTTATATATATAAGGCGACCATGGGATTTGGGAAATGGACAAACCGATGATGGAAATTGAAAATACTTTATTATCTTTGTGGGTCAAACATTTAATCAATGATTCTATCAAGAGAAATCAACATCTAAAAAATAAGGCAATGAAAAAGCGCATCAAAATCACCCTCCTGGTGCTGGCCCTCCTGGTGCTGGCCGTCCTGGCGCTAACCCGCTTGGTGCCAGCCCGCCCGGTGCCAGTCACCGCAATAGGCAATGACCGCGGATGTGAGGCCAATGGCATCTACTATATGATCGACGGAAATGAGGCAGTAGTGACCTTCAGAGGTATTTTTTCTTCAGAAGATGATGAATATACAGGCTCAGTTGTCATTCCCTCCGCCGTTAATTACAATGGGGTCACTTACTCGGTCACTTCAATTGGTGACGAGGCCTTCGATGGATGCACAGGACTGACAAGCATCGTCATCCCTAACTCGGTAACTTCAATTGGTGAATGTGCTTTCATGGGATGCACGGGACTGACGAGCATCGACATTCCTAACTCGGTAACTTCAATCGGTAGGCAAGCGTTCGATGGATGCACAGGACTGACAAGAATCAACATTCCTAACTCGGAAACTTCAATCGATGAATATGCGTTCCGGGGATGCACGGGACTGACCAGCATCGTCATTCCGAACTCGGTAACTGATATCGGTGCCGGGGCGTTCCATGGCTGCACTGGACTGACAAGCATCGTGGTAGAAAGTGGCAATCCAAGATATGATTCGCGCAACAACTGTAATGCAATTATAGAGACCGCCAATAATACTTTAATTTATGGCTGCAACAACACGATTATCCCCAACACGGTAACTTCTATCGGTCGCCATGCGTTCTATGAATGCGCGGGGCTAACCAGCATCGACATTCCTAACTCGGTAACTTTTATCGGTGCCTGGGCGTTCTATTATTGCACGGAAGTGACGAGCATCAACATTCCTAACTCGGTAACTTCAATCGAAAATCGAGCGTTTATTGGATGTACGGGGGATGTATATAGTTATATCGATAATCTTTCACTTGTTTCAATGGATTCTGATGTTTTTTATATGTATCCTCCTAACTATAACAAACGGACGCTGCATGTGCCTGTTGGCTCGTTAAAGGCTTATCAAGCCGATTCTAGATGGAGCGAGTTTTTCGGCAATATCGTGGAGATGAAGCCGTGAGTCATTCTTGCGACATCAGTTAAACTGGATTACGAGAGTGTTGAGTTGATGGCGGGTGAGGCCATACAACTGACAGGCGCGGCGACGTGGATGGAAACGGCAATGTGAACATTGCTGATGTGATCACCCTCATCGACTATCTACTAAGCAGCATTTGGGATTAAAACACCAACATGATTTAGATATATCCCTCATGCTCATCATGGGCGTGAGGGATTTGTCTATTCATGGAGCGAAAAAAACCGCCAGCACCAATAGGGCTGACGGTAGTTGCGGCAATCATACCAGAAGGGGGACTTGCACCGTCGCTTAACAGGGCGAAGATTGAACATGAACAGCATGAAATTGACAAACCGGTGATAAGAATTGAAAATAATTGATTACTTTTGGGCGAAAATTTAAACCAATGTTTTTATCAACCGTTATTTAATTTCTAAACATTTTGATTATGAAACAATTCTTCCGCTTTTCCGTAATGCTGCTGGCACTGCTGTTGCCCGCACTCGCCACGGCTCACGACTTCGAGGTCGATGGCATCTGTTACAACATCAACGGCAACGAGGCCACTGTGACTTCCAAAGGTCTATATTATGATATGTTTTTCGTTGGGTATTCAGGCTCTGTCGTCATCCCAGCCACGGTCACCTACAATGGAACCACCTACCCGGTAACTTCAATCGATGAAATTGCCTTCTACTGCTGTGATCGTCTGACCAGCATCGACATCCCCAACTCGATAACTAAGATCGGTAACTTTACGTTCGGGTGCTGCCCTGAGCTGGCCAGCATCGTGATAGAAAGTGGCAATCCAAGATATGATTCGCGCAACAACTGCAATGCAATTATAGAGACCACTGATAATACTTTATTTGCTGGCTGCAAGAACACGATGATCCCCAACTCGGTAACTTCAATCGGTGAACGCGCGTTCGAGGGCTGCGATAGTCTGACCAGCATCGTCATCCCCAACTCAGTGACTTCTATCGGTAACAAAGCGTTCTACAGCTGCGATGGTCTGACCAGCATCAATATTCCTAACTCGGTGACTGCTATCGGTAACGGAGTGTTCGAGAACTGCGATGAACTGGCCAGCATCGTGATAGAAAGTGGCAATCCAAGATATGATTCGCGCAACAACTGCAATGCAATTATAGAGACCGCCGATAATACTTTAATTGTTGGCTGCAAGAACACGATTATCCCCAACTCGGTAACCTCAATCGGTGGCTGGGCGTTCTCTTACTGCTACGGCCTGACCAGCATCATTATTCCTAACTCGGTGACTGCTATCGGTAACGGAGCGTTCGAGGGCTGCATAGGACTGACCAGCGTCGACATCTCCAACTCGGTGACTTCTATCGGTAGATATGCGTTCTACAACTGCCAAGGTCTGACCAGCATCAATATTCCTAACTCGGTGACTGTTATCGGCAGCAATGCGTTCTTTTGGTGCGATAGTCTGACCAGCATCGTCATCCCGAACTCGGTGACTTCAATTGGTAACGAGGCGTTCAAGAACTGCTGGAGCCTGACGGATGTGTATTGCTACATTGCTGACCTCTCGGGCGTATCGTGCGGGAATGAACAATTCTATAAGGAATTCAATGGAGATTACTCTGGTCGTACGCTGCATGTGCTGAAGGGGACGGCCGATGCCTACCAGGCTGACAAGAACTGGTATCCCTATTTCGGACAGATTGTGGAAGATTTGAAGCCTGATGTGCCTGGCGACGTGAACGGCGACCTTGAGGTCAATATTGCTGATGTGAATGCCGTCATCGACATCATCCTGAATGGTAGCGAGAATCCCAGCGGTGACGTGAACGGTGATGGAGAAATCAACATTGCCGACATCAACGCTGTCATCGACATCATCCTGAACAATTGATACTGAAATATATGTCTATAAGGAAAAGGCGGTCCTCTGACCGCTTTTTCTATATCTGCTCATCACAAAGCGCATCATTATTAAACAAAGAAATTTTTAATTTTCCATGAATAAACCTGCTTACAGAACCCACATCGACGGCGGCCCGAGCAATCCTGGCTACCTCACCAAGAGGCCTGCCTTCACACGCGGTGACGTGAATGACGATCTCAACATCACCATCAGCGACGTGACAGCCCTGATTGACTACCTGTTGAATGGCACCTGGCCCGAACCGGTTTACACCGTTGTCGGCACCCCCAACCTGTTTGAAAGTGAGTGGAATCTCAACGACGAGCGCAACAACATGATTACGGGCAGTGACGGCATCTACCGTTTGAACAAGGCCGGTTATTTCCAAGAGGGTACCGAAATCTATTTCAAGATCGTTTGTAACCATTCCTATGCCTACTCATGGCCCGCCGAAGAAAGGCTCATTTACATCTACGAGACTGGTGCCTTCAGCATTGACATCATTTTCGATCCCAATGCTCCCGACGAACAGAAGATTAACGTCGATATGAACAAGATTTTCTAACAAGTGAGATGTATAAAAAGGCGGCTTATGCTGTCTCATCCGAAACCGGAGACACTACATCAAAAACATGAAACGGCCGGCTGCGTGGGCAGCTGGTCGTTTCATCCGTTCGTAGGAATGGGTACGTGCTAGTGACTGTGATCTGGCTTGAAATGAATGCTGGATAGGCACTACATGATGCGATGCCTATCCAGCGACGGGATACTAACCAAAGATGTCAATTAATTGGTACCCTGGAGCTTGAAGGTAACGGGCAGGGTGAACCATACTGACACTGGCTGGCCATTCTGGCGGCCCGGAACGAACTTGGGCAGCGACTTGCAGACGCGAACAGCCTCCCTGTCGAGATCCTTGTCCACCGAGCGAACGACATTTACCTCACCCACTTTACCGGTCTTATCAACAACGAACGCTACAACGACACGTCCTTGAATATCGTTCTCGGCTGCCATTGGCGGGTAGTTGATATGGGACGAAAGGTACTTGATCAGAGCCCCTTCTCCGCCAGGGAACTGAGGCATCTGCTCCACCGACTTGAAGATTTCAACAGGTTTCTCCTCTACAGGCTTTTTATCCTCAACAACTACTTCGTTAATATGTTCACTGATGTTGTTTATATTTGTTGTTCCCTCAGAATTGGTAACACTCCCGGCAAATCCATCTGCTTCAATTTGCTCTTCTTGAGACATGATCTTGTCTTCAGGATTCACCTTTTCGTCCTCGACAATTTGGAGTTCGGTTGCCTGATATGTCACCAATTCTTCATTTTGAAGCACTTCAGGCTTTTCTTGTTCGATGGGTTCAGGTTCGGGTTCATCAGCCTTATTGGTCATGTCAATGAGCACTACCTTCTGTTCACCCTGCTCTACCAGTTTTCTCTCTTCAAGGTACTGATTAGCTTTCATGAGACCAAAGGAGATGAAGCCAAAGATGATGGTACCGATGAGCGTCCACAGGACAGCCTTGTTGTGACGCTTGGGCGAGTCGGTACGGATTACATAAGCACCGAAGTCCTTGTTTTTTCCTTCAAACACAAGGTCGCACCATTCACGCGATGATAAATTAATTTGTGTTGCCATAATCGTTTCTATTTAAAAGATTAAACAATATTACTTGTGAGATTAGACCTCGCTGAATAATCAGTCAATTTCATTCCCTACTTTTGATTTCTTTAGAGCAAAAAGTCTAAAGGAATAGTGCGATGAAAAGGGCTAACTCTCACTTGCAAAATTACAATGGATTTACGGAAAATGGCTAGCATTCAAAGGTCATTCTTTCAATCAGAATATGCTGTTATTCAACTACTTAAGAAAAAAAATAGTCATTTGAGGGTAATTTGTCGTTTGGGGTTACTTATTACCTCAAAAAAAAAGCGTATTTTTGCGGTTGAAGGCTCCAAAAAACTCATGCCAGAACGCTATTGCACCAAGTATTTTTCTCCTTCAAAACTCAAGATATGAGAAACATCATACATATTATTATTTATATGCTAGCGGCGATAAGTTTTGCCGCCATTTTGGGTGGTTGCGGTAATGAAGCCGACAATCGCCAGCTCGTTGACATCGACACGCTGCTTGCCCAAAATCAGGCCGAGGATGCCTTGCTGATGCTCAATGCTATCAATACCTCATCATATAACAACAAGGAGAGAGCCTATTATGATCTGTTGACAACCCAAGCCAACCACGATTGCCGCATTGCTGCCACCAATGACAGCAACATCAACGGGGCGGTGAAATACTTTATGGCACATAACGATAAAGAGAAACACGCCCGTGCTCTGCTCTATCAAGGCTACATCAATGCCGAATTGGGGGATCTGGACAAAGCCGTTACCTGCCTGCGTCAAGCTGAGGACCTTGCCATTCACAAGGACTTGAAAACCCGTGCTCTAGCCAAAATGAAGATGGGCGAACTGTACCAGAGCCAGGTCATCGGTGCCAAAACCCTTGGTGCCAGGAAATACCGCGAAGCACTTGAGCTATTCAATGCTCTGGACGACAAGCTTAACCAAATCATCTGCCTGAGTGAACTTGGCGGCCTGTACCGCATCAATAGTGAGAAACAGGACAGTGCCTTATTCTACATCAACGCCGCCATCAATCTATCCATACAGGAAATCAAACAGAAGTATGTGGTTGCAAACCTGTTCAGCCGCGCCGAGTACCATGCTTCCCGCGGCGATTACCAGGCTGCTAAAGACGATGCTATAGAGGCCATCAGCTGGAAGGGAAAACTCAAAATACACCCCCGAATCCATTACACTGCAGCCTCTGCCTACCTGCACCTGGGTCGCTTGGACTCGGCACGCTACTACTTGCGACACGCTCCAGAAATGACTACAGTCGCCGACAGCATCATGCACTATCAGCTGCTTGCCGATCTCGCCCGCCGCGAAGGCAAAGTGGATGATGCCATCAACTACCTGAACATGACTCACAATCTTGCCGATTCGGTGGCGATGAGTAGCATGAACGACAAACTGCTGGAAGTGGAGAAGAAATACGACTCTCAACAGGCGGCATTGGAGAATGCCCTGCTGAGTTCGCGCCTCAGAGGAACACTTTTGGGCCTTGCCATGCTGTTGTTGACGGCGCTGGCACTGGCATTTCTCGTGTGGAGATACCGCAACCGCCTGAAAATCCAACAGACCGAATATGAGCTGCAAAAGGCCGACCTGGACGAGTCCATCGCCAGCCTGCAAAATATGCAGGAGACCATCAACGACTACGAGCAGAGCCTGAAAGATGCCAAAGCAGAGTACCTAGGCAATGAGGCGCGCATGAGTGATGCCATTGCTGACCTTGAGGCCAAAAAGCAGCAATCGGATGAGTTGAGAGCCATTGTGGACAATCAGATGCAAGTTGTTCACCAACTGCTGCAGTGGTCCTACGAGTGTAACGAGACGACCTTTGCCAAGCGCTTCAATAAGTTGATGACGATGCGTGGCCCCGACGAGGTTGGCGCGTCCTATTGGGACAACCTGCAATCACTGGCTAACGATCTGTATGACAACGTGCTGGTTAAGGCACAAGAGACTGCTGGCGGAACCTTGCGCGAAGACGAAATCAACCTGATTGCCTTGTTGTGCCACGGCTTCTCGAGAACGGTTATTATGATCTGCATGCGCTATAGGAACCTGAGAACCGTCTCAAACAAGAAAATCCAGATTGCCCATAAACTTAACGTCAACTCCCTTGACGAGTTCTTGCAACCATACGTTGGAGTTAGAAAAGTGCCGATTATGTAAACTTGACTTCGGTTGATAGGATTCTAGTCCCTCCTTGCCTGAGTTCTGGTGTGTTAATGCGGATGTCGCAATCAACGACAAAGATGATATCGGAATGATTGGAACGAATCACATTCTCATCATGCATGTCACTCAAGTAAATTTCTGGGGTGGCATAAGTCCAGTTGCGCGGGTTCTTTAGTTCAAATCCCATTTGTCGCATAAATGTTGCGATTTCTTCGTCGCTAACTGGTTGCCCATCGATGAAAGGCTGCTCAACAATAATTTTGAATTCTCCTCGCTTGTCACGTCCAAAACCCAATACAAAGAGACGCGTCTCGGGGATTTAATCTATTATTCTGGTGCAAAAATACAACCATTTTTCCAAAAGTGCATATGTCTTAAGAAACGCCTATGCGCATCGGATAATCCAATGGCCAGCCGAGGGTGGCACAAGGCATCCTCGGCTGGCTGCGGTATTGAAGCTACTGCTGTGTATTTGTGTATTTGTGTATTTCAGTTTACAGGCGGTTGCGCTCGTCTTGTCCTGCGTGGCTGCCCTTGTAGCGGCTGCGGGTGGCGTTGAATTTCCAAGAAATGTCGATGCCGAAGCGACGCTTGTCTTGATACTCGTGGTACTGAGTGCGGATGTTGATGCCGCCATAGGCAACTCGCTCCATGTAATTAGTTTTGAAAATATCATTAGCAAGGATGGCAACACTCAAACTTTTGTCCTTAAGGAACTGTTTGCCCAGACGCAGATTCAGATAGCCATTGGCCTCGGTCTGGCAAGGGCCTGATTCATTGTAAGGAGTGAAACCACCTTTGACATTCAAGAGCCATGAGTGTGGTAACGAGAAGGTGTTGTCAAGCGTTATTACGGAAATAAGCCCATTCCACTTGTGGGTGATGCCCAACGGATACACATCGTCGTTGCAGAAATAGAGGTCTGCCGAATAGTTCATCTGCCAAATACCCACTTTAGGCGTGAAACTTAATGTAATGCCATAATACTCCTGTTTGGGTGTATTGCGGTAGTCCATGATGACCACGCCGGGATGGTTTACGTCATCATAGGCAGTCTGGAAAGAGCGTATCGTGTTCTTGTGGTATTGATAGTATGCTTCTACATTTATCCACTTCCATGAGGAAGACCACGAGAAATTGTGATGGGTCTGCGGTTGCAAGAGTGGATTACCTGTATCGTACTCGTACTTGCTGCGATAATTGACCGAAGAAGACAACAGGCTATACTGTGGATTGTATCGCGAACAATTATAAGACAATCGGTGCTGCCAATTTTCTGAGTTATAAGCCAGCGATACACGCGG